>LSQX01082720.1_pt2 | contig 21628 bp, 21 predicted proteins | sample 654561 | NCBI WGS metagenome assembly LSQX01 (sample SAMN04489861, study PRJNA283612) | anaerobic digester metagenome | isolation source: 4 biogas reactors fed with cattle manure at either 37C or 55C with and... | place: Denmark: Kongens Lyngby | collected 2014
AGATGTGTATAAGAGACAGGTTATAGGATGTGGCATAGCTAGAGAACTGTCTAAATTCAATTTAAATATTTGTTTGGTTGAAAAAGAAGAAGATATTTCAGAAGGTACTACCAAGGCTAATAATGGTATGATTCACCCAGGAAATGCTGCAATGCCCTTTACTTTAAAAGCAAAATTAAATGTAAAAGGAAATGCAATGTATTCAGACTGGGCAAAAGAACTTAATTTTACATTTAAAAGAACTGGATCTTTAATTCTAGCTAATAGCAAAGAAGAAAAAAAAGTATTGAACTTAGCTTATTTAGCTGGAAGATTAAATCATGTTCCAGAAATGCGAAAGATTAGTGGTAAAGAAGCAATGAAAATTGAAACTAGTATTGAAGAAGAACCAAAACTTGCTTTATGGACACCTACCACTGCTTATGTGGATGGATATGGTGTAACAATAGCTTTAGCTGAAAATGCTGCTACTAATGGAGTTAAGTTCTATTTAGGAACTGAGGTAGTTGATATAATTCATAACAATGAAGAAGTGGAAGCTGTTGTAACAAACAAAGGAATTATTAAAGCAAAATATATTATAAATTGCGCAGGAGTTTATGGTGATGATATTGCAGAAATGGTAGGTGATAAGTTTTACACTATTCATCCAAGAAAAGGCGGGATTTTAATATTTGATAAAAGCAAAGCTGGGGTTTCTAGAGCTACAGGAACTCCAAACACAAAAGGAAGTAAGCAGTCAAAAGGTGGAGGTTCACAAAGAACTGTAGAAGGAAATCCATTGTGGGGTCCTTCAGCAAGAGAGATTATGGACAAAGAAGACCTATCTTTTACAAAAGAAGACTTAGATTATGCATTAAGCGTTGGGAAAAAATCCAATCCCCATATTAATAAAGGAGATTTAATAACATATTTTACTGGTCTTAGGGCTGCAGATTATAAAGAAGATTTTATTATTGAAAAATCAAATAAAATAAAAGGATTTATTCATGTATCAGGAATACAGTCCCCTGGACTTGCAGCAGCCCCAGCCATATCTGAAATGGTAGTAGAGATTATAAAGAAGGAGGAGGGAGGATTAAAGCAGAACTTAAATTATAATCCAATAAGAAAAGCACCAATAGAATTTAGAAATTTATCACGAGACCAACAGGATAGGATAATTAAAAATGATTCTAGATATGGAAATGTTATTTGCAGATGTGAAACCATAACAGAGGGAGAAATAATTGAAGCTATAAATGGATCGATTCCTTGTACTACTGTAGATGGAGTAAAAAGAAGAACAAGAGCTACTATGGGAAGATGTCAAGGTGGGTTTTGTGGCCCAAAGATTTTGTCTATATTAGCGAGAGAGCAAAACAAAGATATCACCCAAATTTCTCAGAAGGGTCATGACTCATATATTATATTGAAAAAAGCTAGAGAAATAGATCTAGGAGGTGAATCTATTGGAACGGATAAATAAAGATCTAGTTATTATTGGAGGAGGCCCAGCAGGTCTTGCTGCAGCTTTAGAAGCAGAGAAATTAGGGATAAAAGAAATATTAATTTTAGAAAGAAATGATGAACTAGGTGGGATTTTAAATCAATGTATTCATGATGGATTTGGAGTTCATAGATTCAAAAAACAACTTTCAGGACCACAATATGCCCAACTATTTATTGACCAACTAGAAGAAAGTATTATAGAAGTAAAATTAAATACCATGGTATTGGAAATTACTAAAGAAAAAAAGATATATGCTATTAATTCAAAAGAAGGCATCATTGAAATATATGCTAAGGCTATTATACTTGCCATGGGATGCAGAGAACGTACTCAAAAACAGGTATTTATAATGGGAACAAGGCCTTCAGGTATTATGACAGCAGGAACAGCTCAAAGATACATTAATATGGAAGGACTCATACCTGGTAAAAAAGCAGTTATATTAGGCTCAGGAGACATCGGATTGATTATGGCAAGAAGAATGACTTTAGAGGGAATGGAAGTAGAGGGCGTATATGCTCGTAAGCCATATCCAGGAGGACTTGCTCGAAATGTATTTCAATGTTTAGATGATTATAATATTCCCCTTCATCTTTCAACACAAATAACAGAAATTATAGGCAAGCATAAATTAGAAGGAGTAAAAGTTCAAGAAGTTGATAATAGTGGGAACTTAATCCATGGCACTGAAAGATATATTGAATGTGACTTATTAGTTCTTTCAGTAGGCTTGATTCCAGAAAATGAGCTAAGTATAGGTGCTGGAGTAAACATTTCACCTATAACAAAAGGGCCTTTTGTTGATAATAATATGATGACAAATTTAGATGGAATATTTGCTGCAGGAAATGTTGTTAATGTTTTCGATTTAGTAGACCATGTTTCAGATACTGGAGAGATTGCAGCTAAAGGTGCTTTTAAATATATTAATAATAGATTAAACCATAATAGAACAATAGAAATAGTAGCAGGTGAAAGTATAAACTTTTTAATTCCTAATACCTATGCAAAAGAAGAAAGTTCTTTATTTTTATATTTTAGAACTAAAACTGTAATTGAAAAGGCAATTGTTTCTGTGTGGCAAAATGACAAAGAGATATATAAAAAAAGATACCAGATAGCCAGACCACAAGAAATGATGTCAGCATATTTAGACAAAGAAATATTAGAAAATTTAAATGATATAGATCCTCTCATAGTAAGAATCAAAAAGGTTGGTGAATAATATGAAGGTAACTTGTATTGTTTGTCCTTTAGGTTGCTCTATAGATATTAAAACAGAAAATAATGAAATAATTCAGATAAGTGGAAATGATTGTAAAAGAGGAATAGATTTTGCAAAAGCTGAATTTTATAATCCACAAAGAATGGTTACTACTATGGTTTCTTTAAATTATGGAGAATTCGCCTTTTTACCAGTAATATCTGAATCGGAAATTCCTAAGAAAAATCTTAAAGATTGTATTCAGTTATTACAAAGTTTAATAGTGAAAGCTCCAATTAAAATGGGTGACATAATAATAGAAAATATACTTGGAACAGGTATAAATATTATAGCTGCAAAGACGGCTAAACGGGGGGAATTATAATGGATAAAACAAATTTGTTAGAAAGTTTAGGATCAATATTAGGTAAAGAAAAAGTATTTGTAGATGATTCTACTAGAAATCAAAAGGCTAAAGACTTATATGCAATTCGTTTATATCAAAAGCATGTAGGGTGGGAGCCAAATTTACCTGAAGTTGTTGTACAGCCAGAAAATACAGAAGAAGTTTCAAAAGTTCTAAAGTTTTGTAATGAAAATTCTATACCAGTTATTCCATATGGTGGTGGCTCTGGAGTGCTAGGTGGTGTGGAAACAGTCTCAGAAAACACTGTAGTAATTGATCTTGCAAAATTTGATAAAATATCAGAAATCAATGAAAAGAACTTATCTTTAACTTGTGGAGCTGGAGTTTTCTTAAATAACTTGGAGAAATATGCAAATGATAAAGGTTATATATTAGGACATTATCCACAATCCATTGATTTAGCTCAAATGGGTGGCTTAGTTGCTACACGTTCTACAGGACAATTTTCAACTAAATATGGGGGAATTGAAGATTTGCTTTTAGGACTTGAGGCAGTACTTCCTAATGGGGAAATTGTTTACATAAAATCTAACCCTAGACGTGCAGTAGGACCAGATTTAAGGCATTTATTCTTAGGTTCAGAAGGGTTCATTGGAATAATAACCGAAGTTACAGTAAAGGTTTTTCCGAAACCTGAAGAAAGATGGATGGAATCTTTTAGAATAAATAGCATAAGGGAAGGTCTTGATATCATAAGTAAAATAATGCGAACAGGTGTTGAGCCAGCAGTTGTAAGGCTGCATGATTGGTTAGAGTGTGAAAAGCCTTATGGAGCATATATGGAAGAAGGAGAATGCTTATTACTTTTCTTATCAGAAGGAACAAAAGAACTTTGCGAATATGAAAGTGCTGTTATCAAAAGAGTTATAGCAGAAAGTGAAGCAATATCTGCTGGAAGCAAGCCAGTAGAAGGATGGCTAGTTCACAGAAATGATGCAGCTGATGAATATGAACATTACGGACCTATGGGATTCCTAGTAGATACAATAGAGATATCTAGTAACTGGGATGTTATAGCAGATATTTATGATGAAACAATTGACAGAGTCTACTACGAAGTGCCAGAGACTATGTTTTTTTCAGGACATTCATCACATAGTTATATAAATGGAACTAATATTTATTTCCAAATGGGCGCTATGCCAAAACCAGACATGAATGATGCTGAGAGAATTCATAGAGAAATATGGGATATAATTATGGAAGTCACACTTAAATATGGAGGTTCTATTGGGCATCACCATGGCGTTGGGAAACATAGAGCTAAATATATGAAGGATGAACTTCAATCTTCATATATATTAATGAAAGGTATTAAAGATGTTTTTGATCCAAAGGGTGTTATGAATCCGGGAGTTATTATTGAAAAATAGGAGGCAACAATGAATTATGTGATTTGTCTTAAACAAGTTCCTGATACAAAAGAAATACAGCAAGACAAAGAAACAGGATCTCTTATAAGAGAAAGCGCAGGCTCCATTCCTAATCCAAATGATGCTATAGCTATGGAAGCATGTCTTCAAGCAAAAGAAATAACTGGTGGGGTAATTAAGGCTATTAGTATGGGACCAAAACAAGCTAGAGCTTCTTTAAGAAATGCTTTAGCCTTAGGAGCCGACGGAGCATTTCATCTAAGAGACAGTATATTTTCTGGCGCAGATGTTTGGGCTACCTCTTATACTTTAGCTTTAGGAATTAAAAAAATAGGCTTGCCAGATATTATATTTTGTGGCAAAGAATCTACAGATGGAGATACTGGTCAAGTAGGAGCAGAGTTGGCTGAAATTTTAAACTTCGCCCATGTATATTATGTAGAAGAAATAATAGATATAAATAAGGAAGAAATAACAGTTATTAGTAAAATGGGAGATTATATAGATAAAATAAAAGTAAAACTCCCAGCTGTAATTTCAACAAGCACTAATTCATTTGTGCCTCGAGTTTCTACTTTTAGAGATAAGATGATTTCTCAAAAGAAACCAATTGATATTTTAGAAATGAAAGATCTTGAAGACAATGATAATAATAATTTTGGGTATTTGGGTTCTCCTACAAGGGTAAAAAATATGTTTGTTCCAGAAATTTCAAGAACTGGAGAAATACTATCAGGTAGTATAGATGAAAGTGCGGATTTCCTTCTAGAAAAAATAAAAGAATGGGAGGAATCTAAATGAAAATAGGGATATTTTTAGAAATTAATAATAACTGTATACTACCAGTAGGATTAGAACTTATTGGGAAGACAATAGATATGATGGGCAGTAGAGATTATAGCATTCATGGAATAGTTGCCAAGAGTAAAAATACAAATCTTTTAAATAGCAATTTAAATAATATTGAAAAATATCTAGATGAAGTATTTATTTATGAATATGAGGATGAGTATTTAACCACAGAGCATTTTACAGAAGCTTTATGTGATTATATAGAAACTGAGAATCCAAGTATTCTACTTCTAGGAGCAACACCACTAGGTAGAAGTTTTGGTCCAAGAGTTGCAGCATATTTTAAAACTGGAATAACTGCAGATTGTACTCAAATAAGGTATGAGGAAGAATACGGTCTTATCCAAATTAGACCAGCATTTGGGGAAGAGGTACTAGCGGAAATAATTACACCAAAATCCTTTCCTCAGATGGCAACAGTTAGACCTGGGGTAATGGATGCACCAAGTAAATCGGGAGAAAAACAAGCTAAAAAAACTATTCATAATAAGAAGCTTTTTGGAAGAAAACTAAAAATTATTGATAGGTATGATAATAAACCGGAGATAGAACTAGGCAAAGCAAAAATTGTAATAGTGGCAGGCAATGCTATAAGAAATAAAGAAGAATTATTGTTAATCCATAGACTAGCTAAGGTATTAGGTGGTGAATATGGAGTAACTAGACCTTTAGTTGAAGGTGGGATAGCTTCATATTCTAGGCAGGTAGGAGTAAGTGGAACTATTTTAAAGGCATCTATTGTTTTACTTTTAGGTGTATCTGGTAGTAATAAAACCTTAGCTGGAATTGGAAAGGCAAAGAAGATAATTGCTGTTAATAATGACCCTAATGCAAGTGTTTTTAAAAATGTAGATATTGGAATTGTAGAAGATTGGAAAGCATTCACTGAAAATATTTTAAATAAAAAGGAGAGATGTTAAAATGGAAAAAATTAAACTTTCTGATTTAACTTGGGAAGGTAATAGCAAAAAAATGTATGATGAAATAATTGATTCTTTGCCACCTATGTTTAAGGCTGCTGTGAATAAAAAATTTGAAGTATGGGCTAATCAAAAGGGTGAGTCAAATATTAAAGAGTGGAATATTAAACATACATTAGAAAAATATGCACCACCAAAATATCAAGATATGTTTATGCCTATATATGAAAAACATAAGACGGATTAAATTTATCAGCTGCATTTCATAAGGGGGTATTGGTTTGAACTGTGAAAAATATATTATGTCTATTGATATTGGAACACAGAGCGTAAGGGCATTAGTATTTAGTGCTGAAGGCGATGAGATAGCTAATGAGAGAATAATAAATGATATGTATTATTCTTTAGAACCAGGCTGGGCTGAAGTACCTGCATATGATATTTGGAAAAGTGTATGTATTGTTACAAATAGAGTAGTTGAAAAATTAGGAAAAGATATAGATAAGCTTAAGGCTTGTAGTGTTACTGCAAATAGAGATAATATTATTCCATTAGACGAAGAGGGCAATTATATTAGAGACTGGATTACCTGGGTAGATCAAAGAAGAGTTCCTGAAGCAATAAAAGATGCTGCTACCAGCATAAAGGGAGTAAACAAAGTTATTCATACTTTTGGGAAAAAGACATTTAATATGCTATCTGATAGGTCAAAGTTTAATTGGTTTAAATATCATGAAAAAGATACATATGAAAGAGCATATAAATATTTAACTATGGGTGGTTTGGTGACTTATAAATTTACAGATCAGTACCACGATTCTGTTGGCATGCAAGTAGGAGTACTTCCCTTTAATATTAAAACATTGGACTGGTTTGATTTAGATATTATATATGAAATAATTGGTATTAGAAGAGATCAATTGCCAAAGCTATTTCAAGCAGGAAAAATAATGGGTCACATTACTGAAAAAGCAAGTAGAGAAACAGGATTGCCAATAGGTCTTCCTATTGTTGCTGCAGGTGGAGATAAACAGTGTGAGACTCTGGGAAGTGGAGCATTCTCTGAGGAGCAAGCAACAATTAGTTATGGAACCTTAGCTACACTGGCCTTAACATCTAAAAAATATGTTGGTGATAGAAAATATGCTTATTACACTTGGCCAAGTACAATTCCTAATGCATGGAATCCAGAGTTTTCTATTGATAGAGGCTATTGGCTAGTAACATGGTTTTGTAGGCAGTATGCTTTAGAGGAAGACTATCCAGTATTGCTAAACCAGATGAATAAAAAAGCTACAGATATACCGGCTGGCTCAAATGGACTTTTTGTTTACCCCTTTTGGGCACCTCACTATGTTCTTTATCCAGATGCAAGAGGTGCTATAATAGGTTGGACTGATGATCATAGAAAAGAACATTTATACAGAGCAATTCTAGAAAGTATTGCCTATGCTTTAAGAGATGGGCTAGAAATTATTGAAAAAAAGATGAAAACTAAAGTTAAGGAAATATATGTGGTTGGAGGGGGAAGCAAATCTGACTTAGCCATGCAATTAACAGCTGATATTTTTAATATTAAAACCATAAGACTTCAAACTCACGAAGTTTGTGCTGCAGGAGCTGCAATTGCAGCAGGAGTTGCAGTAGGTCTATTTGAAAATGAAAAAGAAGGTGTTAATAAAATAGTAAGGAAGGAGAGGATATTTTATCCATTAAAAGAGAATCGGGAAACATATGATGATATTTATAAAAATGTTTATAAAAAATCCTATAAGAACAATCAAGCTGTAAATTTAACATTGTCTAAGTATCTTGCAGCAAGAACAAAGTAGATTCATTATACTTGAAGGGTGTAGAAAAACCTACCTGGGTTTTTTATTTGTGGTATAATTAAACTATAAATATACTCAGGGGGATAATCAAATATGTTTAATAAACAACAAATGGTTATGATGGAAATTGCAAAAGAACTAATATCTTATGAACTTGGAGATAGAATAGATACAATATCCTCTTATACAGATCGGTTTGATGCATCTAGAGGAGTTGTTCAAGAAGCCCTAAATACATTGGAATCAGAGAAAGCTATTACTAGAGACAAAAGAGGAACATTAGGAACTTTTTTGACCCATATTGATTATAAAAAACTATGGGAATTTACATTAGAAAGAATTTCAGGTGTTTCACCATTGCCATATACAAAAAAACACGAAGGAATTGCAACTGCCATATACAATGAGATGGAAAAAAATAATATTCCTTTTCATTTTGCCTATATGCAGGGAGCTGAAAAGAGAATTCAAGGTGTTCTAGAAGGAAAGTATGATTTTGCAGTTTTAAGTAAAGATTCTGCATCATCATTAATAAAAAAATATAATAATATCAGTATGGTTATGGAGTTTGATCAGTATAGTTATTTAAGTGGATATGTTCTTTTATACAAAGATAAAGAAGTATTAAAGAAAAAAAAGCTTTTGGTTGGAAGAGACTTAGCTTCTCCAGACCATACAAAGTGGATGGAACTATTAGCAAAAGAAGAAGAGTTAGAATTAGAATATGTGGATATCCAATATACTCAAATGGTTCCAGCAATTATTAATGGAACTATAGATGGTACAATATATAATAAGGATACTATAGAAAAACCAGGAATGTTTACTAATATTTATTTCCAAGATCTAGAGATAAATAAAGAAATTGGAGACGAGACTAGAGCAGTCTTAGTTATCAGTAATAAATCTTCAGGTTTCAAAAACCTTCTTAATCAAATAATTAGTGAAAAAGAAGTAGCTAAAATCCAAAATGAAGTAATCCAAGGCACTAGAGATCCAGTATATTAATTTTATACTAAATTGAAATTTGAACTCTCATTTATAAGAATAATTCTTATAAATGAGAGTTTTTTTAGTATTTTTCATACTTTGCTATTTTCCAAAAATCAACCTGTGTAAAGCATGTCTTTTTATCCCAATTGCCTTTTCTGGGCAAAGTTCATGACAACAAAAGCATCTTATACACATACTAGTATCAATTTTTGCTTTTTTATCTATAATCTCTATTACTTTTGCAGGACAATCTCTTGCACAAATACCGCATCCAATACATTTGTTATTGAGTACCTTTGGATAAGGACGAATTCTATCTAGTAAAAAATCTACTACAAAAGAGGGAATTCTATCTTCAACAAAGTTAACATGAGTTGAACCTGGTAACTTAAAAGACTTAATATTTATTTCATTTAAAGGTGTTCCATAAAAGTTTATATCATTTATATTTTTGGTGGATAAATTTCTTTTTTGAGCATGTAAATTAGTAGGAGCATTATGGATTCCTACAATCTTACAAGCCACTAAATCAAGATCGTATGGATTATCTCCCACAAGTATTAGGCCAAGATTTCGAATATCTCCAGCAGATGGTCCATCACCTTCCATAGCTTCTACTCCATCGATAATAGAAAATATAGGTTTTACATAGTCACATATATCAATTAACATATTTGCAAAATTATCAGGGTCGTTCATTTTTAGATGGTAGTCAGCTTTTGTAACCCCTGGTATCATACCAAATAGATTTTTAACCGCACCAGTATAGGTCATCATTGTATGTGTTTTTAGTTTTGCGCAGGAAACTACATAATCAACTTCAGTAAAAGCCTTAACAAGTTTTAAATTATTAATAAGTAAAGCATTGGGAGGTTTAACTTCAATCACTTCAGTATTGTAGTTAAGTTCACAACCACATCTTTCTGCTACTTTGGCAATTCCAGAGCTTTCATAAATCCCTTTTAATAACATTTTATTAAAAGGACCACCTGGGCTATCACCAATTACTACTTGAAAGCCTTTCTTCATTAAATAACGAGCAACAGCCTCTACTACAAATGGATGTGTAGTAACTCCATCTTCAGGCAAGTTTTTCTTCAGTAAGTTTGTTTTCAATAGCACTCTGCCAGGTTTTATAGCTTTTAGTACATTTAAATTATCTAATAGATAGTCTATTTCATTTATAATTTTATTATAATCATAGGTTTCACATTTTTTTATTCCGATTTGTGACATAACAAACCTCCTTCTAAATTTAAATCCCCAAATAAAACAAACTTTTATTATTGCATTAACAGTATAACATAATTAATATAGGTGTAATTATATTTTTGATTTAGAATATTGAATTAGGGGTAAAAATAGATTGGCAACATATTATCAATAAGATTATGTGAATTTAATTGAAAGGGGATAAGGAAATGTTAGAACAAATTATGGAAATATTTGGAGAGAATAATAAAAAAAATAAAGTAGAGGACATTTTAGTTGGAGTGGTAATAGGCTCAACTATAGGAATAATCGCTGGCTTGTTATTGGCTCCAAAACCTGGTAAAGAAACAATAGAAGATATTAAACAGAAATCTAAAGATGTTGTAGAAAATGTAAAGGTAACTATGGAAGAAAAAATTGATGAAGCTAAAGAAGTTAAAAACAAAGTAGTTAGTGAGGTTAAAGATAATATAGAAGAAATTAAAGATAAGAAAGACAATATAGTGGAAGATATTAACGAAGGGTATGATGAAATAAAGGAGTCTATGAAGGATACTAAAGATGATATAAAAAGTAATGTTAATAAAATGAATAATAAAGATTACATTGAAGAATCTAAAGACAATTTAGATAAAACAAAAGAAAATATTGAAGAAATCAAGAAACAAACTGAAAATATTAAAAAAAATACAGAAGCCACAGTAAACAATGTTAAAAAGGATATGAAGAATACAAACGAGAATTTAGATTATGCTAAAGACAACTTAGAAGATGCTTCTGAAAATGTCAAACAAGCTTGGATAGATGCTAAGAAAAAAATATAATAATGGAGATATATAAATTATGATGAAAGAATAGTAGAATAAAATCCTACTGTTCTTTTAACATAAAGGAAATCAGGTTTTATTTAGAATATTCTGATAAACCTTTTACAATTATGGTTTTTGATGTATAATGTAGATAGAAGGTTAATATTTAATGTAGGAGGACAATATATGGAAATCCAAGTTAAATTATTTGCTAATTTTCGAGATGGAAGATGGAAAAATAAAAATCTTAGTTTCAATAATACTGTAGATATTAGATATATACTAGAAAAACTTGAAATTGATGAAAAGGATCTAGGAATAGCTTTAATAAATGGTGCTTATAGCGAAGTCAATTGTGAGCTAAAAGATAATGATGTTTTGGCGCTGTTTCCTCCAATTGGTGGAGGTTAGGTTAAAATATAATTTGTATAATAAAAAAGAATATAGATCTCGATTCATAATTGACCTAAGGGCCCTTATGAACGATAGGGTATAAAAAGTAATTTTTATGCCTGCCATTGCGCAAAGAGATTATTGTTTACCATACATATGGTGAATAATAATCTTTTTTATTATTTTATTTTAAACAAAATAATTTAAGGGGGGTGAATCTGGTACCTATAATGGTGTCCAGAGAAAAATGGCTAAAGGTATAGTAATTTCTCCAGAAAAATGTATAGGCTGTAGGACTTGTGAACTTGCTTGTTCATTTATAAAACATGATTCATTTAATCCTAAGGACTCAGCAATTTCAGTATTGCCTTATGATGAAGTGGGGCTACAAGTTCCTATGACATGTTTACAGTGTGATGATCCTTATTGTATGACAGTTTGTGCTGTAGATGCAATCAGAAAGGATCCAAAGACAGGGGTAGTTTTAGTTGATCATGAAAAGTGTATAGGCTGTAAAATGTGCGTAAGTGCATGTCCATTTGGTAATATGACTTATAGTTTTAGATTAAAAGAAGTTGTAAAATGTGACTTATGTGATGGAACACCTCAATGTGTAGCCTTATGTCCTAATGATGCAATAGAATATAAGGAATTAGATGGAAGATTAAATAAAAGGAAAAACATAACGGATCTATTTAGTGATGTGTTTGGGGAGGTGGCTAAATAATGAATGGTTGGATTGGGAAATTAATTAGAGTAAATTTAAGTGATAAAACTATTAAAGTAGAAAATTTAAATATGGAAGATGCAAATCTTTATCTTGGAGGAAGAGGTTTAGGATCTAAATATCTTTATGACGAAATAGACCCTAGTGTTGATCCTTTAAGTTCAGAAAACAAATTAATTTTTATGGCAGGACCAATGACGGGCACATTTGCCACTTGTGCAGGAAGGTTCAATGTTGTAGCAAAGGCTCCATTAACTGGAACTATAGGTGCATCAAATTCAGGTGGACATTTTGGACCAGAATTAAAATTTGCTGGATATGATGGTATTATATTTGAAGGAAAATCTGAAAATCCAGTGTATTTAAATATTCATGATGATAAAATCGAACTAAAAAATGCATCCCACTTATGGGGAAAAGATGTAAATGAAACCACAGATACACTTTTACAAGAAAATGAAGAAGATGCAAGGGTGGCCTGTATTGGGGTAGCAGGAGAAAATAGAGTGCTATTTGCAACTGTTATGAATGATAAAGACAGAGCTGCTGGTCGCTCAGGCTTAGGTGCAGTTATGGGGTCTAAAAATTTGAAAGCTGTAGTAGTTAGAGGTACAAAAGGTATAACTGTAGCTAATAAGCATGGTTTTATGATGGCTACAAAAGATGCTAGAGATAAATTATTAGAACATCCTGTTACAGGAAAAGGCGGAGGGCTAGCTACTTATGGAACCCAGGTATTGATGAACATATTAAATGAAACTCATTCATTACCTACTAGAAACTGGAGAAGCTCATGGTTCGAAGATGGAGATATGATAAGTGGAGAGTTTTTAACTGATAATTTTATTATAAGAAATAAGGGTTGTTTTGCTTGTCCAATCGGTTGTGGAAGAGTTATAAAAATCGATGAAGGTGAGTACAAAGGTATAGTAGCAGGTCCAGAATATGAAGCGGCGTGGGCATATGGTGCATCATGTGGTATTAATGATATGGAAGCTATTAATAAGGCTAATCATGTTTGTAATTTAGTAGGACTTGATCCTATTACTATGGGAGCTACCATTGCCTGCGTTATGGAGTTGTTCCAGATGGGTGTTATTACGAAAGAAGAACTAGGTGAAGAATTAAGCTTTGGTGATTCAGAATCTATAATCTCTTGGACTAAGAAAACAGCCAATAGAGAAGGTTTTGGAGATTTAATGGCTTTAGGATCTTTTAGATTAGCTGAAAAATATGGACATCCTGAATTATCCATGAGTGTAAAAAAACAAGAAATGCCAGCCTATGATGGTAGAGCAATTCAAGGTATGGCCTTATCCTATGCAACTAGTAATCGTGGCGGTTGTCATGTAAGAGGATATTTAACATCTCCAGAAGTTCTGGGAATACCTGTAAAAACTGATCCTCTTGAAACAGAAGGGAAAGCTGCTTTATTGAAACTATTCCAAGATTTAACTGGTTTAGTAGATTCATCAGATATCTGTTTATTTACAACTTTTGCTATTGGATTACCAGAAATAGCAAGTATGCTTAGAAATACCATAGGTGTAGATCTTTCAGATGAAGAATTCCTTAAAGTTGGAGAACGAATTTGGAACTTAGAGAGAATGTTCAACTTAGAGGCAGGATTTACAAAAGAAGATGATACATTACCTCCTAGATTACTAGAAGAAGCTTTAACTTCTGGTCCAGCTAAAGGCAAGGTAGCTGAATTAGATAAAATGTTAGGTGAATACTATGAATTAAGAGGTTGGGATAAAGATGGTATCCCTATGGAAGAAAAATTAAATGAACTATTAATAGATAAAAGACTTACAGTTTTAGACTACTAAATATAGGTATAGAACATCCATTAATTATTTAATGGATGTTCTAACTAATTCGAAGGTGAAAAAAATGGCTATAAATATAGATGGTGATTATAAAAGAGCTATAAGGATATTAAATGATTATCCAAAGTCCCAAAGACATATGCTAGCTATATTACAGGATATACAAAAGGAATATGGTTTTATTCCTAGAGAAGTTATGGAGCTTATATCCCAGCATATGAGCTTGCCTATTAGTAATGTATACAGTATGGCTACATTCTATAAAGCATTAAGCTTAAAACCCAAAGGTAAATATACCATAAAAATATGTGATGGTACTGCATGCCATATAAGAGGATCTAAAACAATAGAAGAAGAAATAGTACAAGCATTAGATATTCAATCTGGAGAAACAACAGATGATGGATTATTTTCAATTGAAACTGTTAATTGTATAGGAGCTTGTGCTCTTGCACCTGTTATGATGATTAATGGAAAATATTATGGAAGTTTAACTAAAGAAAAAGTACAACAGATAATAGATCAACTTAGGGAGGGGAAAATAGATGACTGATTTTCATGGCCAGACTAGAAAAATACTAGTATGTTGCGGAACTGGTTGTTTAGCGAATAATAGTTATGAGGTATATGAAAAGTTTAAAAGAAAATTAGACAATAATCCTAATATTACTATTGAACCCTCAATAAAAGCAACAGGCTGTAACGGTCTATGTGAAAAAGGGCCTGTTGTAAAAATACTTCCCGATAAAATATCATACTTTAAGGTATCAGTTGATGATGTTGATCAAATAGTAGAAGAAACAATTTTAAATGGTAATATAATTAACCGACTATTATATTTTGATACAAATTCAAAGAAGAGGATAGTGTATCATAATGATGCCTCATTTTATAAACATCAACATAAGATTGTTTTAAGAAATACTGGAGAAATAGACCCCTTGCATATAGAAGATTACTTGGAAAGAGATGGATATAAAGCTTTAAGGCAGGCACTATTTCACATGACTCCAGAAGAAGTAATTAAAGAAGTTGAGAAATCAAATTTAAGAGGTAGAGGTGGAGCAGGATTTCCCACTGGGAAAAAATGGAGAACATGTTCTAGTTATGAAAATTTTCCAAAGTATATAGTGTGTAACGGAGATGAAGGGGATCCGGGAGCTTTTATGGATAGAAGTATATTGGAAGGAGATCCTCACACTATAATTGAAGGAATGATTATTTGTGGATATGCTATAGGTTCAAATAAAGGGTTCCTATACATAAGAGATGAATACGAACTTGCAAGAAAGAATATGGAAGTTGCTATTGTTAATGCTAGGAAGCATGATTTTCTGGGCAAAAATATTTTAGGTAGTTCCTTTAACTTTGATTTAGAAATTGTAAGAGGTGGAGGAGCATTTGTATGCGGAGAATCTAGTGCTTTAATGGCCTCTATAGAAGGGAATATTGGAGAACCAAGAGCCAAGTATATAAGAAGTGTTGAGCGGGGTTTATGGGATAAACCTACTGTATTAAACAATGTTGAAACTTGGGCAAATATTCCTCCTATTATTTTAAATGGCAGTGAATGGTTTAAAGAGATAGGTTCAGAAGGAAATTCGGGAACTAAAGTGTTTTCCTTAGTGGGTAAGGTAAAGAATACTGGCTTAGTTGAAATACCTATGGGAACAAAGTTAGATGAATTGGTATTTCAAATTGGTGGGGGAATAATAAAAGATAGGCCTTTTAAGGCCGTTCAAACTGGAGGGCCTTCAGGTGGGTGTATTCCTAAGGAACATATGGATATAGCCCTTGATTTTGAATCTTTAAACAGTATGGGTTCAATGATGGGCTCAGGTGGAGTTATAGTAATGGATGACACTACATGTATGGTTGAAGTAGCCAAGTACTATATGGAATTTTTGGCTGGTGAATCTTGTGGAAAATGTACTACTTGTAGAGAAGGAATAGATACAATGTTTAAGGTGCTAGAAAATATTACTTCTGGTCAGGGACAATTAGAAGATATAGATTTACTCCTACAACTAGGAGAAACTATTAAAGAAGGCTCCTTATGTGCTTTAGGTAAAACTGCTCCAAATCCTGTTTTAACAACTATTCAATACTTTAAAGATGAATATATAGACCATATAGTAAACAAAAAATGTCCTGCAGGAGTTTGCAAAGATTTAACTACTTATTATATAGAAAGTGATTTATGTATAGGATGTGGTATATGTAGTAAAAAATGTCCTGTGGATGCAATTTCTGGTATATTAAAAGAGCCATATCTAATAAATCAAGAAAAATGTATTAAATGTGGTGATTGTTTCATAGCATGCCCAACAGATGCTATTAAGATTGGTGGTGCACATTATGAATATTAAGATAGATGGAAAATATTATAAGGGTAAGGATGGAGAAAGTTTATTAGAATTGGCTAAACGAAATAAAATAGATATACCTAGCTTGTGTCATAAAAAAGGTTTTGAAGGCTTAGGAAGATGTAGATTATGCTTGGTAGAAGTTAAAGATAGTGGAAAGACTAAAACCGTATCTTCCTGTGTATATCCTATAAAAGATGGCATCGAAGTGTTTACAAATACTGAGAAAATTCAAAAGATGCGAAAGGATATAGTACTACTTTTACTACTAAGAACTCCAAATAACAAGTATATAAATGAATTGGCAAGAGAGTATAATGTAAAAGCACCAAGTAGATATATTAATATAAATGAAAAAGAGAATTGTATTCTTTGCGGGTTATGCGTTGTAGCTTGTGAAAAGCTAGGCACTAATGCTATTTCTTTAGTAAGTCGAGGAACCACTAAAGCCGTATCTACTCCTTATGATGATGCATCAAAGGATTGTATAGGATGTGGATCTTGTGCTGAAGTTTGTCCCACTGATGCCATCAGCGTAATTGATGAAAATAGGATGAGAACTATTTGGAACAGAACATTTAACTTAATAGAATGTTCTGTATGTGGGAAATATTACACCACAAAAGAGTCACTAGAATTCATTGATGATAAATTAAATATAGAAAATCAGGATCACATTTGTCAATCATGTAATAGAAAACTTATTGGTAAAAAATTTTGTCTATAGGTAAACAAGAAAAATCACCTTGCAACTTAAGGTGATTTTTCTTGTTTTTGAGACTAATTTTATAATAGTTTAGTTTTTCAATGAAAAGGGTAAAAAATATATACATAATTTTAATTAAAACAAAAAAGTGGAGGTTAACATGAAAAAAAATAAGAATATTATAATGATATTAGTGGTTATATTAGTACTACAAGTATTATCAGCTTGTAGCCCTAGTCCTGAAAAAAATGAAGCTATCAATCCAGATGATCCAATAATCTTAGGATCATTTGTAGATACAGAAGGCGGTATTTTAGGCAATATGGTACTATTAGCACTTGAAGAAAATGGATACACTATTACAGACAAAGTACAATTTGGAACTCCAGATGTTCATAGAAATGCATTATTACAAGATGAATTGGATATTGGAATAGATTATACTGGCAATGGACAATATTATTCTGAAGGATTCGATGAAAAAATTTGGAGAGATAAAGTAGAAGGTTATAACTTTATAAAGACATATGATGAAGAAAACAATGATTTAATTTGGTTAGAACCTGCAAATGCAAATAATACAGAAATGTTAGCAGTGAAAAGAGAGTTTGCAGATACTAATAATCTAAAGACTTTAGAAGATTTTGCAGACTATGTAAATAATGGTGGGCAGGTTAAATTTATAACTAGCCAACTATTTGCTGAAAAAAATATGGGCTTGTTGGGAATGGAAGAAGGATATGGATTTAAACTAAAACCAGATCAACTTATTATGCTTCCTCATGGAAATACTGCGGAGACAATAAGTGCCCTTGCAAATGATACAGATGGTGTAAATGTGGCTCTAGTTTATGGTACTGATGGTTCATTGCCAGATTTAAACTTACTTGTATTAGAAGATCCACTTTCAATACCACCAGTATTTGAACCTTCTGTAGTCATTAGAGCAGAAGTATTAGAAAAGTATCCAGAAATAAAAGCTGTAATAGAAGGTGTGTTTAAAACTTTAAATCTTGAAAACTTACAGATTATGAATAAAAAAGTAATTATAGATGGACTATCACCAAAAGATGTTGCAAAAGAACACTTAACAGAAGAAGGATTTTTAGACTAAATTAACTCAAAAGGTGATTAGATGAATAAATTAAAAGACAAAACATTGCTGCTGTTATCCTCTGTAGGTGCAGCAGCATTTGTTTTTATGAATTTACTTGAACATAAACCAAATAGAATCTCTCAAGGGGCTAAGTATACTAGTTTTGAATTTTTTGGCAATCTAGGAATTGTCATTGTATTTTTATGGCTCATTTTGCTTTCTCTATCTTTTTATGAAAAAAAGTATAAGAATAATATTGTTTTTATCTTTACAACTATATTGGCGCTGGTATTTATATGGAGTTTACAGTCAAAGACAGGAATATTTGTAGAACACGGAAGTTCAGCTAGATTAAGTCTTTCATCAGGTTTCTATGTTCAAATTTTTTGTATTTATATGATATTTTCTACCTATACTAAAAGGATTGTAGAGCATAAGTATATTAAATGGATTGGCTTTTTAAGTATATTTGCAATTTTATCTTATTTTATGTTTACTGGAGCACTTGAGGATTTATCTTTAATTAAAGAATATAATATAAAAAAGACTCAGTTTATCCTTAATTTAAGAATTCATGCCATGCTTACTTTAGGCTCAGTTGTTACAGGGGCTATTATTGCTATTCCCCTTGGATTTTTAGCTTACTCTAAGAAAACTCTTGAAGGAAAAATAATGGTTCCACTTAGTATTATTGAAACAATACCAAGCCTTTCTCTATTTGGAATTCTATTAGTGCCACTATCGGGCTTAGGAAAACTACCTTTTTTTGATGCCATAGGAGTAAGCGGAATTGGGTGGGCACCAGCATATATTGCACTTACACTATATACACTTCTACCAATCGGAAGAAATACATTGACAGGGTTTTATTCAGTAGAAAAAAATATAATAGAGGCAGCTCGGGGAATGGGTATGAGTAAGGGTCAAATTTTAAAAAAGATTGAACTTCCTTTAGCTTTTCCAGTAATATTTACAGGTATTAGAATAGCTTTTATTCAAACTATTGGAGGAGCAGTTTTAGCAGGGCTTGTAGGTGGTGGAGGAATGGGTACCTTTGTATTCTTAGGCCTGGGAGAAGCATCACCAGATTTAATTCTTTTAGGGGTTCTTCCTATAGTGTTTTTCACAGTATTTCTTGATTACATTTTGAGAACTTTTGAAAAGACTATGAGGGGTGTTATATATGATTAAACTCCATAATGTAACAAAAAAATATGGTGATTTTGTGGCAGTAAATAATCTTTCATTAACAGTAAATCAATCTGAATTCTTGGTAATACTTGGTCCCTCTGGTTGTGGGAAATCAACTTTACTAAGGCTAATAAATAAAATGATTACTAGAGATGGTGGAGAAATAGAAGTAGAAGGAAAGAATATTGATGGATTAAAGGGAGAAGAACTTAGAAAAACCATAGGATATGTAATTCAAAGCATAGGATTATTCCCCCATATGAATGTTAAAAAGAATATAGCAACAGTACCCCATTTATTAAAATGGGATAGAGATATAATTGATAAAAAAGTAGATGAGATGCTCTTGTTAGTTGGATTAGATCCTGAACAATCCAAAAACAAAAAACCTTCTGAATTATCAGGAGGAGAAGCCCAAAGAATTGGAGTTGCAAGAGCCATGGCATCTGATCCTGATATTCTTCTTATGGATGAGCCATTTGGAGCAGTTGATCCAATAAATAGGCTAAGACTCCAAAAAGAATTTCGCAAAATCCAAAGAAAGCTTAAAAAAACAGTTGTATTTGTAACTCATGATACTGATGAGGCTTTACTTCTATCGGATAGAATTTGTATAATGAACGGGGGGGAAATAGTCCAAGTAGATACACCTGAAAAAATTATACTTCATCCCAAAAATGACTTTGTTAAAAACTTTTTTAAAGGAGAAGGTATTTTGACAATTTTATCAAGAAAGCCTGCTGTAGATTATGCTAGTTCTATTGTATTAGAAGAAGAGCCATTAGACAAAGATATAACACTTAGAGAGGTTTTAATAGAAATGTTAACTAGTGGAAAAGATAGAGTATCTCTCATAAATGGCAGTATTAGCTGGGAAGATATACTAGAAATAGCTGGAAGTGATGTAAATGAAAAAGAATAGAAGAGGACTAATAGTTGCAGCTTTATTGGCTATTGTTCTTGCAATTATAGTTATATACTCCAAAGGATTTGAAGATATATTATACAAATATTTCAGTTCTAAAAGTAATTCAGGATCTAGAACTCCACTTGTAGTTTACTTTGTTGAACATATTTGGATGGTCTTATTATCAAGTATTATTGCAGTTACACTAGGAACTATTTTAGGAATATTTGTAACTACAAATCATGGTAGGGAATTTAAAGAAATGTTATTAAAAACAGTAAATCTAGGTCAAGCTTTTCCATCACCAGCTTTACTTGCTCTTACAGTGCCTATTTTAGGATATGGAATAAAAGGAGCTTTAATAGCACTTGTAGTATATGCCTTAATGCCCATTATATATAATGTAGTCATAGGCATAGAAGAAGTTCCAGAAGATATAATAGATGCAGCTAAAGGGATGGGTATGACAGATTTAGAAATATATATTAAAGTAAAAATACCCTTAGCTTTGAATGTAATTCTAGGGGGTATAAGAACAGCACTAGTTATAAATATAAGTGCTGCTACTTTGGCAGCAGCTGTTGGAGCAGGAGGACTAGGAGTTTTAGTTGTAAATGGAGTAAGAACCTTTGATATGGTTTTAATATTAGAAGGTGCTATTCCTGTGACTTTACTTGCTATAATTGTAGAATTGTTATTGAAAGAATTACAAGAGAAGTTAGTTTGGAATAATTAAAATATTACTATTTTAAATATAAAAATTATATCAAAATGATTAAGCAAGCTTCTACTAGATAATGTGGAAGCTTGTTTAAGTGATAGATTTTATTGTACTAACATAATGCTAATAATTTTATCCCTATATACTAGGACAGCATTTAAAAGTGTGATAAAATATAAATAAGGGTAAATTTTATATTAAAATTGGAGAGTAGCTAAAATGAAAAGGTTTATTATAGATTTATATAATTCAAAGGAGTACAATAAACCAATATCATTCTATTCTTTATTTTCTGCTTGGTTATTATCTCTCCCTTTTGAAGGACAAATTTTATCTAGTCTTTATCTTAAAAACTCTTTAGATTTAAGTAATTTGTCCTTAATTATTATTGGGGTATTGATTATAGGACTTATTTCTGCAGGATATTTTGTAGATAATATTATAAAGGCTAACAAAGTATCTAGGATTATTACATATTTAGTAATATTTGGAAGTATAGTATTCTTTTTTCCTCCATCATCTTTATGGACTATTTTAATTTTGATTTTATCTTTTTTAGGAGGAGTATATATAGG
>LSQX01200395.1_pt1 | contig 21628 bp, 20 predicted proteins | sample 654561 | NCBI WGS metagenome assembly LSQX01 (sample SAMN04489861, study PRJNA283612) | anaerobic digester metagenome | isolation source: 4 biogas reactors fed with cattle manure at either 37C or 55C with and... | place: Denmark: Kongens Lyngby | collected 2014
AAAACCAACCTTACGGGAGATTCCAGTGCCTTTTCTATTGCCTGGTGATCAGGTTGTCCACTTGGATCAAGGGGCACTTCCCGGTATATGACCCCCCGGTCTGTTAATGTGCCATAATTGCTGTTTTCTATACCGATGACCTTTTTCAAAGTATCATAAGGAGTGCCTATGATGGACAGAATTTGTTCCCCCGGTCGCAAAAGGCTAAGCAAACAAGCCGCTATTGCATGGGTGCCGGAAATAATCTGGCCTCTGACCAGAGCATCTTCACAGGCAAAAATATCCGCATATATATCTTCCAGCAGATCCCTGCCTATGTCTCCATATCCATAACCGCTGGAAGCAGCGAAATGATAATCTCTTACATGGTTTCTTTGAAAAGCATTCAGCACTTTTACCTGATTATGATAAGCAACCTGTTCCATCTTCTCAAATTCTTTTGCCAGCACTTGTTCTGCATTTTTTATGATCGATAAACTGTTCAATTTTTTCCATCCTTTAATACAAATAAATTAGTGATTAAGATTAAGGGTTTCCGGAAGATCACTGTCCTCAATGATCATTAAGTCTCTGCGGTTTAAACCTTCTTTATCCACGATCCTTAAGGCCTGCAGGCGGATGGATTTCTCCACCAGATTTCTCACATACCTGGCATTACCGCTGTTGGGATGGCGGGTGCGGATAAAATTATTCAGTTCGTTTTTCAGTTTCCACCTGCAGCGGCTGGAAAGCTGATAGTCTCTTTCAGCATACATCTGCAAAGCGATCTGAAATAATTCTTCACTATCATAATCACAGAAATCGATATGAATCGGAAAACGTGATCTGAGACCGGGATTGGACCTGATAAATTTGCTCATCTCTGCAGAATAACCGGCCAGGATCACAATAAAGTCTTGCCGGTAATCCTCCATAGCTTTAACCAAAGTAGCGATGGCTTCCTGCCCAAAATCCCGTTCCCCGCCCTGGGACAGAGTATACGCTTCATCAATAAACATAATACCACCCAGTGACCGTTTTATCATCTCTTTTGTCTTCTGGGCAGTATGGCCGATAAATTCCCCTACCAAATCAGCTCTTTCAGCTTCAACCAGATGGCCTTTGCTTAACACATTGATTTCTTTGAAAATATTGCCCAAAATACGTGCCACAGTTGTTTTTCCTGTACCGGGATTCCCCTTGAATAACATATGCAGCACAGTAGAGTCAGCTTTAAGGTTTAACTGGGTCCTTTTGGTCTGGATCAATGAAAAAGCTGTGACTTCAGCTAAAGTTTTCTTGACCTCTTTTAGGCCAATTAATTTTTCCAGCTCTTTGAAAGAATCTTTATTGGGAAAGGAATCAGTGGGCAACGAAGGAAGATTATTGTCATTATCTGTAAACTTCATGGAAATAACCATTAATTAAAATCACCACTCTCCAATGATCTAAATTATTATATGATAAACGGATAAGAGTGGTGCTATTTGGAGCCTGTTATCAGCAGCAGGGTCTTTAGAAGACTATTCTGCGTTATCGAAATTCAGCAGGCTGATCGGTTTTATAGGGGCTACAGTGGATATGGCGTGTTTATAAACCAACTGCTGTTTACCGTCAAGTTCCACTACTACCGTAAAATTATCAAAACCTTTTACCATTCCTTTAATTTGAAATCCATTGACCAGATAGATGGTAACAGCAATTTTTTCTTTTCGCACCTGATTAAGAAATATATCCTGCAGATTGATTTGACTTTTACTCATGTAGTCAGGCCCCCATTCATATAATTCAACTTATAAATTTATTTCGACATGCCCTGTAATTGTCCTTCCAGAAACTCTGAAATTTTTGCCGCCAGTTCTTCGGAATCGCTGAATTTGCTAACATCAAACCAGTTTATCCGGGGGTCCCGGTTAAACCAGGTGAATTGTCTTTTTGCAAAACGTCTGGTTTCCCGCTTTATATCGTCTGCCATTTGTTCCCGGGTGATAAAACCCTGCAGGTAGCTGGATACTTGTTTGTAACCCAAAGCCTGCATAGGTTTATGATTCAAATTATATCCTGAATCCAACAGTTTTTCCACTTCCTCTATAAACCCGTTTCCGAGCATTTCCTCTACCCTGTTTTCGATCCTTTGGTAAAGGATTTTGCGTTCCAAATATAACCCTGCTGCTGCCAACTGATAGGTATTCTCTTTTTTCACCTGAAAATGTGAAAATGGTTTACCGGTAAGCTCAAATACCTCCAAAGCCCGAACGATCCTTTTTCGGTCATTGGGGCTGATTTTTTCTGCGTAAACCGGATCAATATGCTGAAGTTTTTCATATAAAAAATCTATTCCTTTTAAATCACTCTCTTCCATATATTTTTTCCGAACAGCAGCCGTTGATTCCTGGGGAAACAACTGATAATTATCAACCACCGACTGGTAATAAAGTCCGGTGCCTCCAACCAGCAAGGGGATCTTATTCCGCTGGTTTATATCCCTGATCAGCTCCTGGGCTGCTTTTTGATATTCAGCCACATTATATTCACTGTCCACATCCACAATATCGATAAGATGATGTTTCACCAATTTCTGTTCTTTACCGGTTACTTTCGCAGTGCCGATATCCATTCCCCGGTAAACCTGCATGGAATCACAGGAAATAATTTCTGTTCCCATCATTTGTGCTATTTGTATTGCAATGTGGGATTTCCCAACTGCCGTTGGTCCCACGATTGCCGCAAGTTTCAGCATTAAAACCACCTTCTCAAGAGTTAGCTCTTAACCATTTTTTTAAACTGTAATAATTCCATAACCAATCCTATTATGGGGGCTGTGAAACACTTTATTAAAATTAAGTTTTTCAAACTCGCTGCTTTTAACCTGCTCTTTCATCACCACTTTTTTCCTGGCCACCCGGCATGCTTCAGCAATGGATTCTCTGGTTACCGGGCTGGGGTCAGCAATGGCTCTTAGAGCATTAATGGGCTTACTGGCCATGAGGGGTTGGCGGAACATAGGATCGAAATAGACTATATCTAAGGAATCATCCTTCAATTCCTTGAGGAATTCATAATGGTTCCTGTGACATACTTCTATTTTCTTAATCGGCTCAGTCAGCCACGGGATTCTGGTCTGGTAGGTTTTCATGCCCCATTTGATGATAACCGCAATGGGAAATGATGATTCAAGCCCTAAAACAGGTTTATCGGAAAAATAGGATGCTACGATAGCATCTGCACCCATTCCCAGTGTACAATCCAAAAAGCTGTCACTGTTTTTTATTTCACAGGCTTTTATAAGTAAGTCTTCTGTTTGGTATTTTCTATAAGATGCCAGACGATTTTTAGCCATACTGGGATGGAAAAAGAGTTTTTCTTCTCCCACATGCAGTACAGGACCTTCATCATGCCAGACAATGATTCCCTGAGCGTCGTTTTCTGCTGACAGAACAGCAATACTTTTTCTGTTGCGGGGAACATATTCGATTTCCGTTTCTTTGATAAACTCCTTGAGTATATCGCTTTCCTTCTTCACTGATTGCGAAGTGGTAACAATTAGTCTCATCTTTACCTCTTAAACATACGCTGTAAATCGGAATGATTGATATTGACCATGGTAGGCCGGCCATGGGGGCAATTTTTATAATTCTCTTCAAGCAGCAGCTCCCTGACCATTTTATACATTTCCTGATAGCTCAATTTAGTTCCGGCAGTAACAGCTTTTTCACATGCCATACTTATCAATATTTCTTCCTTCAGGCTGACTGTTTCCCCCTCTTTCAGCATCTCGATAATATTTTGAATAACTGCCAATTCATTTCCTGCCACAAAACTGGGTACAGCTCTTACTACAATTGAATTATGACCAATAATATCGATTTCAAATCCTAATTCCTGCAAAATATTATTGTAATTTTCTATGGCCTCTGTCTGTTCACTGCTAATATCCAAAGCCAGAGGTAAAATCAATCTTTCGCTGACATAAGAAGCTTTATCCATCTTTAAAATATGATTGTAACAAATTCTTTCATGGGCTGCGTGCTGATCAATAATATAAAGGCCCTTTTCATTTTCTATGAGAATATATGAATTAAGCAGTTGCCCGATCACTGAAAAATTGCTGCTGCTTTCACCTATCCTATCGATATTTAAAAATTCTTCTTTTTTCTCCATTACAGCAGCAGATTCTTTATTTGCCATCAAAAGCGGATGATCAAAAAATATATCAGCAGGCGGGTCTTGTCTCACATAGCGTTCCATTGGCCTGTTCATGGTTTGAAAATGATTACCTACCCGAAATTCGCTGGTATCCAAATATTTTTTAACCACACCGCTGACAAACCGAATCACAGTTTGTTCATCCCGAAAACGCACCTCGGATTTTTGCGGGTGGATATTCACATCGATACTTTCAGGCACAGCAGTAAGGGACAAAAAGAAAACCGGGAACTCCCTGGATACCAGTAAACCGCGATAAGCATTATCCATGGCCCGATTTAAAATGGGACTCTTAACAGGCCTTTTATTCACAAAGAAGAAGCCAAGCTTACGGTTGTTTCTTTTGTACTCAGGTTTTGAAATCAAGCCCTGTAAGGAGAACTGACTTCCCTTTTCATCCACTTCGATCAAAAATTGATTCATATCAGATCCGAACAGGGTAAAAACAGTATCCCGCAGAATTCCGTTTCCCGGCGTCTTAAACTGGGTCTTTTTTTGATTGTCAAAGACAAAAGATATCTCCGGATAGGCCAAAGCGTATTTGCAAACTGTATCATAAATGTTGTTTCCCTCACTGACCGGGCTTTTCAAAAATGTTTTGCGCACCGGGGTATTATAAAACAAGTCCCTGATAATAATTTTTGTGCCTTCTGCAGTAGGGTATCTTTCCAGTTTTTTGATCATGCCGCCTTCCACCAGGCACTTGCTGCCTGCTGCAGCATAAGTTTTGGTATAGAGTTCAATGCGGGAAACAGAAGCTATACTGGGCAAAGCTTCCCCGCGGAACCCCATAGTGCCAATTGCATACAGATCTTCTTCCCGGGCCAGTTTGCTGGTGGCATGCCGTAAAAAAGCCGTTGTCAACTGATCATGTTCGATCCCTGCTCCATTGTCTTCCACCTGAATTTCATCGATCCCCCCATTGAGGATACGGACATTGATCAGGGAAGCACCTGCATCGATGGAGTTTTCAATGAGTTCTTTCACAATGGAAGCCGGGCGTTCGATGACTTCTCCGGCAGCAATTTTATTGATCACTTCATCACTTAATAATTTAATGGCCATCTATAATACTGTCTCCGTCTCTTTACTGATGTCAAAACTTCTATACTGGTCATCGATTCTGTCCTGCAGGTAAATAAAGTCATAGCTGCTTTTGTTTTTCATCTGGTTGTACATAGAAATCCCTTCCTGGTGACAGGAGTCACAGCAATAACCTGGCACAGAGATACAGTAAACCTCATAATATTTTGCATTGCGGTGCTGAGCGGAAGAGTGTATTACTCTGAAACCGCCGCAATTTTTACATAAACGCAGCCTTTCTGTCTGGTCTTCGCTGATATAATCAGTATCATAAAATATGTTTTTATGGATAACTTCAAAATCCATGTTCTTTGCTCTGTTGCGGGCCACAATTTCTCCCCGGTTTTTAAAGGCATTTAATTGTGTTTTCACGATCCCCTTGATTTCCTCCATATTTTGCGGTGATTCTTTGAAACGCTCGGGTTTATAATCCGGTTCACGCAAATTTCCATAATCGATACCTGCCATGGCCATAATGATTCCCATATTCACATAGGGCAGAGCGGTTTCCACTGAATATCCGCCTTCCAAAACGGCAATATCGGGAGCCAATTTTTCATTTAATCTGGCATATCCCTGAGCGGAAAAACGCATATCAGCAAGAGGGTCAGTATAATGATTATCCTGGCCGGCAGAGTTGATTATCAATTCAGGTTTGAATTCTTCCAGTATCGGCATTACCAGATTGTCCAGGACAAAATGAATGCCGATATCAGTGGTCCTGGGCGGTAAAGGAATATTGATGGTAGTCCCGTATGCCAAAGGCCCGCCCCGCTCCTCCATAAAACCGCTGCCCGGATAAAGGGTCCTTCCATCCTGATGAAATGATATAAACAGCACATCCGGGTCGTGCCAGAAGATATCCTGGGTACCATCTCCATGATGCACATCAGTATCCACGATGGCCAGACGCTTGATATGATACTTTTGCCGTAAATATTCGATCATCACTGCTTCATTATTGATATTGCAAAATCCCCGGTTGCCGTGACTTACTGTCATTGAGTGATGTCCGGGAGGACGAACAATGGCAAACCCGTTTTTGATTTCTCCCTGCATCAAAGCATCGGCAATAACCAGAGTGGAACCGGCAGAAACTAAATGGGCTTCTGTTACCTGGGCAGCAACATCAGGAACACAAAAATGTGCCCTGGCAATGTCTTTGATTTGTGCCAGCTTTGGATTATACTCACTGATTTGAGGAAGATCCATGATCCCTTCTTCAAAGATCTGATCCCGGGTGTACAACAGTCGTTCTTCTCTTTCCGGATGAGTGGGAGAAATTGCCCAGTCAAAAGCAGGAAAAAATAATATTCCGGTGGGTTTGTTCTTCATTATTCAGTCACCCCCTTAAACTCTTCAATAAAACCAGGTGTGATCTGGATTCCTACCTCAAACATTTTACCCAACCTGTCCCAGCCTCTGATTACATTGAATTGCTCTTCCCTGAAAAATTGTGCTTCCCGGGCGTAGCTGGCAAGTCCACTAGATAAAGCCAGTTCTTCCAGATGCCGACTGGCCAGTTCCTTGATATCTTCCAGCTGCCAGCTCCTTTTTTTCCCTAATTGTCCCTGCTTTCCCCCGGGTTCTACTGTATAAAGGTCTGCCTGGGTATCCCCATGGACATGTACTGTTAATGTAGGTCTTGAGACAGCCGAGCCCAAAGCATTGGCGATTGGAGAACAGTGATGGAGGAAATGTTCAATTTTCATATCTGCACCTAAAATGGGTATGATCACCTGTGAGGCGGCTCCAATCCCTATGATCCGGTCTAACTGAAAAGGTTTGCGATTAACCACTTCCCACACTTTATATGCCGGTTCCTGTTCCCATTCTTTAAACATGGCTGAAATTGCATTTTTCAAACGTTCCAGTATGACTTGGATTACTTGATGGCACAAATCAGTCAATGGAATATTTAATGAAACAGCCACCATCTGTAATTTGTCCCGGGAGTCACTGACTGATCCGATGTCAAGATCATATATATAATTGAAGGCATCAGTAACCGTTGCAGATCCTCCTCCAAAACAGGCGGCAGGTCCTACTCTGTCCGGGCCGATTTGTAAGCTGTCTCCCTTCACTCTTAGTACGGAATCACCGCCTAAAGGGATTGACCTTACGGCGAAAGATTTTACATGGGTATATTGTTCATTGATTTTTGCCCCTTTGGAAGCATGGAGAGGCTGTCCTCCTATGATCAGTGAAATATCAGTGGTTGTGCCGCCAATATCTAAGACTACTGAATTTTTGCTTTCGCCGGTAGTGATGGCCAGTCCTCCCATAGTGCTGGCAGCAGGGCCGGAGAAAATCGTCTCACAGGGACTGTTTCTGGCTGCGTCAAGAGGCATGGTACCTCCATCGGCTTTCAAAATATGTACCGGTGCTTTGATTTCCCTGTCTGCCAACGCCTTAAGAAGGCTATCCAGGAAATCATTCCACATTTCAATGGTTCTGGCGGTTAAATAAGCTGTATAGGCCCGGCGGGGAAAGTTAAGCTGCTGAGCGGTCTGGGAACTTATTATCACCTGAGCCTGGGGAAACTTTTCAGCAAAGATATGTTGAACCAGTCGTTCATGACTATTATTACGGTTGGCAAATTTACCTGCAACCGCCACTCTGGTAATATCCATTTCTTGAAGATGCCTGATCATATCATTGATCTCATTATAATCAGGAGCTTCCAGTTCATTACCGCGAAAATCGATACAGCCTTTTAAGAAAAAACTATCCGGTGCCATATCATATGAGTCAAATGGCAATCCATAGCCGGGTATCAGGATCAGGGCAGTTCTGGGACCGCTGTCAGTAGTAATAAGGTTGGTGACCAAGGTGGTGCTCAGCACGATCCGCTCAATTTCATCAAACTGGATATCCATCAGCAGTTTATCCAGTACCGCTAGTAAACTATGGGCTAGATTATCGCTGTCCGTTGCTTCTTTGGCCCAGTTAAGGATCTGGTTCCTGTGATAAACCACTCCATCAGTAAAAGTTCCGCCTACATCTATACCTATCAACACTATTCATACCCCCTTTGGCTTGTTATTTCTTAGTATTGATAATTTCTTTCCATTTATAAATGTAAAGTAAAGCATCTTTAGGACTGAGACTGTCTATATCCAGGGAATTTATTTCTTCTGTTACCGGGTCAATATCATCAAACAACTGCTGCTGCAATATATGTTGAGATTTTCCCGGTGCCTTTTCTTTTTCCAAGCCTTCCAGAATGGCCTGAGCCCTGGTGATGACCGGCGCAGGCAAACCTGCCATTTCCGCCACATGGATCCCATAGCTTTTATCAGCTTTTCCCGGCAATACTTTCTTTAAAAATACTACATTATCACCGGAATCCAAAACCGAAACAGACAGATTGGTCAGTGATGGCAGCTCATCAGCAAGTTCTGTAAGTTCATGATAGTGGGTAGCAAAAAGGGTTTTAGCTTTTATTTTCTGAACGATAAATTCACTGACCGCTTTGGCTATGCTCAGTCCGTCATAGGTGCTGGTGCCCCGGCCGATTTCATCCAGAATAATCAAGCTGTTACGGGTGGCATTGTTTAATATATTCGCCACTTCAACCATTTCCACCATAAAGGTACTTTGTCCGGCTGCCAGGTCATCGGCAGCCCCAACCCGGGTAAATATTTTGTCAACCATGCCGATCTCTGCATGGTCAGCAGGTATAAAACTGCCCATTTGCGCCATTAATATTAAAAGGGCTGTCTGCCGCATAAAAGTACTTTTGCCGCCCATATTGGGTCCGGTAATGATGGCAAAACGGATGTCATTGTCCATTCTTATGTCATTGGGCACAAAACGGGAAGTCAATAAATGTTTTTCTACTACCGGGTGGCGTCCGGCTTTTATCTCCAGATTTTTATCCCGGCTGATGCAGGGACGGACATAATTATTTACATAAGCTGCCTCACTTAAAGAATAGATTACATCCAAATCAGATATTTTATCCGCCAGTGCCTGGATCCGGTCAATATATGAGGCAAGTTCTTCACGGATTTTAATAAATTCATCATATTCCATGGCAAACAGCTTTTCCCTGGCACCTAATATCTGGCCTTCATAATTTTTTAATTCCTCATTTATGTATCTTTCGGTATTCACCAGGGTCTGTTTGCGGTGATAATCAAGGGGGACCAGATGTAAATTGGATTTGCTGACTTCAATATAATAACCGAACACTTTATTAAAACTTACTTTTAAATATTTAATGCCGGTCCGCTGCTTTTCACGATTCTCGAAATCTATCAGCCACTGGGAACCTTCCTGGCTTAATTTTTTAAGTTCGTCAATGGCAGCAGAATACCCTTTCTTTATTATACCCCCTTCTTTTATTCCCAAAGGCGGGTCATCATCAACAGCGGCATCAATTAAGTCAACTGCTTCCTGTAAGAGGTCGATTTTGCTGATGTTTTTTAACAGCTCACTGGAGGCCTGAGCGGATATCTCCTTTAGCTTTGAGCAAGCTTGAATAGACAGTTTCAAGGCAATCAAGTCCCGGGGACTGGCAATGCCGCTGCCGATCTTTCCCGCCAGCCTTTCCATGTCATAGACTTTGACCAATGCTTTTTGCAGCTGGTCCTTTAAGATCAGGTGGGTTTTTATCTCCTCCACTGCATCAAGTCTTTGGTTTATGGCCTCAATGTTCATTAAGGGCTGCTCCAGCCATCTTTTTAATTTTCGTTTGCCCATGGCCGTATTGCAGAAATCCAGTACCGAGATCAATGAACCATCTCTTCTGCCGTCTCTTATTGAAGATGTCAATTCCAGATTTCTGCGGGTAGAAGCATCCATTTCTACATAATTAGCAGTATGGTAATGATTGATGGTTTTTATATGTCTCAAGTGATTTTGCCGGGTTTCATTTAAGAAAGTAATGATCAAACCGGCGGCTATTATCTCTGAACTGCTTAATTCTAATTCCTGGTCAGCCTCAAGTCCCAATTGATTTTTTAGTAATTCAGCTGCTGAATCTATATCAAAAACTGCTGATTTTACCTTTGTAAAAATGTTAGGCAGATTTTCAAATGCTTTTTCATACCATTTATTATCCATTGGACCAGGTGTGATCAGGCATTCGGCAGGTCTTAAACGAAATATCTCACTGGTCAGTTCATTTAAAGCATCATTTCCGCAAAATTCTGTTACCCAAAATTCACCGGTACTGATATCGCTGTAGGCAAAACCGATCACATCTTGACTTTCAAAAATGGCCGCCAGGTAATTATTGCTATTATCATGAAGCATGCTGTCATCAAGGACTGTACCGGGAGTTATAATCTGGGTTACTTCCCTTTGTACGATTCCTTTGACAGTTTTAGGGTCTTCCATCTGTTCACAGATAGCCACTTTATATCCCCGGGAGATCAGTTTGGCAATATAATTAGATGCAGAATGATAAGGGACACCGCACATAGGAACCTTTTTATCCCCATTATCCCTGGCAGTCAGAACTATTTCCAGTTCTCTTGAGGCTAAAACTGCATCATCAAAGAACATCTCATAAAAATCACCCAACCGAAAGAATAATATTGCATCCTTATGTAACTCTTTAATGGTTAAATACTGCTGCATCATTGGTGTTAGCTGGGACAAGATTTATACCTCCTATAGTAAAACCCGGTTGTGTCTAGCCTATGGCGACGACAGAACCGCGGTTGCACTTATACTATTATCCTATAAAAATTTATAGTCCAAAAATAGTGTATAGTAAAACCCGGTTGTGTCTAGCCTATGGCGACGGCAGAACCGCGGCTGCACTTATACTATTACCCTTTTAAAAATTATACTCTCTAATAGTACAAAAAAAGACTTAGTTAACTAAGTCTTTCTTAATGATACTTTATTTTTGCTTTAGTTGGTATTACATAGTTCCGCAGTCACAACCGCAGGAATCACAGCCTGAAGAACATTGGTCACCGGTTATTGCCTGATTTATAGCATAGTAAACAGCCTGCATCAAGTTATCAAATCTTTCCTGGGCCCCCATCAACTGTTGTATGGTTTCATTACCAGCCAGCTGATCCTCCAGTATCTGCAGATGATCTTCATCGGCTTTGCTGATTATCTTCCCTTCATCCTGTTGTTTTTCAAGTTTCATCCTGGCTTCCTGATAACGAACGATCAGATCAAAAGAACTGGTATCTTCGTTGAGAACCGTCTGCAAGTTTTTTAATTGTTCGATCTCATCTGTCTGAGCTAAGGCATTTCCCAGTTCCATGGCCAGTCTGATAATATCTTCTGAAGTCTTCAAAATATATTCCTCCTAATTATTAATCACTTACGATTTCACCGAATAAAGAAAAAGTAGTGCTTCTGGTTATTTTAACACTAATGAAGCTGCCTATTAAGTGTTTTTCACCGGAAAATATTAAAATACGATTATTTCTTGTCCTTCCAGTCAGCATATGGGGATTGGTTTTGCTTAAACCTTCCACCAAAACCTCTTCAACACTGCCAATCAGAGATTTATTTATGGTTGCTGCAATATTATACTGCAGCTCATTTAATCGTTGTAACCTTGCTTTTTTCTCGGTTAATGGAACCTGATCCTCCATAGAAGCTGCCCGGGTACCACTGCGTACTGAATACATAAAGGTGAAGGCAGCATCGAATTTTACCAGTTCTACCATTTCCAAAGTCTTTCTAAAATCCTCTTCTGTTTCACCGGGAAAACCAACGATCAAATCACTGGTAATGGCAACACCAGGAATGGTATCTTTCACTTTACGGGTAAGCTCCAGATAGTGTTCCCTGCTGTAACCCCGGTTCATGCTTTTTAAAATATTGTTGCTGCCAGCCTGCAATGGCATATGGATATGTTCGCACAACTTTTTATTGCCGGCGATGGTATGGATCAATTTATCCGAAATATCTTTGGGATGGGAGGTCATAAATCTTATTCTTTTTATTGACTCGATTCTGGAAACTTTGTTTAGTAAATCAGCAAAGTCGAATTCATAAGGCAGACCTTTCCCATAGGAATTCACATTTTGTCCCAACAGGGTAATCTCTTTATAACCCTGTTCACCCAATAATTTTATCTCATTTACTATATCATCAGGCTGGCGGCTTCTTTCTCTGCCCCGTGTATAAGGGACAATGCAATAACTGCAAAAGTTATTACATCCGTACATGATATTAACAAATGCCGATAAACCCTGTTTTCTTGTACTGGGGACGTTTTCTGTGATGGCTCCCTCTTTTTCCCATACCCGGTAAATGCGGGTGTCCATGGCTATTGCTTCATCGATTAACTGGGGTAATTCGTGAATATTGTGGGTACCGAATAAAATATCCACGCCAGTTTTCTTTAACCGCTGCTGATTAGCAGGTATTTGCGCCATACAACCACCGAAAGCGATCAGTAATTCCGGATTAGCTTTTTTTAATTTTTTTATTTCCCCCAATTTGCCAAAAACACGATTTTCCGCTGAATGGCGTACACTGCAGGTATTAAATACTACGATATCAGCTTCTTCAGGGGTATCTACTGCACTGTACCCCTTTGCCTCCAGCAAACCCGATATGGTTTCAGAGTCTCTTACATTCATTTGACAGCCATAAGTCAAGATATGATAATTTTTATGAACTGATTGCAAATCCATACCTCCTAATTCATTTATTATAACCTTTTGATCGGGCAATCAGAACTTAAGGAAAAAATATATTAAATCGAAACAACTATTACTGCTAAATTATCGAAATATATGTCATAATAATACCAGTAAAAATTTTGATAATCGGCAGGAGAGTGATGAGCTATTGCTTAAAGAGTTTAAAGAGTTTGCTATGCGCGGAAACATTCTGGACATGGCTATGGGTATTGTAATCGGTGCTGCTTTTGGGAAAATCGTTACCTCTTTTGTTAATGATGTATTAATGCCTCCCATAGGTTTACTGTTGGGAGAAGTTGATTTCACTAATTTATTTATAAATTTGTCTGACACTCCTTACCCATCTCTTGCTGCCGCTCAGGAAGCAGGAGCTCCAGTTATTGCCTGGGGAATGTTTGTCAACAACATACTGGATTTTATCATCATAGCCTTCGTTTTATTTTTGATCATTCGCCAGGTGAACAAGATGAGACGGGAAGAAGAGGTAGAAGCAGAGGTAAAAACCAAGAGCTGTTCCTATTGTAAATCTGAAATCGCGATAGATGCTTCACGCTGTCCCCATTGCACCTCAGAATTAAAATAATACTTTGCTAAACCACAAACACCCGTGTAAAATTACTTACTCGGGTGTTTGTTATTTCTTACAAATAAATTTTAATAGGTTTCGGCGAATACTTCAAAATGTGCCTGGGGATGAATACAAGCCGGACAAAGTTCCGGGGCACTGTCGCCTTCGTGGATATAACCGCAATTGCCGCATTTCCACTTAATGTTTTCTCCTTTTTTAAATACAGTTCCATTTTCAATATTGTCAGCCAATTTATTAAATCTGATTTCATGGGCAACTTCAGCTTTGGCAATCATTCTAAAAGCAGCGGCAATCTCAGGAAAACCTTCTTCATCTGCTACCTGGGCAAAAGCCGGGTATAAATCTGACCACTCTTCTCTTTCTCCGCCGGCAGCATATTTAAGGTTATTCAATGTGCTTCCCTGGGCAACCGGGAAATCAGCGGTTATTTCGATCATAACCGGCAGTTCACCTTCGATTCCTTCCAATAAGAATTTCCAGAAGCGTTTGGCATGTTCCTTTTCATTGTCAGCTGTTTCAATAAAGATATTGCGCATCTGTTTGTAGCCTTCTTTGTCTGCAATTGATGCATAATAGGTATAACGGTTTCTAGCCTGGGATTCACCGGCAAATGCTTTCAACAGATTTTCAGCAGTTTTAGTACCATTTAATTTTTTCATTTAAATACCTCCTAAATTTTCTTTTTATTTTCAAGGCATCGCGGACAATAACCTTTGCAATAAACATTTTTTTCCAGGATCTCGTAACCACTCATAGAATCATTGTCAATATCAATTTTTAAAGAAATATCCTTAATGGTCCCGCATTCTATACATTTAAAATGCCCATGGTCAGAAGTATCATAATCATATCTGGTTTCATGGTCTTCTATATTAAGGGGTTTAACTAGGCCGGCCTGGATAAAAAGATTCAGGGAATTATATACCGTGGTTTTAGATAAGGTTGGAATATCATCAACCAGTTCATTGAAAATCTGCTCAACGGTTGGGTGATTCCTTTTAAAAGCCAGGTAACTTAATATCTTCAGCCTTTGATAGGAAGGCTTGATATTATTTTTTATAAGTTCTTCAGTTACATCAATATCGTAAATCATTTTGTAAGCCCTCCACATTTGTAATCGTTACATTTATCATACAAAATATCTCTGGTTGTAGTCAAGTAATGAAACCGAATAATTTATTTTCTTGAACTATTTAATTCCGGTATACATATGCAATAGTGTTCATGTCCGCCGGAAAGATTAAAAACCTTCTCAAAACCTTTGTTTAAAAGCAAATTTTGTGCTGCATTGGCAGTAATCCCCTTATTGCAGTAGACGATGGTGGTTCTATCTTTATTTAATTCCTCACAGACTTCTCTTAAATGAGGAAGTGGTATGGAATGAGAGCTGTCAATATGTTTGGCAGCAAACTCATCGGTTTCCCGGGCATCAATGAGGATATGGTCTTCTTTTGACTGTTGTATATTTTCCAGTTCTTCCGGGGTGATTAAAGGACGACTCTTTATCATAGCATTTTCCAAAACCATTCCGGTATACATAACCGGGTCTTTGGCATTGCTATATGCAGGTGAATAGGCCAGGTCCAGATGAAACAGGTCTTCTGCCAAGGTACCAAAAGTAATGGCAGTGACAAAAACATCAATACGTTTATCCACTCCTTCATAACCCACGATCTGTACGCCAAGCACCCGGCCGTCTTTGTTATCCGCAATGGCTTTGATCATCATTTCCCGGCCGCCCATATATAACGGTTTATTGGTTTTTTTATTGTGGATAATCGTAATATCAAACCCTTGCTGTAAAGCTTCTTTTTCGGTAAGTCCTGTTTGGGCTATGGTCATATCAAATAACTGCATTATACTGGTTCCCAGAACTCCTCTGAATTCTACATTGCCACCGCTTAGATTGTCTCCGGCAATGCGGCCTGTTTTATTGGCAGTTGAACCCATAGGATAGAAAACTGGCTTTTTGGTTATTAAATGGTATTGTTCAATACAGTCTCCGCAAGCATAAATATCCGGTATATTGGTCTGCATCTTCTTGTTTACTTTGATGGCACCGGTGGTTCCTAACTCAATCCCTGCTGCAGCAGCGATTTTGGTTTCAGGATGGACTCCGGCAGACACGACCACCATATCTGTAGGCAGGATCGTACCATCGGACAGGATCACATCCCCTGCCCTTATTTCCTCTACAGCCTGGCCGGTGATAAAGTGAATGTCATTTTCAAGCAATGCTTTTTCTATATACTTGGCCATGTCACCATCAATGGCTGGAAATATGTGGGGCATTTTCTCAACCAAAGTTATTTTAATGTCTCTTAAGCAAAGGTTATCTGCTGTTTCCAATCCAATCAGACCGGTACCGATTATAACTGCGTTTTTTACTTTTTTTTCTATAATATAGTTGTGAATCTTCTCCATATCATTAATATTACGTAGGAAAAACACATTATCACTGTCCAAACCTTTGATGGGAGGAACATTTGGCCTTGCACCGGTTGCAATAACCAGTTTGTCATAAGAATCAATAAAGATTTCTTCTGTGACTAAGTTTATAACTTCCAGAGTTTTATTCTCCGGATGAATAGCCAGTACTTCATGCAAGGTGAGAATATCGATATTGTGCTTGTTTTTAAAATATGCTGGATCCCGGGGCAGCAATGCTTTTATATCCTGTATCTCACCGCCTAAAAAATAAGGCATACCACATCCTGAATAGGATATAAACCGGTCCTTTTCGTAGATGGTAATTTCCATGTCTTCCCTGTTTCTTCTGGCTTTTGCAGCAGCAGATGTGCCCGCTGCAACTGCACCGATCACTACCAATTTCACAAAAACGCCCCCTTTTTTAACTAATGATCTATTTATTCTAATAACAATGCCTTGATTTAGAAAGCAAAATAAATCCACTTATATGGTAAATCTTAAACGATAAATCCAAGAAAACCAAATAATCGGATATATTTCTATGCATTATTTCCTTATGATAAATCACCGCTATTTTTTGTTAACCGTTTCTGATAATAGAGGAAAACCGGTAAAGGAATGATGATCCAGCCGAAGCTTTTGAATAGTGTATTGTAAGCTCTGCTTTTTTGACGTTCTGCTTCGGATTTCACCATAGCTTCATACATTGTCTCCAGTTCTTCAGCAGTATATTTTTCAGGTTTAACATTGGCATCAGACGTTGGCTTATCAGCCCGCCAGGTTGAAAATTCTTCGAAAGATTGATAATAAGGTGTTGGAGCCACCAAATCACCAACTGCCATAAATGCAGATACACTGCCTCCGATGATCATCATTAAAGTTGCGAATAAGACCAGATAAACATATACCTTTTTTACCACGATTTCATCTCCTCCTCCTGTTTTCACACTTGTTGCCAAGGCAGCAAATATAATGATCACAATCAATAGAATAATAAAAATAATGCCTATGGATAACACTGACGCTGCACATCCTTTTTGCTTAATGAATTATTATATAATAGTCATTTTGATGTAATTTCTTGCTTTGTCTCAGGCAGATTCAGTAAATTTCCCTTTTCTGCGTTTGAGCAGCCTATAGCCCAGGAAAATGACGGCCAGTATTATCAATCCTACCACTGAATAAACTGCTGCTGCAATATGATTTGGATGGCCGAAAACCGCGGAAAAACTATTATTATCTAGAATATTTTTTCTGCCCTGGGTTTGATAATATTCAAGAGGGATTTGAGGAACCCCCTCTATGGCCTGAAAAGACCTTATATACTGGGCAATGGCCTGCCATTCTTTGATTTCATTCCCTACAGCAGAATCCCGAATCACATGTTCTTCAAAATCAACAATCGGCATACCATCGGCGTCTTTTGGCACCAGGGACAAAATGCCGAAAGATTTTTCCCCTACTACTGAAAGCATCTGGGCGGAATATAATCCGGCAACCACACGATAAAGCTTATCATCATCAATACTTTCAAGTGTACCGTCAGGTTTTTGCAGGGAAGCCCGGGTCACTTTATTAAAAATCAAACGATTGGGGTTGAATGTATACGACAGTCCAGACATATATAATTGGGCAGAACTCATAATAGGAGCAATTGAAGCATCAACTTCACAGGCAGTCTTAAGCTCTTTCCCGGTGAGATAAACAGATATTAAGGGATAACCTGATTTCTTATCCGGCCCGATCCCCAGTGAACTAACTACATAAGCATCAGCAACGGTAATATTGCCTTTTACAAATGATCCTCTAATGGTGCCGCTGGGAACTACTGCAACATCAACCGTTTGGTAGTGCTCCCCTTCAGCATTTTGTACCGCATGAACATAAGCATCGGTGATCAGATTTGCCAGTGGTTCTTCCTCATGTCTTACGCCAATTTCTGCTGCCGGCAAGAAACTTTGGGGGCTATATGCCAGTACTTCATCAAAGGCTAGTTCCATTTCATCCAAATAGTCAGTTTGCACTTTTTGTTTAAACTTTTCTATGCTTTCCACCATGCTTAAATCATTGGGCAGCTTATTATCGATCTGCAGAAGCTGATATCGGTCCAGCTGCCATTTGCTATTTACACCGTCTTTTATCTTCAGCACACCGATATTTTCACCATATTCCCCAGCAGAGCAGATGATGGTATCATCAATTATAATGGGCTGCACAAGTTTGGTGTGGCTATGACCGCTGATAATTACATCGATGCCGGGTACTTCTCTGGCCAGTATTTCATCCTCTGAGTTTTGTTTATCTGGTGAGGTCCCGGAATGGGATAGACAGATGATCAAATCGGCCTTTTCTTCCTTCTCAAGAGTTTCTGTGATCCGCTTTGCTGCTTCAAGAGGCTCGGTAAACTGAACTTCAGCCATGGGAGCATTGGAAATTGCTTCGTTACCCACCAGGCCAAAAATACCTATTCTTATCCCGCTGCGTTCAAGGATCATATACTCTTTGGTCCCATATGCCTCCATTGCCTTCTTAAGATTTGCAACTGATTCAGGCATATGGCCATCGTCTTGCGGAAAATAAATATTGGTTATCAGCAGTTCAGGTAATTCAGTGTTGTTTTTCCGCGCTGTACTTAGACAATCGGCCAAACCCTGAGCTCTAAAATCAAATTCGTGATTACCTAAAGTCACCGCATCATATCCCATCTTTCCCAACAGTGATAATCCCGGTGCTTCCTGAGCAAAAACAGTCTGGAAAAGCGTTCCCATAGAAAAATCACCGGCATCCACAAGGAGCAGATTGGGGTCCTTTTCCCGCTCCTCATTGATGGCACTTTGGATTCTGGCATATCCTCCATATTCATTAATTTGACCGTCTTTATCCAGAGAAAACGACAGTAAATGGTCATGCAGGTCATGGGTAAAAACGATGGTTAATGTATTATCATTATCTTGAGCCAGGCTGTCCGAAATGTTAATAATCGAAAAAATCAAAAGGAGTACTGTAATCACGAAAAAGCCACTGAAATATTTTTTCATAACTCTCACCTCTCAAATTCAGACTATCAGGTTGCCTAATTATATTTCTCTTCCATCACTCACAGTACCTTTTAAATAAATTAATAAGCAATATAAACAGATAATAATCACAAGCTTATTTGTGATCATTTTATAATGTATTATTTTTTGCATTATTGCCCGCTCCGGGATGAATATGAATCCCCGAATTCTCAGTTGTAAGTTATCAAATGATTTATGTTGTATATCATCTATAATCCTAAATAACGTTATTTCAGTTACAGTAGCTTAAGCTTATTTTAAGAGAAAAGATAAATATAAAAAATACAGAATACCTCTTTTGGTGTATTCTGTATTTTTATGATTTATTTATTATCATGCATCAGGCTTTTATATGAATAATTACGAAAGGTTCATTTTCTTAAGATCTATTTCACTGGTTTTCCGTCTTTCCATTGACCTTCAAAAGCCAATGTTCCGTCTTCGTAGTATGATTTACCGAAGCCTTCCCGCTTGCCGTTTTTCCATTCTCCTTCATACCAGAGAGTTAAGTTCCCATAATATAGCAGACCATGCCCTTCAAATTTGCCGTCTTTCCATTCGCCATCGTAGATTCTGCCATCTTTAAAGTAAGCTTTACCTTTTCCATGTGGTTTACCTGCATCCAAATCCCCATCATAAGCAATGCTTAAGCCATGTTTTTGCAGCACTTCCTTTTTGGTACTGCCTTTATATTGTTTCATATCATCCATAAATACACCCCCCCATTTTTATAAATTATACCATAAAAAAACCCAATATATTGAAATTTGAGTTTAATTAGATATGATATCCCCAACACGGATTAATTTATGTTACAATTATCAATAAAAATTAAACATAATCCTAAAGAAATGGAGAGGGGAAATGAAATGCGAGTGAAAAAAAATCTAATACTTATTGTTTGCGCCGTTTTCGTATTGGGACTTGGTTTATCTATGGCAGGATGCTCGGGATCCAGCCAATCAGGTGAACTTAAGGTAGGTCTGGAATGTGCATATCCACCCTTTAACTGGTCCCAGACTGATGAATCCAATGGTGCAGTGCCCATATCTGGAAGCAAAGAATTTGCCGGCGGTTATGATGTTGAAATCGCAAAAAAATTAGCTGAAGGATTAGGGAGAGAACTGGTTATTGTTAAAACTGAATGGGATGGACTGCCACCAGCACTGCAGGCGGGAACTATCGATGTGATCATCGCTGGTATGTCTCCCACTGCAGATAGAAAAAAGACCATTGATTTTTCGGACCACTACTATCGTTCTGATTTAGTCATGGTGGTACAGAAGGGTTCTGCCTTTGAAACAGCAACCAGCCTAGAAGACTTCTCCGGAGCCAAAATAACCGCTCAGTTGAATACATTCCATTATACGGTTATAGACCAGATTCCCGGAGTACAAATGCAGACAGCAATGAATGACTTCAACGCCATGCGCGTTGCTTTACAATCAGGTATCATTGATGGATATGTTTCTGAAAGACCGGAAGGAATATCTGCCACCGCAGCCAATGACAATTTTGCCATGGTAGTTTTTGATGAAGGCAAAGGCTTTGAGGCTTCAGATGATGATGTTGCCATTGCAGTCGGAATCAAGAAAGGCAACACTGAACTTACCAATGCAATAAATGATATATTAAAAGATCTTTCCGAAGATGAACGCATCACAATAATGGATAATGCTATTAAAAATCAGCCGGCATCTCAAAATTAGTGACCGATGCCGTCATCTCACATGAGTAAGTTGTCTGGAGTGTATAAATAATGGAAGTAGATGCAGCAAGTACATTTTTTGAATGGGTTTATTATATTATACTGACATACTGGCCCCTTTTTCTTAGAGGGGCCGGTGTTACTTTGTTAATTTCCTTGACCGGTACTATCGTTGGTTTCGGACTGGGAATCATCATTGGAGTAATTCGCACCATCCCAATCGACCAGAACTTCAATATCATCCAAAAGGGACTCTTAAAACTCATCAATATCATTTTATTGGCCTATATAGAAGTGTTTCGCGGAACACCTATGATGGTGCAGGCTATGGTTATTTTCTATGGTGCAGCCATGGTCTATAATATTAGCCTTTCCCCGATCTATGCGGGTATTTTTATTGTTTCCATCAATACTGGTGCCTATATGGCTGAGATCGTTCGCGGGGGAATTATTTCCATTGATAAAGGTCAATTTGAAGCAGCACATTCAATAGGCATGACACATGCACAGACTATGTTCAGCATTGTTCTGCCTCAGGCAATTCGTAATATACTGCCTGCTTTAAGTAATGAATTTGTAATCAATATCAAAGACACTTCAGTTTTAAGTGTCATTTCCGTGACTGAGCTATTCTTTATATCTAAATCAGCTGCAGGAGTTAATTACCGGTTCTTCGAAGTTTTCCTGGTTACCTGTACCATTTATTTTATTATGACCTTTACGGTTACCCGGATTTTAAGATACTTTGAAATCAAACTGGAAGGCCCTTCTGTTTACACCATACATGGTTCGCAAACAGTACCGGAAGCAGAAATTCGCATTACCGACAGGGAGAGACATTAATGGATAAAATCATCGAAGTACGACATCTGAAAAAAGTGTTCGGCGAAAATGAAGTATTAACAGATATAAATTTTAAAGTCAGTAAAGGTGAAGTGGTTTG
>LSQX01398587.1_pt1 | contig 21625 bp, 16 predicted proteins | sample 654561 | NCBI WGS metagenome assembly LSQX01 (sample SAMN04489861, study PRJNA283612) | anaerobic digester metagenome | isolation source: 4 biogas reactors fed with cattle manure at either 37C or 55C with and... | place: Denmark: Kongens Lyngby | collected 2014
GTGGACAGGCGATGGGCGATGACCACGCTGGTGCGCCCCCGCATGCCCTCGAGCATGGCCTGTTGAATCAGATACTCGGTCTCGACGTCGACGCTGGAGGTCGAGTCATCCATGATCAGGATGCGCGGGTCGAGCAGCATGGCGCGGGCAATGGTCATCCGTTGCCGCTGCCCGCCCGACAGTGTCATGCCGCGTTCGCCCACGTGCGTCTGGTAGCCGTTGGGAAAGCGCGTGATGAACTCGTGGGCCTGAGCCATCTTGGCGGCACGCTCGATCTCTTCCTGTGTAGCATCAGGCCGACCATACGCGATGTTCTCTGCGATGGTGCCAGAAAAGAGCACGGCCTCCTGAAAGATGGTGCCCACATGCTGGCGCAGAGAAGCCAGTTTGATGTCGCGCACGTCATGGCCATCGATCAGAACGCGCCCCTCATTGACGTCGTAAAAGCGCGGGATCAGGTTGATGACCGAGGTCTTGCCGCTGCCCGTGGCCCCCACCACCGCCACCACCTCGCCCGGCGCCACGCGGAAAGACACCTCGCGCAACACCGGGGTGCCCTCGACATATGAAAAGTTCACGCGGTCAAACACGATCTCCTGCGCGGCAGGCGCCAGCTCAACCGCCTGCGGCGGATCGGCCAACTCCGGCGTCTCCTGCATCAGCAAATGGATGCGCTCGCAAGCGGCCAGCGCCTGCTGCATCATGCCCGCCCGGTTCGAGAGCCCATCCAGTGGACGGAAAAAATCGCGCACATAGGTCAGAAAGGCAATCAGCACCCCCAGCGTCACCCCGCCCCAGCCATGCAACACGCACGCCCCGCCCACCCCCAGCACCAGCACCGTCGAAATGGCCTGGGCCAGCTCCAGCACCGGAAAATAAAAACTGAACCAGCGCACCTCGAGAAAGCACGCGTCGCGCATCCGCCGATTCCGCCGGGCAAATCGCTTGCGAATCGCCCTCTCGCGGCCAAACAACTGAATCGTGCTCATGCCGGTGATGGCCTCCTGCACCTCCGCGTTCAGCGCCGATTGCGCGCGCCGTATCTCCCGGTTGGCCGCCCGCACCCGCGTGTTCGAAAACAAAAAGGCCACCACCAAAAACGGCAGAATGCTAAACAGCGCCGCCAGCAGCACGGGGCTAATCACCAGCATGAACACAAACACCCCAAACATCTGGAACACATCCGCCACCGCCCCCACCACCCCGTCCGATACAAAACTCTGCACGCTGTCCACGTCCGACGTCACCCGCGTCATCAGCCGCCCCACCGGCGTGCGGTCATAATAGCCCAGCGGCAGCTCGAGCGCCTTGCTGAACACATCGCGGCGGATGTCGCGCACAATCCGCTGGCCCATCCAGGCGGTAATCAGCGTCTGCAGATAGCGCAGCAGCAGGCTGAAGGCGCTCACCGCAAAATACAGCCCGGCCGTGCGCATCAGCCCGGCCATCCGCGCCTCCATCGCCAGGCCGCCCGCCGCAATCCAGCGATCCACCGCATTCCGAACCAGCACCGGCGGATAGTTCATGCCCAACCCCGCGATCACCGTCAGCAGCAAAATACCCAGCATGGTCCAGCGGTAAGGCCACGAATAGCCCAGCAGCCAGCGCATCAGGCGACGCGACTCCGCCCCGCTCGGCGCTTGGATGTTGCCAACCGTGCTCATATCGCCGCCGCCAGTTGTTGCCGTTCGTGCAGCCGTCGGTAATAGCCCGGCTGCCGAATCAAATCCCGGTGCGTGCCGCGCTGAGTAATCCGCCCATTTTCCAGCACAACAATCAGGTCCATCCCGGCCAGCGTGCTCACCCGATGGCTGGCCAGCAACGTTGTCCGCGTCGAAAACACCTCCTGCAGCTTGCCGAGAATAGCCGCCTCCGTCTCGGTATCCACCGCCGCCAGCACATCGTCCAAAATCAGAATACGCGGATCCCGCGACAGCGCGCGGCCAATCGAGGTGCGCTGGCGCTGCCCCCCCGAGAGCGTCACCCCGCGCTCGCCCATCAGCGTCTCAAATTGCCGCGGCAGCTGCTCCACATCCGCGTGCAGATGCGCCAGGTCCGCAGCCGTCAGAATCGTCTCCTCGCTGGCGTCCGGCGCGCCAAAGCGGATGTTGTTCGCCAGCGTATCCGAAAACAGAATCGGCTCCTGCTCCGCCATGCCGATCCAGCCGCGCAACTCCCCAAGCGGAATCTCGCGCACATCCCGCCCGCCAATCCGTACCGCCCCGGCGGTCACATCCATCAGACGCGGCAGCAGCGAGAGCAACGTAGTCTTGCCGCTGCCCGTCGGCCCGGTAATCCCCACCCGCATCCCTGCCGGAATCGTCAAGTGAATATCCTCCAGCAGCGACATCCCCCCCACCACCAACCCCACCCCATTCAACACAATATCCAGCCGCTCCGCGTCCGGCCCCGCACCCGTCCCCGCCTCATCCCTAATGGTAGGCGGCCGCAGCATAATGCTGTCAATGCGCCCCCAACTCGCCCAGGCCCGCTGCAGCAGGTTCAATACCCATCCCACCGACAGCAGCGGCCACTGCATATAGAGCAGATACTGATTAAACTGCACCAGCGACCCCAGCGACAATCGCCCCTCGATCACCATCCGCCCCCCCACCAGCAGCACCAGCACCGAGCTTAGCCCAAACCACAGCCCCGCCAACGGACGCGTCACCTCATGCACCCGCGCCAACCGCAGATTATTCTCCATCAGCTCCCGGTTACGCGCCTCAAACCGCTCCAGCCAGCGCCCCTCCAACGCAAACGACTTCACCGTCTGAATCCCCGCAAACGTCTCCTGGTTAAAGCTCGCCATCTCCGACAGCTCCTCCTGCACCGCCAGGTGACCCCGCTTAATCCGCCGCGCAAACCACATAAAGCTCCCCACCATCGCCGGCACCATCACCAGAATCATCGTCGCCAGCGCCCGGTTCAGGCTAAACATCACCCCAAACCCCAGCACCAGCACAAACACCATCCGGCTATTCTGCATCAACCCCTGCCCCACCCCCATCCCCACCGACCGCACATCCGACGCCAGCCGATTCATCAAATCCCCCGTGTGATACTCCCGGAAAAAATCGCGCTCCAGCCCCGTCAAATGGTCAAAAAGCTCCCCGCGCACATCCGCTTCCACCTGATGCCCCACCCGCAGCGGAAGCCACCGCATCCAATACGACACCGATGTCGCCAAAGCTGTCGCCGCCGCATACAGCACCAGCCAGCGCACCAGCGACCCCCGTCCCAGCTCCCCCGCCGCCAAACCGTCAATCACATGACGCGACACAAACGGAATCGCGATATTAAACCCCACCGTCACCAGCGTCACCCCCATCCCCAGCACAATCCAACCGCCATGCGGCGCCACATAACGCCACAAACGCCGCCAGGATGACCGGTCCGCAGACATACAAGGCCGCCCACGATACACCCCGCCAGCCCAAACCACACGCCAATTCCTCCACCCCCCGCCCCTTCGCGCCCACTTCCCCACCCAATTCGGCAGTCGCCGGTTATTCCCCCCCGCCGTTTGTCGGCAGCTGCCGGTTGTTCCCCCCCGCCGTTTGTCGGCAGTCGCCGGTTATTCTCCCCGCCACACCTCTGGCGCGTCAGCGCCACGGTCAAGGCGCGGGAGCGCCCAAAAAACGCCTCGTTTTTGTGTCTGTTTCCGCCGCGACAGCGGCGTCCCAAATGTCCGTGGTTGTCCGTGCCAGTCCGTGTTCGTCCGTGTGGCTGTTCCCCTCCCAAAACCGACCAAAAAGACCAAAATAACGACCGTTTTCACCAATTTCGACCCCCTTTTCGCCAAAACTGCTCATTTTTCACCCATTTTCACCCCCGTTTGTCGGCAGCTGCCCACCCTTCAGCAACCGAATCGCCCAAACCTGAACGATTGCCTTTCCACGCGTTTGGTTTATCATGGCGCCAACGAGATGATAAAGTCGAACGAGTGCAAAGTGACCATCCCACCATTTTTACGGCCTATTTCACCGTTTTTACGGCCTATTTCACTGTTTTCGCGGTATTTTTTGCTGTTGTTCGCGCTAATATCCGCAGGGCTGCTGGGTTGCTCTCCCAGTTCCAATCACTCGCTCATTGTCGGCCACACCATGGGCACGACCTATCTGATTCGATTTGCCCATACCCCCCTCAAACAACGCGAAATGAGGCAGCTCCAAGGCAAAATTCAAGCCGTTTTAGACGAAATCAACCGCCAAATGTCCATTTGGGACCAAAATAGCGAAATTTCGCGCTTTAATCGGGCAAAAACCAACGAAATCGTCGAAATCTCTCCCGATTTTGCCTTTGTTGCCCGCCGTGCGCTTGAAATGGCCGAAATCACCGACGGCGCGTTCGACCCCACCATCGGCGCGCTGGTCAATCTCTGGGGCTTTGGACCCGATGGTCCGCGCCAAACCGCCCCATCCCCGGCGCAAATCGAGGCCGCCCGCCAGCAAGTCGGCTGGCGTCAACTGGAGCTGATTTCCAACCGATTTCTGCGCAAAAACGTCCCCGGCCTCACTCTCGATCTCGGTGCCTGCGCCAAGGGCTTCGCAGTAGATAAAATCGTCGAATTCCTTAAAAAACGCGGTTTTGAGCACTTTTTGGTCGAAATCGGCGGCGAAACCCGCGCTTTTGGCCTGAATTCGGACAAAAAACCCTGGAAAATCGGCATTTTGCGCCCGGATGGCTCCCAAAACCTCCAACACACCCTCGAATTGACCGCTGGCCGCGCCATCGCCACCTCTGGCGATTATCGCAACTTTTATCGCTCCGAAAGCGGCCACATCGAAGCACACATCCTCGATCCGCGCACCGGAGAACCAACACGCCATCATGTGGCCAGCGTCTCAGTGCTGGCCAACGACTGTCTGACTGCCGACGCCCTCGCCACTGCGCTTTTTGTCCCCGGCCCAACGGAAGGCCTCCCCCTGCTGGCCGAAAACTTCCCCGACGCCCACGCCCTTTACATTCTACGCCATCCCAACGGCACCTTCGAGGAAATCGCCTCGCCCGGCTTTGACGCTGAATAGGCCCGCTCGCCACGCAATCAGCCAATCCGGCGAAAACGAGCAACCTGCATCCATCCGACCCGCAGAAAACTCCCTTTTTGGTTCACTCCACTGGCGGTGTCGGCTAAAGTGACCCCGTGAGTTTGCGTATTCTTCATTTTAGCGATGTGCATCTGCCCCTCCCCCCCGGCGCGTGGCGCTCGCCGGAGGCGCTCCATCCCAAACGAATTGCGGCCCGCCTGAATTTTATCCTGCGCCGAGGCAACAAATACACCGAATCCCTCCAAAAATTGAACGGATTGAACGAGTTTCTGCGCCGCGAACCAGTGGACTATCTGCTCTATACCGGCGACACGCTCAATTTTGGCCTGGTCCGCGAATTCATGGACGCCGCGCCGCGCGTGGCCGAGACGCTGACGCTGGCGCGCCAGGGCGCCCTAGCCGTCCCCGGCAACCACGACCTCTATACAGGCGCCTCGCCCGCCCACTATGAGCGACACTTCGGCCCTCACTCCGCAAGCGATCTGCCCGAAGCCGCCACCTCCACCGGCTATCCCATTGTGCGCTGGATGGGTCCCGAGGCCGCCGCCATCGCGATCAATTCTTCGCGGCCCAACTTCAATTTTTGGAACTCGAGCGGCCATGTGCCCGCCGCCGAGCTCGAGGCGCTTGGGCAACTGCTCGCCCGCCCGGAAATCGCCAACCGCCGCCACGTCTTTTTGCTCACCCATTACCCCTTCGATGAAGCCGGCTTCTTCCACGGACTGCGCAACGCCCGCGCCCTGCTGAAAACGCTGCAGGGCCACAAGAACCTGATCCTGCTCCACGGCCACAATCACCGCGCCTATACCTACTTCCTGCCTAACTCCCCCGTGCCCCTCTACTGCGCCGGCAGCCTCTCGAAACGCGACGCCGAATCGTTCTGGCTGTTCGATCTCTTTGGCGGCGTCCTCAACCCGCGCCGCGGCGTCTGGCGCAATGCCCGCTTCACCCTCGTCGAATAGCTTCGCGCCGTGAACCGCCTCCGTCATCTTCTCCTGCTCGCCCTGCTCCTGGCAACCACCCCCGCGCGGAGCGGCGGCGGCCCCCTCAACACCCTGGTGGTGGTCAACCGCTCAAGCCGCAACTCACGCGCGCTCGGCGCCTACTACGCCGAAAAACACGGCCTGCCCCCCTCCCACATCTGCTCCATCAAAACCAACCCGCGCGCCCACTCCATTACGCGCGGCTTCTTCGAGAGCGAAATCCGCGCGCCCATCCTCGCGCATATCGCCCGCGAAAAACTCGACGGGCAAATTCACTATGTGGTCTTCTCGCTGGACATCCCCACGCGGGTGGACAACTTCAATGGCATCACCGGCGCGCTCTTCTACGGCTTCAAACCTGCCACCCCCAAGGCGCCGCGCTGCCACATCGCCGCCGATTCCGTCAACCAGTACTACGGTGCGGAAATTGCCTATACCTCCACCGCCGGCTGGAACCAGACCAACGCGCCCATCCCCTTCGTGCTCACCGCCGAAAATCTCAAAATTGCCAAGCAGGTGGTGGACCGCGCCGCGGCCGCCAACGCCAAGCCACCCGTCGGCCTCTTCTGCATGCATGGCACCTCCAACAACGAGCGCAACATCCGCCACTTCCTCGGACCAGCCCTCAGCCGCCAGTTCGCCCTGATGGGCTGGAGCGACCGTCTCACCGTGCTGCCGCCCGGCTCGGAGCCGCCCGCCGAACCTCTCGTCGGCTACATAACCGGGCGCTCCAGCCTGCCCACCCAATTCGTCGAACTCGTCATGGCGCCCGGCGCCATCGCCGATCACCTGACCTCCTGCGCCGGCATCCTGCCCGACGCCTGCGTAGGCCAAAGCACCGTCTGGGAGTGGATGCGCCTCGGCGCCACCGCCTCCTACGGCACCGTCTCCGAACCCTGCAACTTCCGCGAAAAATTCCCCGACCCGCTGCTTTTCTTCTGGTATGCCCGCGGCTTTACCGCCGGCGAAGCCCTCGCCATGTCCGTGCGCAATCCCTATCAGGGCATCTGGGTCGGCGACCCCCTCGCCGCGCCCTTCGCCAAGCCCCCCGCCATCGACATCCTCGAACCCGGCCGGCACGCCACCCTCTCCGGTGAAACCCTCCTCAAACTGCGCCTGGGCACCCACGAAAACGGCGTTCCGCCTGTCTTTGCGGACCTCTATCTCGACGGCCGGCACCACGCGCCCATCGCCCGCCCCTTCTCGCCGGTGGGCAATCATGTTTCCGCCCAAATCGGCACCAACCGCTTCACCTATGTTGTCGCCCCCGGCGAGGACCTCTTCGCCGCCGTGGCCGGCCTCGCCTGGGCCATCAATGTCGAAGGCGGCGGCCGCGTGACCGCCCAGGCCCACTCCGACCGCCTCGAAGTCACCGTCCGCCAGCCCCTCGACAGCGATGGCGAGCCCCTCGAATTTGCTGTGACCACCGGGCAGGGCTTCGGCAAGGGCCTCTACATCGAGGGTGCGGCCGGCACCGGCCATCTCGTGGTCGAAGACCAGGTTGGCCGTGGCATGGCCCTCTTCCATCTCGGCTCCGTGCGCTCCTACGATCTCGAATACACCGTGGACCTCTCGCACCTGCCCCCCGGCCCCCATTCTCTAACCGTGGTCGCGCGCGACGGCACCGCCGTCCAGGCCCAGTCGCAGGCCACCCTCCCCTTCCATATCGTCACCGTGCCCTGAGCCCCCCCCCCGCGCATTCGCAGGCAAAGCCTCCCCATCTCCCCCCCTTTTCATCACCCCACGAAAAAGACGCTCCCGAAGAAGCGTCTTTCTGCAATCGGCCAGGGCCGAAAGTTTACCAGCGATAGTGCGCGAACGCCTTGTTGGCCGCGGCCATCTTGTGGGTGTCGTCGCGCTTCTTCACGGCATTGCCCTGGTTCTTGTAGGCATCCAGGATTTCCATCGCCAGCGCCTGCTCCATGCTGACGCCCTTGCGGCCGCGGCTGTAGTCCACCACCCAGCGCAGCGCGAGGCTGGTCTGGCGGTGCGTCGGCACTTCCACCGGCACCTGATAGGTGGCGCCGCCCACGCGGCGGCTCTTGACCTCAACCTTCGGCTTGATGTTGTCCAGCGCCTGCTGGAAAACCTCAATCGGGTCCTCGCCCGTCTTGTCCTTGATCTGCGCGAGAGCGCCATAGATGGTGCGCTGCGCGGTGGACTTCTTGCCCCGGCGCATAATGATGTTGAGCAAATGGGTCACCAGCTCGCTGTTGTAGCGGGCGTCCGGTGCGAATTCGGGCCGTTCGGATTTACGCCTTCTCATGGGTTCTTCCTATCCTTACTTGGCGGCCTTGGGCGCCTTGGCCCCATACTTCGAACGACCCCGTTTGCGCTTGTCCACGCCCAGGCAGTCGAGAGTTCCCCGCACCACATGGTAGCGCACGCCCGGCAGATCCTTCACGCGGCCGCCCCGCACCAGCACCATGCTGTGCTCCTGCAAATTGTGGCCTTCGCCCGGGATGTAGGCGGAAACTTCCTGGCCGTTGGTCAGGCGCACGCGCGCCACCTTGCGAAGCGCCGAATTCGGCTTCTTCGGGGTCATCGTCTTCACTTGCAGGCACACGCCGCGGCGCTGCGGACACTTGTCCAACGCGGGCGACTTGCGCTTCGTCACCAGCGTGCGACGGCCTTTTCTCAACAGTTGATTAATCGTCGGCATAGAATTTGTCTTCGTTCCTTTGTCTAATTTTTTTACACAAGTAGCGCGCACCCTATCAGGCCCGCCGCCTCTTGGCAACCATCTATTTGCACTTTCCCGATTTTTCCCCGCGCGCCCCTCCGGGACAAAAAGACGTGCATCCGCCCCCCGCCTGCCCTATACTGCCCCAACATGAACCCATCCATCCAGGGAGCCTTGCCATGATCCGTCGTTTTCTCCCCGTTTGCCTCCTCGCCCTGCTGGCCTCCGGCCTGATGCCGGCCGGCGCCACCAGCCCCAAAAGTCCCATGCGCGTGGCCATGCTGTCCGATGGCGGCACCTTCCACGATCAGGGCTTCAACCAGAATTGCCGCGAAGGCATCGAGGCCCTCATGGCCATGGGCGCCCCCATCTTTGTTCAGTTCGGCGAAACTCTCGACCCCGCCAACTTCGAACGCAAGCTGGCCTCCTTCGCCGAGCGCGACTACCGCCTCATCATCGGCATTGGCTACCGCATGGCCGATGCCATCGCCGCCGTGGCCGCCGAATACCCCCGCACCCTCTTCGCCTGCGTGGATGCCACCTATGAACGCCCGCCCCACAACGTCTGGGCCATGACCTTCCAGGTGGATGAATGCGCCTTCCCCGCGGGTTATCTCGCCGCAGCCTGGGCCGACAAACAAGACCCCAAAGACCCCGCCGTGGCCTGGGTCGGCGGCATGGATGTGGACAGCGTCAACCAGTTCATTGTCGGCTTCCGCAACGGCGTCGCCCGCTACAACAAGGTCAAAAACAAATCCGTCCGCGTGCTGGGCGGCCACGTCGGTTCCTTCAACGACTTCGCCGCGGGCCGCGACATGGCGGCCGGCTTCATCGCCGAAGGCGCCGATGTCATCTTTGGCGCTGGCTCCTTTACCGGCAACGGCGCCATCGCCGCCGCCAAGGAAGCAGACAAATGGGCCATCGGCGTGGACACCGACCAGTATTTCACCCTCCTCAACGAAAGCGACATCATCTTGACCTCCTGCCTCAAGCGCATGGACCGCGCCGTGGCCCAGGTCGTCTCCGCCGCCATCGAAAATCAGTTCTGGGGCGGCACCAGCTATGTCGGCACCTTGGCCAACCACGGCGTCGGCCTGGCCCCCTTCCACGACTTCGAAGACCAGCTCCCCGAGCCGCTCAAAAAAGAGCTGCTCGACATCCAGCGCGGCCTGCTCGATGGCAAACTCTCGACCGGCTGGCCCGAATAAACCGACCGGCAGACCCCTCCCAACCGTCGATGAAAACCGCGCGCTTCCTCCGTTTGTTTGGCGAACGCCCCCTCACCGTGGTGGGCATGATCCACCTGCGCGCCCTTCCCGGCACACCCCACCACGACGAGGGCGTCGAGCCCATTCTCGATCAGGCCCTGATCGAAGCCGACACCTATTACGATGCCGGAATCCACGCCCTGATGATCGAGAATATGCACGATGTCCCCTACGTGCGCCAACCGGGGCCGGAAGTCAGCGCCACCATGGCCGTGGTGGCCTCCGCCATCAAGCAGGCTCACCCCCGGATGCCGCTGGGCATCCAGATCCTCGCCGGCGCCAATCGCGAAGCGCTGGCCTGCGCCCTGGCCGCCGGCGCCGACTTCATCCGCGCCGAGGGTTACGTCTTCGGCCATGTCGCCGACGAAGGCTATCTCGAAGCCTGTGCCGGCGAACTCCTGCGCTATCGAAAAGCCATCGACGCCGAATACATCGCCGTCTTTACCGACATCAAGAAAAAGCACTCCTCCCACGCCATCACCGCCGATGTGGACATCGTGGAAACCGCGCAAGCCGCCGAGTTTTTCCTGTCCGACGGCCTCATCCTGACCGGCGCGGCCACCGGCCGGGCCGCCAGCCTCGAAGAACTGCGTGCCGTGCATCAGGCCTCGCGCCTACCCGTCCTCATCGGTTCCGGCATCACCGCCGAAAACCTGGCAACCTATGCTCCCTGGACCGACGGCGTGATCGTCGGCTCCCACTTCAAGCGCGACGGCCACTGGGCCAACCCGCTCGACGCCGATCGCGTGCGCCGTCTGATGGACGTTGTGCCCAACTGATCGCCCCCCCCCTCCCCCCCCGCAAACCGCCGACAACTCAATCCGCCGCCGCGCCCTTGGGCTGGGCCGGGCGGAAATCCTGCAAATGCAGTTGCAGATATTCCCGGTCCCGATACCGGTTCAGGATCAGGTTGAAGGCGATGTCCAGCGGGCCTTCCGGCACCTGGCGGTCGCCCATCCCGAAACCGATCGCCTCGCGCCGGATCCCGCCCAGCTCAAAAATAATCTTGAGATGCTTGTCGCCGCTGAGACGCGCCGGGAAAAGCGGCGTCACGTTGCGGATGCCCCAAATCGGACGCGGATTCGAGTGGCCGAACGGATGCAGGCGGTTCTGATCGTGATAAAGCGGGTCACCGATGTCTTCCGGCGCGATCCAGGCATCAATCTGCAATTTTTGGCGCCGGTCCGCCTGGCTGAGCGTCACCGCGCACACCTCGTTGAAGCGTTCACGGAATTCGTCAATCCGGGCGTGATCCACCTCGAGCCCCGCCGCCATCGCGTGGCCGCCGTAGCGCCGCAGCATCGGCGAACACTGCTCGAGATGCTGCAACAGATCAAATCCGGGCACGCTCCGGCATGACCCGCGCCCCACCCCGTCGTCATCCATCCCGATCACCACCACCGGGCGGTTGTAACGGTTGGCAATCCGCGACGCCACAATTCCGATCACGCCCGCGTGCCAGTCCCGATGCGCCACCACGAGACCGAAATCGCGGTTCTCGTCAAAATGAGCGTCCAGATCGCCGCAGGCCTCCTGCACGATTTTGTCTTCGATCTCCTGGCGTCGCCGGCTGGCATCGTCGAGCTGCTGGGCCAGGAACATGGCCCGCTCCTCCTGCTCCGGCTCCGTCAGCATCAGCTCCAGGGCCACCTCCGCGTTCCCCAGCCGCCCGGCCGCGTTGATGCGCGGCCCGATGATGAACCCGATGTGATAGGTGTCCACCGTGCCCGTGATCCGCGCGTTGCGAATCAGCGCGCGCAACCCCACGGACTGCGTCCGGTTGAGCAGCGCCAAGCCGTGATAGACCAGAATGCGGTTCTCCTGCAGCAGCGGCACGATGTCCGCCACGGTGCCCACCGCCACCAAATCCATGAAGTCGTTGGGATCCAAATCCAGGGCGGCTTCCATCCCGCGCTTCTGGGCCTCCGCAATCAGACCGCAGCAGACCTTGAAGGCCACCCCCACCCCCGCCAGCATCCGCACCGCCTCGGGATAGCCCCCCAGCTTGGGGTTCACGATGGCCTGCGCCTCGGCAATGCCCTCCGACGCCGGCTCATGGTGGTCCGTCACAATCACCTCGATCCCCAGACGCGCCGCCTCGCGCACCGCCTCGATCGAGCTGGTGCCGCAATCCACCGTGATGATCAGCCGCGGATGGTGCAGTTCGATGCTCCGGTGCAGCGTATCCACGCCCAAACCATAGCCGTCCTCGATCCGGTGCGGCAAAAACGGCATGACCAGCGCGCCCAGCCGACTCAGCACCTGGATCATCAGCGCCGTCGCCGTGACCCCGTCCACGTCATAATCGCCATAGACCAGGATGTGGCTGCCCTGCTCGATGTGCGTCAGGATCAAATCCACCGTCGCCTGCATCCCCGGCAGGGCAAAGGGATCGGTCAAGTCATCCAGACGCGGATGCAGAAACTTGTCAATCGCCCCCGCGTCGAGTCCGCTGCGCGCCGCCAGCGTCCGTGCCATCGGTCGGCTGAAGCGATGCTTCGCCGCCAGTTCTTCCACCAGGTCCGCGTCTGCCGGCGCGGTAACCCATCGTTTCTCCGACCAGCCCAGCATGACGCTTACTTGCGCTTTTCAGCGGTTGGCGTGGTCTTGGGCCGCACCACCAGCATCACTGGCGACGCGATGAACGCCGACGCGTAGGTGCCGGCCACCACACCCACAAAGATGGCCAGGGCGAAGTCGAAGATTGCCCCGCCGCCAAAAATCATCAGCGCGGCAACGCTCAACAGCGTGGTGATCGAGGTCAAAACAGTCCGCGAGAGCGTCGCGTTGATGCTCTCGTTGGCCACCTCGCGGTCCAACCGCCCGCCGCGCAGCTTGCGCGTCTCGCGAATGCGGTCAAACACCACGATGGTGTCGTTCACTGAATACCCCAGCACCGTCAGCAGCGCCGCGATGCTGGTCATGGTCAATTGCCGCCCCAGCAGGCAGTACACCCCGACAGTAATCAGCAGGTTGTGCACCAGACCCACCACCGCCCCCACCGCGAACGAGAACTCGAAGCGGATCGTGATGTAGATGATCATGCCGATCAGCGACAGCCCGATGGCCAGCAGCCCGCTCTTCTGGAGCTCCTGCCCCACCTGCGGACCCACCGTGGCCTCCTGCAGCAGCTTGAACTGGTTGTCGGCAAACTGCTCCTTCAGCGCGCTCAGAACCTCGGCGCCATCCTCGGGGCCGGCCACCTTCACCGCCAGCACTTCGTTCTGCTCCTCGCCAACGCCCTTGCGCTGATACTGGATGCCCGCGCCCCGCGGCAACGCTGCCCGCAGTGCGTCCACGTCCGCCTTGACCTGGAAGTCCAGGGTCAGCTCCTGCCCCCCGGTGAAGTCCACCCCGAAGTTGTCCTGGCCCCGCTGCCAGGCCACCACGCCGGAACCCACCAGCAGCGCCAGCGAAACCAGCGCCGCCCACTTGCCCAGACCAATGAAATCAAACTTCGTCTCCTTGATCCACTGGGTCATCTTCAGGTTCTTCAGCCGGCCCTGCTCATCCAGGAACTCGAAAATCATCCGGGTCACCACAATGGCCGTGAACATGCTGGCAATGATGCCCGCACTCAGCGTGATGGCAAACCCGCGCACCGGCCCCGAGCCCTTCCAGAACAAAATCACCGCCGTCAGCAGCGTGGTCAGGTTCGAGTCGAAAATCGTGGTGAACGCCTTCTCATAGCCCGCGGAAATCGCGGCGCTGAAACGCTTGCCCGTCGCCATTTCCTCGCGGATACGCTCGAAAATCAGCACGTTGGCATCCACCGCCATCCCGACGGTCAGCACAATGCCCGCAATTCCCGGCAACGTCAGCACCGGCAGCGTCGTCACCGACCCGCCCAGCCCCGCGCCCCCGATCAGCCCAAAGAACCCTGCCACAATCACCATGCCCAACGGCAGCAGAATCAGATTCAGCACCAGCACCAGCAGAGCCACCAACCCGGCAAAGTAGTAATACAGCACCATGAATATGCCGACGGCCACAAAGCCGATCAGCGCCGCGCGCCAGCCGCTCTGGATCGAGTCCACCCCCAGGGTCGGGTCCACCGTGCGCTCCTCGAGCACCCGCAGCGGCGCCGGCAGCGCGCCCGCCCGTAAAACCAGCGCCAGGTCGCTGGCCTCTTCCTGCGTGAAAGCGCCCTCGATGATCGCTTCGCCACCGGGAATGGACGAGCGGATGAACGGGGCCGAATACAGCGTGTTGTCCAGCACAATGGCCAGATAATGCCGCCCGTTGGGATCGGGATTCTTCACCCCGCCCGGCGCGTGGTCCGTCGTCAGCTGGGCAAACAGCTTCCGCCCCTTCGCGTCAAACGAAATCGCCACCACTCGCTGGCCGAACTGTTGATAATCCACATGGGCGCTCTTGAGACTGTCGCCGGTCAACTCCTCCTTGCGGCTGACATAATACGGCACATAGTAATTCTTGTTCTGGTGCTCTTTCTTTTCGAGTAGCAGGTCATAGCCCGCCTTCTCCTCAAAGCGGCGCAGGGCCAGCTGTTCCTCCTCGGAGGGCGGCGCGCCCTTGCGCACCCAGCAATCCTCGCCCGTCCGCCCCGGATACACCGCGATCTGGTAACCCACCGGCACCTTCTGATCGCTGAACAGGTTCTTGATCAGCTCCGTGTTCTTGGGGTGCACCATGCGAAAAGCCAAAAACGCCGCCTTGCGGATGTTGGCCGAGGCCCGCTCGCGATCCTCCGCCTTCATCCCGGGAATCTGCACCACGATGCGCTTCTGACCGTCCGGATAAATCGTCGGCTCCGCCACGCCCATCGAGTCCACGCGGTTGCGCACCACCTCCAGCGCGCGGTCGCGGGCGTCCGACACCGAACCTTCGAGCCCTTCACTCTCGTCAATCTCCAGCGTGTAGCTCGTCCCCCCCTGCAAATCGAGCCCCAGCTTGATCTTCTCCGTCGGCGGATAGACCAACCACAAGCTGGTTCCCGTCACCACCACCAAAATCAGCCATTTCCAAACGGATGCTTTCATAATCTCTCTTCCCGTTGTTATCGGCGCAACGCGCCCTCAAGTCTCCTGGATTCTCCCAAAATCAGGCCTTGGCGGCTTCCTCGTCGGGCGTCTCGCCCTTGGCCAGGATCTGCGACACCGCCCCGCGCACAATTTCCACCCGCACCCCGTCGGCAATCTTCACCATCAGGGTCTTCTCCTTGACGTTGCTCACCACGCCAAGCAGACCGCCGCTGAACAAGACCCGGTCGCCCGTCTTCACCGCGCTCAACAGCTCCTGGCGCTCCTTCTCGCGCCGCCGCTGCGGCCGGATCAGCATGAAGTAAAACAGCATGACCATCAGGCCCAGCCACACAAACATGAAGTAACTCGACTGTCCGCCCCCCTCCGCCCCCGGAGCCTGCCCCCCCGCCATCGCCAGTGTTGCCAACCAATTCATTCTCTCGTTCTCCTCGTTTATTGCCGCTCCGCGGCCGCATTCGTCGAAGCCTCCGGGCCATACGCCCGCGCCACGTCCACTCGAAACGCCTCAAAGGTGCCTTCCCGGATGCTCGCGCGCATCCGGGCCACAAAATCAAAATACACATGCATGTTGTGCAACACCGTCAGGCGCACCCCGAGGATCTCGCCGACATTCAGCAAATGCCGCACATATCCCCGGCTGAACCGTTGGCACACCGGGCAAGCGCATCCCTCCTCGAGAGGCCGCTCGTCCAGGCGGTTGACCGCCGCCCGCACCGAGTAGCGTCCCGCGCGGGTGAACACCGTCCCGTGCCGGGCCAGACGCGTCGGCATCACGCAGTCGAACATGTCCACGCCCAGCGCCACCGATTCCGCCATCTGCCAGAACTGCCCCACTCCCATCAGGTAGCGCGGCCGCTCACGCGGCAGAAGGTCCGCCGTCATGCGCACGCCCGGCATGATCAGCTCCTCCGGCTCGCCCACGCTGACACCCCCGATGGCATAGCCATCGAACGCGCCCAGCGCCAGCAGGCCCTCGGCGCACTTCGCCCGCAATTCCGGGTTCGTGCCGCCCTGAACAATGCCGAACACCAACTGCCCCGGAGCCCGGGGCTGTTGGGCACATATGGCCGCCCACGATAAGGTGCGCTCCACCGCTTGGCAAGCGTATTCCGGGGTGCACGGCCACGGCGGACACTCATCAAAAGCCATCGCGATATCCGACCCCAAAATCCGCTGAATCCCCATGCTCTCCTTCGGCCCCATGAACATCTTGGTGCCGTCCACATGCGACTGAAACCACACCCCCTCCGGCGTCATTTCACGCAAATGCGTCAAACTGAACACCTGATACCCCCCGCTATCCGTCAAAATCGCCCGTTTCCAGTCCTGAAACTGATGCAGCCCCCCCAGCTTCTCCATCACCTCCATGCCCGGACGCACATTCAAATGATAGGTATTCCCCAGCAGAATCTCGCAGCCCAGCGCCTCCAGCTCCCAGGGCGCCATCGTCTTAACGGTCGCCTGCGTGCCCACCGGCATAAACACCGGCGTGTCCACCGAACCGTGCGCCGTCCACAACCGCCCGAGACGGGCCTGCGACCCCGCGTCCTCGTGCAATATCTCAAATGTGCCGATTTCCGACATGAAGGCGCAAACTCTACCCATCCTCCGCCCTCTTGTCGAGAATTACACGCCCCCTTGCTGATGTTATGCCCCGCCTCCCCCCGTCAGTCGGCCTGATCCTCCGCCTCGGCGGCTTCCTCCGGCTCCTCAACTTCCGCCTCGGTTTCAGGCGCGGCCGCCTCTTCCTCCGCTTCGGCCTCGGCGGCTTCCGCCTCGCCTTCCGCAGCCTCGGGCTCCTCCACCGGACTCTGCGGCACCGGTGGCAGCACTCGAACCACGTCCGCGCGTTCCGCCACCAGCGGATCCACCCGATAGGCCGGCACGCGGAACACCCGCCCCTCCAGATCTGTTTCCGTCGCCGCGACAAAACGCACGGGCCGCCCGCCGGGCTCGCCCTCCGGCGTCGGCCCCACCTCAAAGATCAGCGTGTCATCATCCATCCGAACCTCCACACGGAACACGCCTTCGGCCTCCGCGTCCCAGTCCTCCCCCGCCAGCAACTTGTCGGCCCGCCAACTCCGCAGCGTGTCAAACAGTCGCCGCGCCCTTCCCCGAACCACCGACTCCCCCTCTGCGGCATCCTCCAGCTCAAACTCGCCCTCCCCATCCTGCCGCAACGTGAAATCGCTGTCGGCACGCGTCAGACGAATCTCCCGGATGTCCCGCGGCTCCAGCTCGAACAAGTTCTGCTCCCACCACAGGTCGGGATCGGCCTCCACATGCGGCACATCGTCTTTCAACAACACCACCGCCCCCTCATCTACCCGCGCGAAGCGACCTGGCCACGTCCCCCACCCTTGGCTCGCCCCCCCCGGCATCCTGGACTTGCCCAGCGCCACCGTGGTCACTCCGCCCGCGTGAGTCAGCCTGATCAGCACCGGCGCTTCATCGCCATCCGCCGCCAAACCATATTCGCCCAGATCCCCCGCGGCCTCCTCCATGACTTGTCCCGGCTCGGCCTCATCCAGATGCTGCACCAAACGACGCAAACGCGACATGTCCGCGCGATAGCCATCCATCTGCGACACCCCCCAAGAGCCATACATCAGCTCGACGCGCACCGTCTGATCCCCCGACACGATTTCGACGGCCTCGAGCGTCGCCAAATCCACGTCGCCCAGCAGCCGCCTGGTCAACTCCTCCGACACCGCCCCCAGCTTCCCGCGCATCCAGACCGCCCCCAGCAGCGCCGCCAGCACCACGCCCAACAGAATCCAGGTTGATTTCTTCATGTCTGCTCTCCCTTCCTGCTCACATTCCGCCCGCGCGCCGACGCCGGCGCCATCCATAGACCACCCCGAACAGCGCCACCAGCGCCGGCATGGCCGCCATATTCAACAGCTTCAAACTCAGCCCCAGCCTCTCGATGCTCCTCCGCAGATTGCGCCGCACCTGGGTCAGCTCCCGCTGAGTCTCGAACCGCTCCTGCCTGAACCGCTCGATCTCATCCCGCTGCGCCGCGCTCAGCACCAATTGCTGATCCTCGCTCTTGGTCGCCTGCAGCTCATTCAGCCGCTGCTGGGCCTGCATCAGTTTCTCCTGCAGCTTGGCCTCCTCCTCCTGCCAGCGTTCCTGTGCCTGACGCTCGAGCTCGAGCACCCGCTCAAATGGCCGGTCAAACCGGCCCCGGCTACGCAGGCCAATCAGCGCCGCGTCGCCGGTCATCTGCTCAGCCAGATTCAGCGTCAAATTCAGGTTGTCATTAAGCGGCTGAAACACCGTCTGCCCGAAAAAACGGATTGGCTGCGCCGAAAACCGGTCCGCCAGCAAGTCGGCGTCCATCACCAGCACCACCACGCCATCACGCTCGGCTGTAGTCAGCCAGTCGCCCGCCGCCTCCCCGGCGCTCTCCTCCTCCTGACCCTCCTCCTCGCCCTCCTTCTTCTCCCGCGGCGGACCCTCCGGGAAGGCCGTGGGGAAGCGGCCGCTCAGCCGCGCCGCCAGCAGGGCGTTGGGCACCGGCTCGGCATCACCGATATGCTGCGCCAGCGTCTGCCGCGCCATAAACGAATCCACCGCCACCGCCTCGCTCGAAGCCTTCAGCAGCGGCTGCATCTCCACACCGTCCACCGGCGCGCCCGTAATCATCCCCGAAAACGGCAGCATCAGACTGTCCAGCGGCCCCGTCGCGATATCCTCCCGGTCCACATTGCGCTCCCCGCGCAGGCTCAGCCAGGCCGGCAACATTTCCGCGCGCCCGTCCCCCAGCGTAATCGCCGTGGCCGCGTTGACGTCCGCCACCACCCGGCTCACATCCGCGGTCACCCCCCACGCCGCCGCCAGCCGGTTCAAATCCGTAAACGGCATCGTCATCATAAAGCCGCTGCTCTCCTCCTCCGCGCTCAGACACAGCGGATCCACATAGGCCATCAGCCGCCCGCCCTTCAACAGATACTGGTCCAGCGCGAAAAGCGTTTTCTCCTGCATCGTTTTCGGATGCGCCAGCAGCACCACATCCAAATCCTCCGGCAGACTCTCGAGCTCCTCGTCCAGCGCCACCACCTCATACTGGGTCTTCAACTCCGACACAAACAGCCAGTCGTTGCCCCCCCCCATCGGCGGGAAGCCGTTCTTTCCCATAACGGGAAGGCTGCTCATCACGCCGATCCTCGGCTGACGCCCGCGGGTGGTCTCCTGCACCATCCGCGCCACCAGATATTCGAGCTGCGACTCCAGCGCAGGCGCCAGCACCGGGATGGCTGCCTCCCTCGTGCCGCTCACCGCCACCAGCCCCAGATAAAAGTCCGGCGGCGCCCCGATCCCTCCGGTCGCCTGCGGAATCAGGCCGTAGCGCATCGCCCATTCCTCGGTTTCCGTGTCGGGCTTCGGATCCAGCACCTCCAGTTTCACCTGCCCCCCGCTGCGCAGTTCAATCTCCCGCAAAAAGTCCGTCGTCCGCTGCACATAACTCTTCAGCCCCAGCGGCACATTGGGCGAACTGGCCGAAAAATACAGCTTGAGCGTCACCGGCCGCTCGAGCGCCCGGAACATCTCGACGGTGCCCGCCGAAAGCGTATAGAGCTTCTCCCCGGTCAGGTCCTTGCGCACCCGCACCCCCCCCACCAGCACGTTCAGCGCGATCAAAATCGCCAACACCACCCCGGCCCCCGCCACACCCGAAAAAAGTTTCACTGCTGTCTTGTTCATCATCACACCTTGAAAATTATCTCGAACGATTGCTCAACACCTGATGCGTCAAAAAGTTCATGAACACCATCACGCTGACAAAATACAGAATATCGCGCAGGTCCAGCACTCCGCGCTGCAGCGCCTCATAATGCGGCATGAACCCGAAGGCCGCCACCCCCTCCACCAGCCAGCGCGGCGCCCACTCGTGCAACAGCGCGATCACCGGCGGGAACCCCGCCAAAATTAGGAACAGGCCCCCCACCACCGCCAGCACAAAACTGATCACCTGGTTGCGCGTCAGCGACGACGTAAACATGCCCAGCGACAAATACGCCCCCGCCAGCAGCCCGCTGGCCACATAGCCGCTCACGATCACCCCCCAATCCGGATCACCCAGCCAGGCCGCCGTCAGGGGAATCGGCAGGGTCAACGCCAGCGCCAGCAGCAACACCCCCCATGCCGCCGCAAACTTGCCCGCCAGCGCCTGCAACGGCGTCACCGACACCGTAAACAGCAGCTCGATCGTCCCCAACCGGCGCTCCTCCGCCCAAAGCCGCATTGCCGCCGCCGGCACCAGAATCAGATAAAGCCACGGATGCCAGAAGAAAAACACCCGCAAGTCCGCCTGGCCCGCCTCATAAAAGCCCCCCACCGAAAACGTGAAGAACCCCGCCAGCGCCAGAAAGATGATCATAAACACATAGGCCACCGGCGAACTGAAAAAAGCCACCCATTCCCGCTTGGCAATGGCCGCCATATTCCGAATCGTGTTCATCAAACCTCTCCCTTCACCGCTTCCCCGGCCTTGGGCCGCTGCACGTCATCCGTCGTGGTAATTTCACGGAACACCTCGTCCAGCCGCCCCGGGTCCACCTGCATCCCCACCACCATCCAGTTGCGGCTCGCCGCCAATTCCATCGCCCCCACCGCCAGCGGCTGCTTGTCGCGCGGCTCCAGCCGCAGCACCGTCCGCTCACCCGCCTTCTCCACCACCGTCACCGCCGCCACATCCGGAATCGCCGCGAACGCCTCGCGGGCAGCCGCCGCCGGCGCCAGCACCTCCAGCGTCAGCAGGTTGCGGCTCGCGCTGCGCTGTTTCAGCTCCGCGGGCGAACCGTCCGCCTTGAGCCGCCCCTCACTGATAATCATCGCCCGCGAGCAAATCGCCTCCACCTCCTCGAGGATATGCGTGGACAGCATGATGATTTTATGCGGTGCCATCTGCCCGATCATCTCGCGCAACACCTGCTTCTGGTTCGGGTCCAGCCCCTCCGTCGGCTCATCCAGCAGCAAAACCGGCGGATCATGAATCAGCGACTGCGCCAGACAGACCCGTCGCCGGTATCCTTTCGACAGCGTCTCGATCGGCTGATGCCGCACCCCCGTCAGCATGCACATCTCCATCACCTCATCCACCCGGCGTCCGCGCTCCCGCCCCCAGAACCCGCGCACCTCCGCCACAAACCTCAAAAACCCCGTCACCGTCATCTCATCATACAGCGGCGTATTCTCCGGCATATACCCCATCAACCGCTGCGCCCGCACCGGATTCTGCGTCACCTCGATCCCCTCCACCTGGATCCGCCCCGCGGTCGGCGCCAGATAACCCGCGATCATTCGGATCGTCGTCGTCTTCCCCGCCCCGTTCGGCCCCAGAAATCCCAGCACCGTCCCTTTGTCCACCGAAAAGCTAATGTCATCCACCGCCCGTCGCGGCCCGAACGCCTTGACCAAACCTTCCACTGCAATCATGCCACTATCTCCTCTTCATCAGCTCGCAACGGCACACCTCGTGCGCCACGACCATCAAACAAGCAAGATACATGCCAATTTGGCAAGCCCATCCGCGCCAAACCGCCTTGGCCCCAAAATTAGGCTCTCCATCCCCAAACTAGGCGGCTCCAACCGCCCGCGCCCCCGTCCGGACTCCCGGTCGCCCTCCGGC
>LSQX01007732.1_pt1 | contig 21623 bp, 19 predicted proteins | sample 654561 | NCBI WGS metagenome assembly LSQX01 (sample SAMN04489861, study PRJNA283612) | anaerobic digester metagenome | isolation source: 4 biogas reactors fed with cattle manure at either 37C or 55C with and... | place: Denmark: Kongens Lyngby | collected 2014
CTATAGGATAAGTAAGAGTACTAAGAGAACCAAGAGAAGTAGGAGAACCCCATTTGATGGGAGTTCTTAAATTTTAAATATATATTTAATTAACTATTTCTTAGATTATCTAAATAGTCTGCATACCATTGCATTAAATATATTCTTTCTTCTATATATTTAAATTTATACTCTCTATTGTAAGCTGATTTTACTTTGTTTTGCTCTCTGTGAGATAACTGGTATTCTATTATATCGCTAGAAAAACCATGAAGCTGTATTTTTTCGTGTAATATTGAACTAGCCATTGCTCTAAAACCATGTCCTACCATAATATCTTTATACCCCATATTTTTTAAAGCATTATTTATGGTGTTTTCAGACAAAGGTCTAGAAGAAGTTCTTGGCGAAGGAAATATATATTTACTCTTATATGATGAATACGGTTTAATCTCCAATAATAGATCATATGCTTGTTTTGATAGTGGTACTATATGAGGTAAATTGTTTTTCATTCTATGTGCTGGTATTTCTAAGATTCTATTTTTTAGATCAACTTCATCCCAGGTAGCATTTCTAATCTCACTAGGTCTTAAAAATAGGTATGGCATTATCTTTAAAAGATACATAGTGCTTATATCTGCTTTAAACATCTCACCAAAGCTATCTATATCTCTTAAAAGAGCAGGGATATACCTTTCATCAGTAATTGCTGGAAAATGCTTTGTTGTAGCTTTTGAAGAGATAGTAAAAACATGTTTTGTATCTATATCACTTATGATATTGTGTTCTATAATAGCATAAGAAGTAGCATATTTGAAAATCCTATTTATTATATTAAATACTTTTCTAGTAGTCTCTTTTAAGCCTTTTTTGTCCATCATAGCCATAGATGATATAATATCAGCTCTTGTAATTTTATGAATGGGAATATTACCTATAATAGGAAATATATAGTTTTCAAAGGAAGATATATTGCTAATGTATGTTTTTTTAGATCTCCATCCTTTTTTACCAACTTTTTCAATCCACTCTCTAGCAATTTTTTCAAAAGTATTTAATTCTTGAGATATTTGATTTTGTTTAACTACTGATGGATTATAGCCATTTGCTATTAGCTTTCTAGCTTCATCTCGTTTTTGTCTAGCTTCAGCTAAAGAAACTTCAGGATAGGTTCCAAATGAGATAGAATTTCGTTTTTTAGCATATGTGTAATCAAATCGAAAAAACCTAGTTCCTTTAGGTAAAACTACAAAATATAAACCCTTTCCATCACTTAACTTTATAATTTTATCTAAAGGCTTAATACTTCTTATTTTAGTATCACTTAATGGTATAACTAATTTAGCCATTGCGGTAAAATTCCTCCTTTTTAAGAAATTAAAAAATTTACCGTAAATCTTACCGCAATAAGTATTTGATGTCAATATATTTATAAAGAGTGTAGTTTACTTGTATGTTGATATAAGTGTGATAATATGGATGTTTGTAAGTCTATATGTATAGCTATGTATCTAAAAATGGTGCGCCCAAAGGGAGTCGAACCCCTGACCCACAGTACCGCAAACTGTTGCTCTATCCAGCTGAGCTATGGACGCATATAGTTTTATAATAATACTATATTTTGGATTAAAATCACTTTCGTTTCACCTCTAGCCTTTGAGGTCTTACTGTAATATCTGTTACAACTGCATCTATACTTAAGATCTCTATAATAGTTCTTGCCAAAGTTTGTGGTAAGAGATAAGTATCTTTGCTACTTGATGGTTCAAACTTAAGATTATCATAAAAAGAGGTTTTTGTAATATCAGGATTTAGTGAAGTTACTCTTACACCACTTTTTCTAACCTCTTCAAAAAGGCTAAGTGAAAAGTCTCTAAGTCCTGCTTTACTTGCTGTATATGCTGCACTAAATTTGGAGTGTTTTGTAGCTTCTATAGAGCTTATATTGATAATATGCCCTTTTGTTTTTTTGAGACTTCTTAAAAAAAGATTTGCTAGTATAATAGGTGCTGTTAGATTTACTGATATTAGTCTATCTATGTTTTGTGGGCTTAGCTCTTCAAGTGGCTCAAACATACCAAACCCAGCACTATTTATAAGTATATCTATATCGTGCTTTTCTAAAATCTCTTTAGATTCAGCCTCTATACTTGCCAAATCCTCTAGACGTGATTTGAATTTGATTACATTGTAGCCATAGTTAATAAGCTCATCAGCTATTTCCTTGCCTATGCCTTTGCTACTACCCGTGATTACTACAGTTTTCATCTTATTTACCCTTTTTTCTTTTGTTTGGTATAATTATACCCTTTTTAATTTGAACTCTTATATAAAACAATACAGCTACTAAAAGTAGTACTAAAATAGTTATTATAATAGTGTGTAAATACTCTTTTAAAAGCATCTCATTATGTCCTATATAGTATCCCAAAAGTGCCAAAATAGCCACCCAAATACCAGCTCCAAGTGAAGTATAGAGGCTAAATCTAAGCAAATCCATCCTAGCTAGTCCAGCAGGTAAAGAGATATATTGTCTAACAGCAGGTATTAGCCTACCACTAAAGGTAGAGATATGCCCATGTTTAGCAAAAAACTCTTCCATCTTTTGTAAAGTTTGCTCTTTTACAAGTACATATTTGCCATATTTTTGCAAAAAAGCTCTTCCAAATTTGAGTGCTAGATAGTAGTTAAAAAGTGACCCAGCTAAACTTCCAGATATTCCACAAATAATAGCCAAGGATAGATCCATCTCACCTTTGAAAGCTAGATAACCAGCAGGTATCATTACCACTTCTGATGGAAAAGGGAAAAATGAACTCTCCAAAAACATCATAAAAAATATCCCAAGATATCCCAAATCTCCTACCGTTTGAACTATCCACTCTATTATATCACTCATCTATTTTCCTAAGGATTTGATTTTGTTTATATAAGAGCTTTTCATAAACTCTTCAAATTGGTTATTTGAGATATACTCATATCCAAATATACTTTTCCATAAACTCTTATCTTCCATACATAGATAAAAATAAACATCTTTATGCCAAGGCTTAAAGCTATCATATGCATGAGAAAACATCTCTTTTTTTTGCTTTATACTATAAGAGTATTTACCACTTGCATCAAGAAGTGGCATTTGTAAAATCTTGCTCTTTTCTCCTCTACTTCTTAGCTTCTTTAAAACGGGCTTTATAAATGTAAGCGTTCCAAAAGAGACTAAAGCAACCTCTTTGGGATCAAAAAGCTCTATAAGTTTTGAGTAGATTTTGCCATACTCTTCTAAATATCCTTCAAAAACCACTATAGGATGGAAGTGAAAGCCAACTAAAACACCTTTTTTTGCTAGTTGTGTGGCTGCTTTTATTCTAGAGTCCAAACTAGCTGTTAAATGCTCTTCATAATCAATAATAATCTGAGGATTTAGGCTCCATGTTACTATGATATTTCTAGGAACATCATTTTCAAGTAAAAATTTAATATTATCTGATTTGGTTTTAAACTCTAAGATAACATTTGGATTTTGTCTTGCAAACTCAAACAAAGCACTCAAAGTACCAAACTTATCGCCCCACATTAAGCTATCACTACTTTGTCCTGTACCTATATGATAAGTCTCATTTGGATCTAGTTTAAGGTTTTTTAGTTTTTGTGTAAACTCTTCATCATAGCCTATTTTATTTTCATTATAAAAAGATTGTATAGCACAATAACTACAATCAAAGCCACAGCTTTGTACCGCATCAAGTGTCAAAAGATTGCAACATCTTGTATTGATACTTGCTACGGGACAAGATCCAAATCCAAAACTATCACTTTTATATGGAGAAAATGAGATTTTTCTTTTGTTATCATATGATATGTTTTGAAAGTTATTATAGTTTAGTGGAGTGTTTTTTAAGCCTTGCCATATCTCTTCATAGTGTTTAACTACTCTTTTTAGAAGATCTTTATCTTTGTATTTGCTAGTTAGCTCATATGGAAATAGCTCTTCTAGGCTTTTTTCATTCCACATAGCAAAATCTGTTTGGATTGTATCTAGGATTTGCTTTTGAGCTACACTAAAAGGGTATTTATCTATAATACTCATTATTTCCCAATAAGCTCATTTGGTACTAGAAGATATGCTTCAAAGTACTCTTTTGTATTTCCAGCAGCTTTTTTGGCATCTTTGCCATAACCCCAGAAGAAATCCCCTCTTATCTCACCGTTGATAGCACCTCCAACATCAGCAGAGACTACTATATCATCAATGCTCTCTTTTGTTATTGGGTGTTTCATAGAGATTAAAACAGGAAATCCAAGAGGTATATATCTTCTATCTGTTGCTATATTTTTCTTTGCCACAAGCTCACTTCCCAAAGCCCCCGTAGCACCTTGTTTGTTTGCTTGAAAAAAAAGATAACTTCTATTTGTATTCATAACTTCATATTTTTTATCTGGGTTATTGTGTAGCCATAAAGCTATAGAATCAAGACTAACCTCTTCTTGTTTAAGATATCCTTTTTCTACCATATATCTACCTATACTAGAGTATTTATGCCCATTTTGCATACTATATCCTAGATTCATATGGCTACCATCTTCAAATAGTACTTTTCCAGATCCTTGTATCTGCATAAAAAATAGCTCAACATCATCTTCTACATAAGCTAAAACCTTATATTTTGACTCAGGAAAGCTCTCTATAGCCTTTCTATCATAGTATGGCACTATTTTCTTTCCATCTATTCTAGCTCTTAGTCTATACTTTTTAAGCTCTGGATAAACAGATGTCATATCTACAGTCAAAATATCATCTGGAGTTGCATAAACGGGATATTTATATCTATTGCTTTTTTGTAAGCTTCCTTTTATAGATGCTTCATAATATCCTGTCATTAAGCCTTTATCCTTGCCTTTGTTATCATACATCTTATATGGAGTAAAATTTGTCAAAAAAAATGCTTTAGAATCATCCATACTACTAGCAACTATACAGATATCTTTAAGTGTTTCAAATCTTTTTCCACTAGCTTTACAATCTTTTTTAAATGTTTCGTGTGAGCCTTTGAAATCTGCATTATCTAAGTTTTCAACACTATCCCAAGAGGCTTTTTTAAGATTTGCTTGTGTAAAGCTTAGCTTATCAAACTCTATTTTCTCCTCTTTTATCTCCTCTTGCTTGATAGCACAACCACCAATAAAAAGTAGGAGTAGAAAAAGAGTTAAGATATTTTTCATAATATCGTTAGCTCATATTTTAGTTTTTCTTGATTTAGCTTTTTGATGACTGTTTGGTAAGTTTCATCAACGCCTTGGCTATCCATATTTACCATATCGGCTACTTTTGACTCTTCTATACCACTTTCTATGGCACAAAAAACTTTATACTCTTTTTTGGTAAGTCTTTTTTTCAGTATCTCTATAAGCTCTTTTTCGCTTTTTAACTCACCTTGAAGTATCTTTATATTACTTGTAATCGCTCCTGCAATATCTAGTTGCACAACCATTCTCCTAATTTTTTTATATCATTATAACTAGTCATATCTAAATGGATAGGTGTTATTGAAACATATCTATTTCTAATAGCTTCAAAATCACACATATTATCTTCACTTGCTTTCCATGTAAGAGGATGTAGTCCTATCCAATAATACTCCTCTCCACGCGGATTTGTATGTCTATGTACACTATCTCCATAGTGTCTATATCCAGCCTTTGTTACTTTGTACCCTAAACACTCATCTGGTTCTATAGGTGGAATATTGATATTTAAAAATCTTCTATGCCCTAAAGGAAAAGTACCATCAAAAATCTTTTGTGCAATATCAACTATCGTCTTTTTTGCTAAAGCAAACTCCCATCCATTTGATATATCTTTGCAGTTACTTTTGCATACTTGAGATATAGCAATAGAGGGGATATTATGTAGTACTCCTTCCATAGCAGCACTAGCCGTTCCACTATAGGTAATATCTTCTCCCATATTAGAACCTGCATTGATTCCACTTATTATAAGATCTGGTTTAACTCCTTCTTTAAAAAGTGAATGCAAGGATACAAAAACACAATCAGTTGGTGTACCATCATCTACCTTATAAAAGTCATCATCTACACTTACTAGTCTAAGAGGTCTTGTAAGGGTAAGAGAGTGTCCACAAGCACTTTTTTGAGTTGCTGGTGCAACAACAGTTATTTTAGCAATAGGACTAAGTGCCTCCCTTAGGGCTTTGAGTCCTTCGGCTTCATATCCATCATCATTTGTAATTAATATATGTTTCATCTTGATATTATACACAAAAAAGTTTTAATTTGAGATTTAAATCCCAAATTAAGCGGTGATTTGTTTATCATAAAACTCTTTTCTAAACTCTAGCCATCTTCCTTCTAGTATCGCTTTTCTAGCATCTTTCATCAAAGATAGATAGTAGTGTAAGTTATGTAGTGATGCAAGTCTAAAGTATGAGATCTCTTTTGCACGAAAAAGATGATTTAGATAAGCTCTTGAGTAGTTTTGACATGTATAGCAGTTACATGCTTCATCTATAGGAAGATGATCATCTTTATATTTTGCTGATTTTATACTAATCTTACCAAAAGTAGTAAAAAGTGTACCATTTCTTGCATTTCTTGTAGGCANNTAGGCATAACACAATCAAACATATCTACACCACGGTGGATATTTTCTATCAAATCTATTGGAGTACCTACACCCATAAGATATCTAGGTTTATCATATGGCATAAACGAAGTAGTCCATTCGACTGTATCGTACATTTCATTGTTTAGCTCACCAACACTTAATCCTCCTATAGCAAAACCATCATACTCATCTAAAGCACAAAGATCATTTGCAGAGATTTTTCTAAACTCTTTATCTATCCCACCTTGGATAATAGCAAAGATGTTTTGATCTATTCCTATACCTTTACTTTGTTGTTGCTTATGATAAGCAATTGCCTCTTTTGCCCACTGAGTAGTTCTATCAATACTAAGCCTAATTCTCTCTTTTGTATTTGGTAGTGCTACAAGATCATCTAAAATCATCATAATATCACTATTTAGATTGTATTGAATATCCAAAACCTTAGTAGGGGTAAAGTAGTGCTTACTTCCATCTATATGGCTTTTGAACATAATCCCATTTTGATCAGCTTTGCTTATATCACTTAGGCTAAAGGCTTGAAAGCCACCACTATCTGTTAGAAAACTTTTGTTAAATTTACTAAATCCATGAAGTCCCCCATGACGAGCAATAAGCTCATCCCCTGGTCTTAAATAAAGATGATATGTATTGCCTAAGATGATATTGGCTCCAAGATCTAGCATATCTTTTGCATCAAGGGATTTGACTATTCCAGATGTTCCTACAGGCATAAAAACAGGAGTTTGTATAGTGCCATGAGCGGTAGTTATAGTACAAGCTCTTGCATTTTGATCAGTTTTATCTATTTTAAATTGCATTTTGGTATAATATCCTTTTAAACTCATAAGGTGGTTATATTTGAAACATATTTTACTAATACTAGATGGTATTGTAGCAAAAAAACTATTAGAAAGAATGGTACAAGCAAATAAGCTTGATAATCTTTATGATATTGTTTATACAGATAAATCACTTTTACAAGAAGAATATCCTGTTAATTTTAAGTTTTATGGATTTGATTCAACTTCACTATTTAAGCTAGAAACTCTTTTAAATAAAATCTATCCAAATGAAATAATGATAGTACTTGATTCACAAGAGGATACTTTATATACTATTAAAAATATAAGATATATTAAACCAAATATTCAAATTACTGTTTATGACCCATGGGGTATAGAAGTAGAAGATGACAATCATATATATAGATATGATAGTACTCAAATCTCAGCAAATGGACTACTTGAAAGGTTACCAAATATCCCAATAGTTGCTCAGAATATAGGGCTTAGAACGGGTGAGATTATGGAGATAAAGATTCCTTTTGGAAGCTCTTTTGTATATAGGCATATAGGAAGTATAGAGCAAGTTGAATGGAAAATCTTTGGGCTATATAGAAACCAAAAGATGATACAAGTAAAACCCTCACTTATACTAAAACCAGAAGATATTATACTAGCTATTGGAAAACCATCAGTTTTAATGCAAGTATATAATGCAGTATCGAAAAATGATGGTATTTTTCCTATGCCTTTTGGACAAAATATATTTTTATTTATTGATTTTTATATACAAAAAGAAGATGAAATTATGAGTTTGGTTACTCAAACATTGATTTTAAATAAAAGATTAAATAATAGAAAACTAATCATCAAAATAGCTAGACCAACTACACTAGAGCTAATAAATAAAATAAAAACTTTAGCAAAAGAGTATGAGTCTGTTATCGTTGAAGTAGATTATTATAATCTAGGATTTAAAAATATAGTAAAACAAGATATCAAAAAATATAATATTGGGCTTATGGTTTTAGCAGCTTCTTTGATGAGGTACAAAGAGGCAATAAGTGATATATTTGATCTTAAAATACCTATTTTAAAACTTGCAAATGATAAATTAGGGCTTACAAAACAAAGTGTTATTTTTCTAAATGATACAAAAAGCTATGAGCAGATTTCCCCTGTTATTATGGATATATCTACACAATTAAAGCTTGATATAAATATCTTTGATTATGATCCAACAGCACAAAATAGTAGAGAAGATCTACTAAAACACTTTGAAAATCTATCAAAAATCTTTTCAAAAGAGGTTAAAATAACAACAAATGGCAAAAATCCTATAAGAGAACTTGCAAAACATAGTGACTCTTTACAGATTTTGCCACTTAAAAAAGATATGTTAGCAAATAAACTTTTAAAGGTTTTTTCAACAGATAGTGATATAATAGCATATGAGTTATCAAATATTAATCAACTATTAATACCAATTATAGAGGAATAAGGAGAGAGTATGGAAGCAAAAGAGTTACAAGAAGCTAGGACAAATCCTGATTTTTTAAAGTTTTTGTTAGAAAAAGAGGAGTTAGCAAACGAAACTAGAAGTATCAAAGAGCTTTATGAGGTTTTGGATGTTATGTTGGTTTTAGATCTAGATGAGAATAAAATAAATACTATTTTTGATACTATTTTACAAGTAGCATTTGAAAAAGTAGAAGAGGCACTAGCAAATAAAAAACCTTTGGATTTAGCAAGTGATGATCTATATATTGCAAGGGCTATATATGAGTATGCTATAGAAAACTGGAGTAGCCAAAACCCAGATGGAGCTAAGGGAATATTTTATATCTTAAATAGTATTCTTGAAGATAAACACCTAAATAACTCTTTGATGGTGCATATTATCTCAACACACAATCAAGAGAGCTTAGAGAGTTTTTATAATAAAGTTGTACCAAATGAAGCTAATCAAGATATATATGGTTACTTTATCACAAACTACAACTTTGATATAGATGAGTATATAAAAGAAAATATCAATATCATCAATGATATAAATACTCAAATCCAATCTATGATGGGGTAGTGCTTGAAGATTCATTTTATAGGAGTTGGTGGTATAGGGCTTAGTGCCTTGGCTAGGTTTTTGAACTTTAGTGGACATAGTATAAGTGGTAGTGATATGTACTCTACAGATCTTACCAAAAAGCTACAAGATGAAGGTATAGAGGTAAATACCCCTCATAGTAAAGAGGCTATTAAAAAACAAGATATTGTTATCTGCTCTGCTGCTATTAAGCCAACAAATCCAGAGGTTTTAGAAGCTATGAAGCAAGAGCTTAAAATCATACCTAGAAAAGATGCTCTTCCTTTGGTACTAAGTAAAAGCAAAAACTATTGTGTAGCAGGAGCTCATGGCAAAAGTACAACAACTGCCATACTAACAGCTATTTTACAAAGTACTGCTTTAATAGGAGCTGAATCTAAAGAGTTTGATTCTAACTTTAGGTTTGTAGATGAGAAGCTTATCTCTTTTGAAGCAGATGAGAGTGATGGGAGCTTTTTAAACTCAAATCCATATTGTGCCATAGTAACCAATGCTGAGCCTGAACATATGGAGTATTATAAGTATGATTTAGATAAGTTTTATAGTGCATATACAAACTTTTTAAAGCTTAGTACTATAAGAGTTATTAATGCTGAAGATGAGTTTTTAGCTACATTAGAGCTTGATTCTATAAGGCTTTATCCATCAAAAGATATTAAAAACCTCTCATTTATGCTAAAAGATGATGAGCCATATACAAGGTTTGAGCTTAAAGATTTAGGAGAGTTTGAGGTATATGGTTTTGGATTTCATATAGCCTTAGATGCTTCTTTGGCTATTTTAGCAGCTTTAAATGAGATAAGTTTACCACAAATCAAACAAAATCTAAAAAACTATAAAGGTATCAAAAAAAGATTTGATATACTTCAAAAATGTGATCACTTTATACTTATAGATGATTATGCACATCATCCAACAGAGATAAGAGCAACGATAAAGTCTATCAATCTATATAAAGAGTTAAGTAATATTAAACAAAATATAGCTATTTGGCAACCACATAAATATAGTAGAACTATAAGTAATCTAGAAGAGTATAAACGATGTTTCAATGGTATAGATGAACTTGTAATTTTACCTATTTATGGTGCTGGAGAGGAGTATCAAGAGATAGATTTTGAAAAAGAATTTGCTTTTTATAATCCTATTTTAGCAACACATATAAAAACTAATGAGTGTAAAATAGAGATATATAAAGATGATAAAATAATTAAAACCTATTTAGATGGAGTTATATGTGGTTTTGGTGCAGGGGATATTACTTATCAGTTAAGAGGGAAAGTAGTATAATTTATATTATACTACTTACTTTTATTTCTTAAACTATTAGACTATATGTAAACCATTTATGGATTTTAGGCTATTTAGTGCTTTTGGATTGAACTTATATCCACTTTGAAGCACGATATCAGCTAGTTTTGATTTGATAGTGATATGAAGTTCTTGTTTTCCTTGATTTTTTGAAACTACACTAAAGAGATCATAAAGTATTCTATCATCACTATTTAACTCTAGCTCTACACAAAGAATAGGAAGTTCTACTTCTATCTTTTTTTGCTTGATTTTTTCATTTTTTGCATTGTCTAGAGTCTCTATTTTGAGTAGATTCATCTTTGTAAAATCACCATCTTTTGAGATACGCACCTTAAAGGCTATAGGTTCATCTAAATCAAAGTTTTTTAGCTCTTCCATTTTGGATTCAAAAAGCATAAGTTCTATATTGCCATGTAAGTCCATAATATTTGCTATACCAAATTTATTGCCTTTTTTGGAGATTTTATTTACAATCTCTTCTATTTTACCTATAAAAAGTGCTTCAGAGCCATCAGCTAACTCATCTATTTGAGAGCTAAGTGTATAGTTGATATTATCTAAAATATTTCTATATTTATCAAGAGGATGACCAGATACATAAAACCCTAAAGTCTCTTTTTCTAGCTCTAAAATCTCTTTTTGATCATACTCTTCATAGTTATCTATAATCAAATCTATAGTAACCATCTCTTGAGCATCTCCAAAGAGTGAGCCTGTAGCCATTTTTTTAGCTGTAGAAACCTTAGAGGATGCATCTAAAATAATCTCTATTTGCTCTAAAAGTGCTTTTCTACTATATCCAAAGCTATCCATTGCTCCTGATTTAGCTAAAGACTCTATTACTTTTTTATTTACTTTAGATCCATCTATTCTACTTATAAAATCACTCAAATCCGTAAATGGCTCATCGCCTCTAGCTACTATAATAGAGTTGATAGCTATTTCTCCAGCACCTTTTATAGCTCCAAGCCCAAAAAGTATTGCATTGTTTCCATCTATTGTTGCAGCACTAAAGTCAAGTATGGATCTGTTGATATCTGGTGGTAAAAGCTCAATTTTAAGTCTTTTTACTTCATCTACGTATTTGACTACTTTTTCTGTTTTGTCTTTTTCTGATGTTAGAAGTGCTGCCATAAACTCTGTAGGATAGTATGCTTTTAGATAGCTAGTATAAAAAGTAACCATGGCATATGCAGCTGAATGGGATTTGTTAAAACCATATCCAGCAAACTTAACAATTAGATCAAAAAGCTCTTCAGCTTTTACACTATCATGACCTTTTTCACTAGCACCTTTGGCAAACTCACCTTTTAGTCTATCCATCTCTTCTTTGATCTTCTTACCCATAGCCCTTCTTACAAGATCTGCTCCACCTAGTGAAAACCCACCTATGGTTTGAACTATTTGCATAACCTGTTCTTGATAGACTATAACTCCATAAGTTGGCTTTAAGATAGGCTCTAGTTCTGCAAACGCATAGGTAATCTCAGCTTTACCATGCTTTCTATCTATAAAGTCATCTAGCATACCTGATTCCATAGGACCAGGTCTATATAGAGCCAAAACCGCAATAATATCTTCAAAATTTGTTGGTTTTAACTTGGAGTTGAGTTGTTGCATACCAGATGACTCTATTTGAAATAGTCCTAGCGTATGTCCTGTTTGTATAAGCTCATAAACTCCCTTGTCATCTACATCACATGTTGTAAAGTCTATTCTTTTACCATGTCTAGCCTCTATAAGCTTATTTGCCTCTTCTATAACAGTAAGAGTCTTTAGCCCCAAAAAGTCAAACTTTATTAAGTCCACATCTTCTACATATTTACCGCTATATTGTGTAGCTATGGTATCCATACCACTTGGTTTAAAAAGTGGTGTTTTTTTCCATAAAGGCTCATTGCTTATTACAACTCCTGCTGCGTGAGTACCTGCATTTCTGTTGAGTCCTTCAAGAGCTAGTGCATATTCCCATACCTTCTGGGCTGTTGCATCGTTATCGCACAGCTCTTTTATAGCTGGTTCTTTTTCATAAGAGGTTTTTAGATCAATTCCTAGCTCATCAGGTATAAGTTTTGCCATAGCATCAGCTTTTGCATATGGTACATCCATAACTCTAGCAACATCACGAATAACACCTTTTGCTAGAAGTTTACCAAAAGTTATGATTTGAGCAACATTTTCTCTACCATACTTTTCTACAACATAGTCAATAACCTCTTGTCTTCTTGCTTGACAAAAGTCCATATCAATATCTGGCATAGATACCCGCTCAGGATTTAAAAACCGCTCAAAAAGCAAATCATACTTCATAGGATCAATATCAGTAATATTTAGTGCATATGCTACCAAGCTTCCTGCTGCACTACCTCTTCCAGGACCTACAGGGATACTTAGCTCCTTTGCCTCTCTTACAAAGTCCCAAACTATAAGCATATATCCTGGGAATTTCATATTATTTATAATATCTATTTCAGTTTGAAGTCTTTGCTTATACTCTTCGTGTTTTTGTGGTGGTACTATTTCTAATCTTTTTTCTAGTCCTTTTTGGCACTCATAAATAAACAATAGCTTATCATTTTCCAAAGAGTACTCTAGCTCTGGTTCTGGTAACTCTAACTGATATCTTTTGGCAAACTCTCTTGTAAACTTAAAGTTTGGTGGAGTAGGATCTCCTAGCTTTATCTCTAGATTACATTTATCTGCTATTTCTTGAGTATTGGCAATAGCCTCAGGGATATCTGCATAAAGCCTTGCTATTTCTTGTGGAGTTTTTAGATAAAACTCATGTACAGAGTGCTTTAGTCTATTTGGATCATCTAAGGTTTTATTCATAGCTATACACATAAAAGCCTCATGTGCTTGAGCATCTTCTGGCTTTAGGTAGTGAGTGTCATTTGTGGCTACTATTTTGATACCAGTTTCAAGAGATAGCTTTATAATCATATCATCAATATAGTGCTGATCTCCTATACCATGCCTCATAATCTCAAGATAAAAATCATCTCCAAATATCTCTTTGTACTCTAAGGCTACCTCTTTTGCTCGCTCATAGCCTTTTGCTCCAAATCTTACATTTCTCTCATTGGCTGTATTTAGATGCCAATTTATCTCTCCTTGCAAACAAGCTGCACTACAAACAAGCCCTTTTGAGTGCTTTTTAAGAAGCTTTTTATTGATCCTAGGGTAATAATAAAAGCCATGCATATATGCTTGTGAGCTTAGGTACATAAGGTTTTGATAACCTTCAAAATCTTTGGCATATAGGCATAGGTGAAATCTTTGCTTTGTACTTTTATCTTCAAGCTCATCACTATTATGAATATAAGCCTCCATTCCAATAATAGGCTTAATTCCTTGAGACTTCATAGTTTTATAAAAATCTATCGCACCAAACATATTGCCATGATCTGTCATCGCAACACTATCCATTCCATACTCTTTGACTTTTACTGCAAGCTCTTTGATTTTGTTTGCTCCATCAAGCAGTGAGTACTCAGTATGAAGATGAAGATGAGTAAATTTTGGAACTATTGACATTGATTTTCTCCTTTATTATCCACAAAACAGATCTCTTGATTTTTAATCTTACTTAGATCTCTACTTATACCCAAAACACCTATAACTTTACCTTTGTCATCTTTTAAAACAGTTCTTATTGTTTGTAAAAATTCACTGTGATTATCAGATTTAAAAAGCATATCTTCAAAACTAATGACATACTCATCACTACTTAGGGCAAGATGATCATTATCTTTATAAAAATCAGCTAAATCTTTATCAAAAAAATCATAATCACTCTTTCCTATTATCTCCTCGTTTGTTGTTCCAAAATGGTTTTGAACCCTTTGGTTACAAAGTAGATAGTTACCATCTATATCTTTTAGCCATATTAAATCTGGAGAGTTTTGTATTAGTATAGATAACTTATTTTTTTGTTCTTTACATACTAAAAGCTCTTTTTTAAGTTTACTATTTTTATAGATTAAAAATAAAATTATAAAAATTAAAAATATCACAACAGCTATCAAGCCAACACCTTTTTGTTATTATTGACTTTTATTATATCAAATTTTTATTGACAAAAGGATTATATATTAGCCTTTTTTAGGTATAATAACGCTTTAGTCAAATAGTAAGGTGTGTTTATGAAAAAAAATCTATTTGAAATGGGTGCTAAACTAGAAGAGATGCAAAGTGATAAAAATGGTAAGCTAATAATAAATAGTAGCTCTAAAGACTCTTCTAACAATAAGCTCTCTCAAGAACCACTCTTTTTTAAAAAAGAGAAAAGAAATGGGAAAGTAGTTACCATAATAGGTAGGTTTATTTGTGATGATAATAAAAAAAGATCTATTTTAAAACTTCTTAAATCAAAATTTGGCTGTGGCGGAACTATTGATGATCTTTTTATAGAGATACAAGGGGAACTTCAAGATAAAATAAAAGAGATATTACTAAAAGAAGGGTATAAGTTTAGAAAATGAAAAAAGTATATAAAAGTGTTGATTATTTAGATAAAAAATGTTATGAACAATACTCCTTAAGTGAAGAGATACTACAAGAACATGCTGCTTTAGCACTTAAAAAAGAGATTAAAAAGCAAAAAAATATCTCTTCTATACTTATAGTGTGTGGTAGTGGCAACAACGGTGCTGATGGTATCGCACTAGCTAGACTTTTGCAAGAGGAGTATGTGATTACACTTTGTATATTAGATGCTCCAAAATCACCTATGGCAAAGGTGCAACTAAATAGAGCTTTAAAGCTTGATATAGAGATAGTAAATATGCTACCTTCTAAAAAATATGATTTGATAGTTGATTGTATCTTTGGAAGTGGACTAAACAAAGAGTTAAATGGATTTTATATAGATATTATTACTACTTTAAATAGCAAATCAAGTCTAAAACTCTCTTGTGATATACCTAGTGGTATAGACTCTTCAGGTATCCCGTCTCCTATTGCTTTTAGGGCAGATATTACTGTTACTATGGGGGCTATTAAATTATCACTTTTAAGTGATATAGCAAAAGAGTATATAGGCAAACTAAAAGTAGCAAATTTAGGCTTAGATAGTAGCAAATATGAAGAAAAAACAAACTTTTACTACCTTGAAAAAAAGGATTTAAGCCTACCATTTAGAACCAAACACTCCTCTCACAAAGGGAGTTTTGGGCATGTTTTAGTAGTTGCAGGAGATAAAATAGGAGCTTCTTTACTTAGTAGTAAAGCTAGTTTTATCTTAGGAGCTGGGCTTGTAAGCTTATTAACCCATGATGATACTATAAGCATACCAATACACCTTTTAAGAACTCATAAAATACCATACAATACTACAGCAATAGCTATTGGTATGGGACTTGGAAATTATGAAAAAAATGAAATCAAAGAGATCTTAAACCAAAATATAGCCAAAGTTTGTGACGCTGATTTGTTTTATGATGAGCTTGTTTTAGATATCCTAGATCAAGAAAACTTAGTATTAACCCCTCATCCAAAAGAGTTTGTTTCTCTTTTAAAACTAACAAATTTAGCTGATATTGATATTAAAACTTTACAAGAGAATAGGTTTTTTTATTGTGGACTTTTTACACAAGCCTATCCAAAAGTTACACTTTTACTTAAAGGTGCAAATATGATAATAGCCAAAAACGATAAGCTATTTATCAACGCCTTAGGTAGTAGTGTTTTATCACAAGGTGGGAGTGGAGATGTTTTAAGTGGTTTTATAGCTTCTTATTTAGCTCAAGGATATGATGCTTTGCATAGTGCGATTAACGGCTCTTTAGCCCTAGCTTTAAGTGCTAAAAAATATAAATTTAATAACTTTAGTTTAAAACCTCAAGATTTAATAAAAGGAGCAAAAAAAATATGAATGAATTTTGTATAATAAAAACAACTTATGAAAAGAAAAAAGATGCAAACAAGGTAGCCACATTGCTTATTGCCAAAAGATTAGCTGCTTGTGTACAAGTAAGTAAAATTACATCATTTTATAACTATAAAAAAAAGACAAATAAAACAACTGAGTACATTCTTAGCATAAAAACAAAAAAATCAAATTATGATGAAATTCAAAGCTTTATCAAAGCAACACACCCTTATAATTTGCCTGAAATTATCTCTATTGATATAGTAAATGCAAGTAGTGAATACTTAGACTGGGTGAAGGAAAATACAATATGAACGAAGATATATTAAAAATAGGAAAATATGAATTTCAAAGTAGATTGATTGTTGGAAGTGGAAAGTATAAAGATTTTCAAACAACAAAAGAGGCTACTTTGGCAAGTGGTAGTGAGCTTATAACGGTGGCTATTAGAAGAGTAAATATAACAAATCCAAATGAGGAAAATTTACTTGATTATTTCAAAAATACAAATGTTAAATTTTTACCAAATAGTGCTGGATGCACTACCGCTGAAGATACGGTAACTACTTTTAGACTTATGAGAGAGGCTACTGGTATAGATCTAATCAAACTTGAAATCATAGGTGATTTAAATAAAACTCTATATCCTGATGTAATAGAATCCATAAAAGCTTGTGAGATTCTTAAAAAAGATGGCTTTACTATTATGGCTTATACTAGTGATGATCCTATAGTTGCTAGAAGATTAGAAGATGCTGGAGCTGATGCTATTATGCCTCTTGCTGCTCCTATTGGAAGTGGACTTGGTATTCAAAATAGATATAATATAGCTTTTATTAAAGATGCTGTAAAGGTTCCTATTATTATAGATGCTGGGGTTGGTTGTGCTAGTGATGCTGCTATTGCTATGGAGCTTGGGGCTGATGGAGTTTTAACCAATACTGCTATAGCTGGAGCAAAAGATCCTATTTCTATGGCAAGAGCTATGAAATATGCTGTTATGGCTGGAAGACTTAGCTATAAAGCAGGAAGAATCCCTAAAAAACCATATGCAACTGCATCTAGTCCAATAGATGGTTTAATACAATTTTAGATGATTTTTCTCTAAAATTGTATTAATTTTTGTAAATTTTTATATTTTTTAAAAAAAGCTATTGACAAATCAAAATATTTAGGATATAATTCCACTCCATTTTAAGTAATGGCAAGACTTTTTGATCGGGGCGTAGCGCAGTCTGGTTAGCGCACTTGACTGGGGGTCAAGGAGTCGCTGGTTCGAATCCAGTCGCCCCGACTGCGGCATAAGCCCGTAGTTCGTCTGGGAAACACGATGGCCACTGCGGGCTTTTTTGTACCAAAATTCACTAATCGGACCCAATTTCACCACTTTAAGCTGCAACCGCGCCCTGCCCTACCACCCAGATCCCCTCCAACTCAGCTTTTGGCGTTGATACGGCTCGTCGATTGTGCTAAACCATCATCAGTTATTTTAGGGGAAATTTGCCCATGGATTGGGTGGTTTCGTTATTTACAGAACAGTCAGTTGCAAACTCCATATTGATCCTGGCCTTGGTGGTGGCATCTGGTCTGGCTTTGGGTTCCATAAAGTTCAAGGGCATTTCCTTGAGCGTTGGCGGTGTTTTGTTTGCTGGGCTGGCGTTTGGCCACTTTGGATTTTGTTTAAACCCAGATCTCTTGGATTTCCTTAGGGAATTGGGGTTGATACTTTTTGTTTATTCCATCGGTCTGCAGGTTGGGCCTGGCTTCGTATCATCGCTCAGAAAACAGGGCCTAAAATTAAACCTTTTTGCAATTGCCGTCGTCGTGCTTGGAAGCGCTACCGCTTTGGTCATATCCTACATTGCAAAGATCGACAACCCGGCCACCATAGGTATGCTTTCCGGTGCTGTTACCAACACCCCAAGCCTTGGAGCTGCCCAACAGGCATTGGCCACGCTTGGGCGTTCCAGAGAGGCCATTCAAACGGTTGGCATGGCCTACGCAGTCTCATATCCATTTGGAATCGTTGGCATCATTTTGACGCTGGTTTTGATTAAACGCGTTTTTAAGGTTGATATTGCCAAAGAAGCCGCTGAATTTGAGACTTTACGACACGGGCCTACGGAGGCGCTGAACGGTATTGACATCTTGATAACCAACGAAAACCTACATGGCAAAGCAGTCAAGGATGTGTTGGCCATCACAACTTCAAAAGTCGTCCTTTCTAGGCTATCTCGGGATGGCAAACAGGTGGTGCCTACTGCGAACACCATCTTGCAAGTCGGTGATATTGTTCATGCAGTAGCTAAAAAAGAGGCCTTGGATGCCTTTCAAACTTTGGTGGGGCAGCGTTCAGACGTTTCAATCACCGCGAGCCCATCCGAAATCGTAATCGCCAGTGTTGTGGTTACCAAGCCGGAACATGTTGGAAAAACGCTGGTTGAGCTGGCCTTACCAGCAAATCATGGTGTGGTAATTACTAGGGTGACTAGGTCTGGTATCGAGTTTGCCCCAACTAGAAATATGAGAATGCAGCTTGGCGACAGGCTTGTAATCGTCGGCAGTCAAGAGGGGATAAAGACTGCATCCGAGGCGCTTGGAAACGAAGTTGGGCAATTAGATCGCCCCCACACGCTGTCAGTCTTTTTGGGTGTCTCCCTCGGGGTGTTGGTTGCTAGCATCCCCTTTACAGTGCCTGGTCTTCCAGCGCCGGTCCGGCTTGGATTTGCCGCAGGGCCCTTGCTGGTTGCGATAGTGCTAGGGCGAATTGGCAGAATAGGTCCCTTTGTCACATATCTGCCAAACGGCGCGAAAAAATTGCTTGCAGAGCTAGGCATTTCCATGTTTCTTGGTTGCGTCGGCCTTAAATCTGGTGAGCGTTTCGTCCAGCTGTTGACGTCTGGAGATGGCTTGAAATGGATGGCGCTTGCAATGCTGATTACCTTGCTGCCCATTTTGATAGTCGGTTTTACTGCTCGCATCTGGAAGAAGATGAACTACGTTTCGCTTTGCGGATTGCTAGCAGGCAGCATGACAGACCCGCCGGCGTTGGCTTATGCGACCCAGATGATAGGTAATGATTCGCCTTCAATTTCATATGCGACCGTTTACCCAACCACCATGATTCTTAGGGTGTTGTTTGCTCAAATAGTGGTTTTGTTTTTGGCATAGGGCTGGTAACCTGCCCTTGTTTGGTCTTTAACATGAGGGGGCTTAATGAAAATTCTGATTGCAGACGCTTTTGATGCAAAGTTGCCTGAACGACTGGCTGTTTTTGGAGAGGTGTTTTCCGATCCTGGGCGGCTGGCCGAAGCAGATGTTGTGCTGGTGCGCTCAAAGACAAAAGTGACCAAGGAATATCTGGAAAAAGCCCCAAATCTGAAGCTGGTTATCCGAGGTGGCGTGGGGCTTGATAACGTTGACAAGGCCGCGTGCGCAAACAGGGGGATCGAGGTTAAAAACACCCCACAGGCCTCGTCGATTGCGGTTGCCGAGTTGGCAATGGCACTGATGCTGGCTGTCCCCAACCATATCGTAGCCGCTCATAACGGGATGACCGAGGGTAAGTTCCTAAAGAGCGAGTTAAAGAGGACTGAACTTTACAAAAAGACCCTGGGTTTAGTGGGTATTGGCATGATTGGAACAGAAGTGGCCAAGCGTGCCGCCGCTTTTGGTATGGAAGTCATAGCCTCTGACCCCTATTTAAAAGAGCACCCAATCGCAAGGTTGGTCTCCTTTGAAGAGCTTTTGGCCCAGGCCGACTACATCAGTTTTCACACCCCTTTGACAGATGAGACAAAGGGGATGTTTAACAAGGATGTGTTTGCAAAAATGAAGGACGGGGTTATTCTGGTTAACACCGGCCGTGGGAAGGTCATCGTTGAGCAGGATCTGGCAGATGCGCTTGTCGCAGGCAAGGTGCGAGCCTATGCCACGGACGTCTGGTACAGCGATCCGCCGCCTGCGGATTGTCCACTGCTGAGTGCGCCTAATGTGTTGATGACTCCACACATTGGTGCCTCAAGCAAGGAAAACCTGGGACGAATTGGTGATGTGGTGGTTGAGATTTTATCAAAGAGGGTTGGCTCCTAGGGGAGCAAATAACTTTTAATCAGGAGGGATTGTAGATGTTAACCGACCTAGAAATTGCTCACAGTGTAAAAATGAAACCGGTCTCGGAGATTGCAGAAAAGCTGGCTATTCCACAAGAGGCCTTAAACTTCTATGGAAACAACATCGCGAAAATAAACAGGGATTATCTTAAAACCCTGGCAGATAAGCCTGATGGGAAGTTGATCCTGGTGACCGCGACTACCCCGACGCCAGCTGGTGAAGGGAAGACCACAGTGACGGTCGGGCTGGGCCAGGCGTTAGCCTTGCGCAATAAAAAGGCCATGGTGTGCATTCGTGAGCCTTCTTTGGGGCCGTGTTTTGGTATTAAGGGTGGCGCTGCTGGTGGTGGTTATAGCCAGGTGGTACCAATGGAGCAGATAAACCTGCACTTTACAGGCGACATCCATGCTATTGGGACTGCCCACAACCTGCTTGCCGCGATGGTGGACAACCACATTCACCAAGGTAACGCCCTTGGAATCGTGCCCAAGACCATTCGTTGGCGCCGCGTTTTGGATATCAACGAACGCGCTTTGCGCAGCATTGTGATTGGACTTGGTGGCAAGGCAGATGGTGTGACTAGGCAATCTGGATTCGACATCACAGTTTCAAGTGAAGTCATGGCCATTTTGTGCTTGGCTACCGACCTTCGCGATCTGAAGGAGCGTCTTGGAAGGATCGTAGTTGGGGAAAGGCGTGATGGGTCCTTTGTAACTGCGGCCGACCTGAAGGCTCATGGCTCCATGGCGGTTTTACTTAAGGATGCGCTGGATCCAAACCTGGTCCAGACCTTGGAGGGTGTGCCTGCCTTTGTGCATGGTGGTCCCTTTG
>LSQX01074094.1_pt1 | contig 21621 bp, 26 predicted proteins | sample 654561 | NCBI WGS metagenome assembly LSQX01 (sample SAMN04489861, study PRJNA283612) | anaerobic digester metagenome | isolation source: 4 biogas reactors fed with cattle manure at either 37C or 55C with and... | place: Denmark: Kongens Lyngby | collected 2014
TTACCTTTATTACATTCACGCAATTTGAGCCATAGTTTTTGTAGATTTTCAAGGCTTGGTTGGTGGTAATATCGAACTCCTGCAATGCAACCATAACATCTCGAACCTCGATTTGCTGCATATAGGAGGAATGAATCTTAGCCGCTCGTATATCGCCTATTCCAACTACCTCGGTTAGCTTTTCGGGGTTGTTTTCGATAATTGAGAAGGTGTTTAGTCCAAAGTTTTTTACGATTTCTTTGGCTGTGAACTCACCTATTCCCTTAATAAGACCGCCTTTGAGATAGTTTTCTATGGCTCTTAGATTAGATTTGGGCATAACCATTGCGCTTATAACCTTGAATTGCTTTCCGTATTGCTTATGCTCTACCCATTCGCCCTCAAGTTTTAGATGCTCGCCAATATCGGCTACACAAAGATTTCCAACAGCCACTAAGCAAAAATCGGTGTTGTCTTCACAAAATTCGATAACAGAATATCCGTTTTCTTCGTTTCTAAAAATTACGCCTTCAACTGTTCCTAAAATCTCCATAAAGAATATTTTAACATAAGAAATAAGCATAGGCAAACAAACTAATGTACTGGAATAATAAAGAAATAATCGCATATTGTTACTATGTAAATGCATGAAAGGGGACAAAATTTATGCGAATCATTCTTATAAGCAAAAAGAGTTTAATAATCAGCGTAATCGTGATTATTCTACTGATTGCTGCAATCATTACGCTTATTTCACTCGACAAAAAAGCAAGCTCAACCGTTTCTACAAATATTATTGTTGAGGCATACGAGTTAGAGGTTTCTACTGCAAATAAAAGGGAGCTACCTGTTTACAGCGTGGCGCGTGATGACAAAAAAATTGCTATCACCATAGATGCTGCATGGGAGGACGACAAAACGGACTTTATTTTAGCCACATTAGCAGAGCATGATATTAAGGCTACATTCTATCTATGTGGCTTTTGGGCTAAAAAATATCCCGATAAGGTGAAGGCTATTGATGCCGCCGGGCATGAAATAGGCAACCACAGCGCAACGCATCCGCACATGAACCAGCTATCCGTTTCACAGATTCAAAAGGAATTGAACACCTATGACGACTTGTTAGAGGGCATAATAGGCAAGCGTTCTAAAACATTCCGTGCGCCATACGGCGAATACAATGACCAAGTTATTAAAACGGTACGTGGAATGGGCTATGAGGTAATACAGTGGAACATAGATACGATTGATTGGAAGCCCGAGCGCAGCACACAAACTATTCTAAATACTGTACTGCCAAAGCTCGAAAGCGGCTCAATTATTCTTTGCCACAACAATGGCTATAAGATTGAGGAGTATTTGCCTCCACTGATTGATGAAGCGCTTGCAAAGGGTTATGAATTTGTAACCGTAACCGAATTATTGTTGGAGGGCAACACGATTATTGATGTTAACGGTGTGCAAAAGCCTGTCAGCTAATCGTTTTCTGGTTCAAAAATTCTGCGCATAAATGGTCTGTTACGGGCGACGCGTTTAAGTGAAAACATAAAACATGCGCCGCCCTCGTTTTTTACGGTTATGCTTTGACCATGTGCGTCTATGATGCGCTTTGCAATGGCTAAGCCTAAGCCTGTTCCAGAATTGCTATTGGGTGTGTGGGCTTTTTCGGCTTTGTAGAACCTATCAAACACATGAGGTATATCCTCGTCCTTTATGCCAGTGCCAGAATCCTTTACGCAAACCCATACAACGCTTCTCTGTTCTAAAACGGTTAGGCTTAGCTTGCCGCCTTTGGGTGAAAACTTAATCGCATTGTCTATTAGGTTTCGTAAAATCTGAATTATTTGATACTTGTCGGCTTCAACGAAAACCTGTTCATTGCCTAACTCAATGCTCACTTCCAGCTTTTTTTCTAATATTCGTGCTTCGAATGTAATAATCGTGCATCTAATGGTCTCTGTAATATCGAATACAGAGAAGTTCAAGGTGTGCTCTCCCGATTCAATCCTCGCCATATCAAGCAAATCGTTTACCATGGAAATCATGCGATTGTTTTCGTCTATAACTATGCTTAGGTATTTTTGATAGTCCTCAGGCGATATTGTACCGTCCTGCATTGCAACCAAAAAGCCACGCATAGAGGTTAGCGGCGAGCGTAATTCATGCGAAACATTGGCAACAAAGCTACGCCTTGCGGCTTCTAAGGTGTTTACCTCGTCTGCCATTTTGTTAAAGCTGAACGCTAATTCACCTACCTCGTCATCGCCCTTGTAGGTAATCCTTGCATCGTAATTACCCTTTGAAAACTGCCTTACTGTTTTGGTCATTTGAATTATAGGTCGAGTCATTCTTTCGGTTATGTATAGCACCGCCAATATTGCAAGCACGATAGCCAACATAGAGAACAGAATAACATCGATTACCATGTTGTTTATGGATTCGTAGGTGTTGCTAATATCTACTGTAAAGAATATTGTGCCTATTGTATTATTGTTTCTAACAGCGTTTCTTACCAAGGTTATGGTTGGCATATCCGATAGCTTTGAAAAGCCATCTGAAATTATTATGCCGTCTGTGTTGTTGGCGATTTCGTCTGCTTGCTTTTCAATATCCATATAAAAGTCGGTGAGGTTCATCCATTTTTCGTTGGCGGATGATGCGGTTACGGACACTTTTCCAAACTCTTCATCAATAAATCGCAACTGAATCATGCCGTCAAACTTTCGTGCTATCGAGGATAGCTCCTCTAATGATGCTGAACGCTTTTCCTCGTCAATGTATTTTGTTATAACCGAGTCATGTATCTTTGTTCCCTCGCGAAATAGTTCCTGCTCTCTTTCTGACTTATATTGCCGTACAGATGCACTTGTAACCGTAATTCCTAACAACAATAACAGGCTAAGAATTACAGCCAAATATGTAGAAAGCATTTTTGAGAACAATGTTTTGAACACTACCCTGCTACTCTTCCTTTTTACCAAACATTTGCGAATCAAACTTGTAGCCTACGCCCCAAATAGTGCCTAAAAGGGTTGCGTACTCTGCACCTAACTTCTCTCTAATTCGTTTCACATGAACATCTACGGTGCGTGTATCTCCATAAAACTCAAAGCCCCAAACGGCTTCTAAAAGCTGTTCCCTTGTGAAAACCTTGCGCTCATGCGATGCTAAATAGTATAGTAGCTCAATTTCTTTGGGTGTCATTTCGATTTTTGTGCCGTTTATAGTAACCGAATAATGCTCGATTGAAACCTGTAAGCCATGAAAGCTAATTGCGGATTTCATATCGCTACCCGATTCTTGAGTGGCTGCAAATCTGCGTAAAACTGCCTTTATGCGAGCTAAAAGCTCCTTAGCATCAAAGGGCTTTGCAATGTAATCGTCTGCACCGCCGTCAAGCCCTAAAACCCTGTCTTGGGTAGAGCCTTTTGCGGTTAGCATTATTACGGGAACATCGCTTACCTCTCTGATATCGGCTAACACGTGAAAGCCGTCCTTGCCAGGTAGCATAACATCAAGCACCACGAGTGCAGGCTGAACCTCTAAGAACTTTTCCTTTGCTAATGCTCCACTTTCGCAGGTTGCGACATTAAAGCCCTCTTTTTTGAGATAAAGCTCTAAAATCTTCAAAATGTTTTTATCATCGTCTATTACTAAAACTGTGTAGTTTTCCATACTTCCTCCTAATCAATTTTGATTACTTTTATTTCGTTTCGCTTCAACAATGCAACTGTTACACCATCTCCTTTTATTTTTGTATTTGAAAATGTACCATCGTATATTTCGCCTAAACCGCATGAGGGACTTCTGCTTTTTAGGTAGGCGGTTAACACATTGTTTTTTTGCATTACCTCCAAAGCCCTGTATGCGCCTTTAACAAAATTCTCCGTTACATCCTCCCCTTTTGAATTTTTAACCCTTGCTTTGTTGTCAAGCACGTCATTGCCATCTCCGCCAACTATTTCGCAAGGGGTTCTTGGGGTGTATAGCCCTCCCATGATTTCGGGGCAAATTGCAAACACCTCTTCGCTTGCAAAATCAAAAATCGGTTGTAGCTTTTTGCCATCGTACCTACAATCTAAGCCGCATAGGCAGGCAGAAGCTGCAATTTTCTCTTTCACTCTCCACCCTCGTATTCGCTTGGGGGCAATCTAAGGTTGTCCCACATATTATACTTGTGCGTGTCGGAAATCGCTTTCATAATTCTTGAATCGGCATCTGGCACAAAGTTGTTGCAAAGATGTTTGATTAAGCTTTTCATTTCCTCACGCTTTGTTTTGCCTGCTACGGGGCAGTTTTTAGGTTGAACAGGCAACTCAAGTTTTTTTGCTATCCCTATCGCATACTTTTCGGGTAGGAATATCAACGGGCGGATTAGCGTTACCTCTTTTCTGGTCATATATGTTACAGGACCGAATGTGCTAAGTCTACTTTCATATAATAGGCTTAGGAAAAACGTTTCAATTACATCCTCCCTGTTATGACCCAACGCCACAAGGTTGCAGCCTAAATCGTTAGCGATTGAGTTCAATGCACCTCGCCTAAGCTTGGCACAGAGGGCGCAGGGGTTTTTCTCTTTTCTTATGTTAAATACAACATCGCCTATATCGGTTTTTACGCATTCAAAGTCAACGCCAATATCCTTTGCATACTCGTAAATTCCATCTATATTCTGCTCTACTAAGCCCAAATCAAGCATAACCGCTTTTAGCTTGTAGTCTTTCTTGCAAAAACGCTGGTATAGCTTTAAGCCATACATCAACAAAAGGCTATCCTTGCCTCCCGAAACGCCGACGCATATAGAGTCGCCGTTTTTTATCATGTTAAAGCGCTCGTCAGCTCGCCTTATACAACCTAATACGTGTTTAATAGTTGCCTCCGCATCTTTTTTCGCATTATATCATAAAAAAGATAAAAGTCGCAAATATGCAACAAAGCGTATTGCAATATTGCAATACGCCTTGTAAATCTTACAGCTAATTTTTAGGATTTTACTCCGTTGCCTGTGGCACATCCACAATCGCCTGCCCGGTATAAACCGTTACCCAACCCCATTTCATTCTTGCGTCCATTTCCATTTTTTTTAACAGCTCGGGTGTTAGGGATTTTGAAAGAATCTCGTTGGCTTCGGCTTGTGCGTTTGCTTCGATTAAAAGCATTTCCGCCTTAATTTTTGCGGCATCACGCTCTGCTTCGGATTGAATTATCTTCTCTTGGGATTCGATTTGCACCTTTTCTAAGCGCTGTTGAGCGGTTTCAACCTCTTTCTTGGCTACAGCTTCGTTTTGGATTGCAACTTCTATGGCTTCGCCTGCGTCTGTGTCCATGAAGTTTATAGAGATAAAGTCGATTCCATTCTTCGATAATCTCTCGGTTAACTCCTCTTCAATTCCTGTATATACAGCATTTCTCTCTTCTCCTAAGATTTCAATAACATTGTATTGAGTGGTTATTGTTTCGATACTGCGTTGAACAGTAGGCTCGATTAAACTTTGGGAAACGTTTTCGAGGGTTCTGTATAGTCTGAAAACCTCAAATGCTCTTTCCTTGTTTACACGATACTTGATGTCTATTACCATTTCTAAGTATTGAGCATCCTCCGTTTGACCTGTTAACCCAGGTATTACCCTTGTTTGAACCTCGGTGCTTATGATATAAACCTCGTCAAAAAGACCCTTGAAGTGCCAACCCTCAGACAATGTGTTTTCTCTTACACCGCTAAATGGGCTGTATTGAATTCCTACAGAGTTTGCAGGAACGATAGCAACAGCCGCAAACACGATTAACAATAACGGCAGTAAAGCAAGAAATTGCTTTGGGTTCATTTTGAAACTTCTCCCTGTGAAGCCAGTTGCAACAAACACAACCAAAGCCAATACGAATGCGATAATAACTAAAAACATATTTTTTCCTCTACTCTTCTTCCTCTTCGGGTAGTATTGCGTTATGATAAACATTTTGAACATCGTCATTATCGTCAAAACGCTCTAACATTTTCTCTATTTTCTGTGCTAATTCTATGTCCTTCGAAATATCAACCGAATCGTTTGGAATCATGGTCAATTCCGCCGATAAAAACTCGTAATTAGCGTTTTCAAGCTGCTCACGCACCTTTGAAAAGTCGGTAACGGCGGTGATAATCTCGAAAACCTCATCTTCCTCTACAAAGTCCTCACAACCTGCATCTGCCGCTAACATCATTAGCTCGTCGGCATCTATTTTGTCTGTTTTTTCGATTACGATTTCACCTTTTTTCTCAAACTGCCATGAAACGCAACCAGTAGCACCCATGCTGCCGCCGCTTTTGTCGAATGAGTGGCGAACCTCGGAAGCCGACCTGTTCCTATTATCTGTAACAACCTCGACTATAACGGCAATTCCGCCAGGACCATAGCCCTCGTAGGTAATTTCCTCATAGTTTACTGTACCAAGCTCGCCTGCCGCCTTTTTAATTGAGCGTGTGATATTATCGTTAGGCATATTGGAAGCCTTCGCCTTTGCGATTACATCTCGTAGCTTCGAGTTGTTCACAGGGTCAGAGCCGCCCTCTTTTACGGCGATTGCGATTTCTCTGCCAATTTTCGTGAACACTTTTCCTCTTTGCGAGTCAGTCTTTTCTTTTTTGTTTTTTATGTTTGCCCATTTGGAATGCCCAGACATACATACCTCCCATGGTTTTATTTGCGTTAATATTATATCACTTTTATATGCGTAGTGGCAAGGCTTATGATTAGTCTATTACATTTAGCTTTATTAGCATCTCGTACAGCGTATGCACAGGCAAGCCTATTACCGTAAAAAAGTTGCCGTCCATGTGCGTTATATGAACGCAAAACTCGCCTTGAATTCCATAAGCGCCTGCCTTGTCCATGGGGTCTCCCGTTGCTACATAGTTGTCTATTTCTTTGTCTGTTAGCTTTCGAAACGTTACATCGGTTTTGTCAACCTCTACTAACTCCCTACCGTTTGTGATTACGCATACGCCTGTATAAACGGTGTGTGTTTTGCCGCTAAGTTTTTTTAGGATTGCTTTTGCATCTTGTATGTCTTTGGGCTTGCCTATTATTTCGTTATTTAATACAACGATTGTATCAGAGCCGATTACACAAGCGTTCTTATGCTTTATTGCAATGTCGTGCGCTTTTCTTTGTGCTAATAGCTTCACATAGTCGTTGGGAGCAACGATTTCGATATTCTCGTTAGCTTCGCTTGGAATGCAGGTGAACTCTAAGCCCATAAGCCCTAACAAGTCCTTTCTGCGAGCCGAAGCTGAAGCCAAAATGATTTCTTGCCTTTGTTTCAGATTATTATCTGAATTATTCATCGAATTACCTCGTTTTCCCACCAGTTTTGTCAACTGCGGTTCTTTTTTATTCTGCCAAAGCATAACATATAACGTTAATTATTACAAATAAAAAAGGTGGACAAGCATTTGAAAGAAAAAAACACTGGAGGAAACATGATAAACAAGTTATTTGGGTTATCCCCTGCATTGCTCGCTATCGATTTAGGAACTGTGAACTCATTGGTTGCTATTTCTGGGTTTGGAGTTGTGCTGAACGAAGCTACTGCGGCGGCTGTTTCGGGTTCAGACGAAAGAGATGTGTTGGCTGTTGGAAATGAGGCTGTGGAGATGTGCGGAAGAACTCCCAGCGGTGTAAAGCTAAAATTCCCCTTTACAAGAGGGGTTATTGCGGACTATTCGCTTTCGGAATACATGATTCGAGAATTTATCGACAAGGCTATGCAGAAATGTAAATTGCGTTCTGTGCTTTTTGGACCAAAGGTGTTGCTTTGCGTTCCCAACTGTATAACCGAGGTTGAGCGTCATGCCCTGCACGAAGCGGCTAAGCACGCAGGTGCACAGGACGTTTATATCGCAGAAGAGATAATGGCGGCTTGCATAGGTGCAAATATGCAGTTTAGGGATGCGGTAGGCTCATTGGCTGTTGACATTGGCGGCGGCACAACCGATGCGGCTGTAATCGCCTTGGGTGGTGTTGCGGCTCAAAGCTCTATACGTGTAGGGGGAAATGCGATTGACGAGGATATTGCAAATTATGTTCGCAAAATGCACAACATAAGCATTGGACTAAAAACCGCTGAGAATCTGAAAATCGAGCTTGGAAAGGCAACGGACTTAAAAAAGAGAATCAAGGTTTGCGGACTTGGAGTTGAAACCTCTTTACCACGCTATATCGATATTGAAATTGGAAGCATAGCACCTGCCTTTGAAAGTGCAAAGAATGAGATTGTTGACATGATATGCGATGTGCTAAGCAATACTCCGCCAGAACTTGCAAGTGATATTATGAAAACAGGCATAGTGCTTACAGGCGGTGGGGCAAATCTTTTTGGGTTGGCTGATTCGATTCATGATGCTACGAAAATTGAGGTTAAAATTGCAGAAAAGCCGCTTGAGTGCGTCGTTAATGGTGCTTTGACGATATTGGAGATGATTAGGGGCAAGCGTAGTAGCGTTTATGAGAATGAGTATTCGATGTTGATTGGGTAGGAGATATGATTAACGAAAAACACACCGCAATGTTAGCGGTGTGTTTTATTTGCTCACTATTGATTCCTTTTCCATTCATCTTTATGATTGCGAAAATCATCTTTGTATTTTGTGTATAATTCTTTTGCCTCGTTTAGAGAAATTCTATTAACTCCTCCACCAAAATCTGGGTGTTCATATTGAGCATAATCGTCAATCCATCCACATTGAGAGCATTTTTCAAACGCACGCTCATTAAAAAGCGTTTTTCCATAACAACATGGGCATTCAACTCGTTTCATTGTATTTACACCTCTAAGTTACAGGTCTTCCCTCCTTGTAAGCCTTTTTCGCTTCGTTGAGACTCATTTCATTAGCACAGCGGTCTTCATCTGGATATTCCTCTTGAACAGAATCATCTATCCATCCACAAACCGCACACTTGTCAAAAGAATCAAGTTCTTCAAACTCGAATGCTTTGCAAACAGGGCATTTATGCTTTTCGTTTTGTATTATTTGCATTTTTCACCTTGTGCAATATCTAATATTGCCGTTACTCTACAGGTCTTCCTTCCTTGTAAGCCTTCTTTGCTTCGTTGAGGCTCATCTGGTTGGCACAGTATTTTTCATCAGGGTCAACTATCTGCAACCAATCATCTTGCCACTTGCAAACCGGGCAAATGTCGAAAGATGCTTCGCTTTCAAACTCGTATTGCCCGCACACAGGGCAAAAATGCTTTGTGTCGCTCTTTTCTTCCTCAATAACATCAGTAGTCCATTCAGCTTTGTGATTTCGATAATCATCACCATACTTTTTGAATAGCGTCCTTGCTTCATTAAGAGAAATTGCATTGCCGCAGCAACCTTCGTCTGGAAACATCTCTTGGTAAGAATCATCTTGCCATCCGCATGCTTCGCAATAGTCAAAAGAACCTTCGCTTTCAAACTCGTATTGCCCGCACACAGGGCATTTATGTTTAGTTCCGCTCATTTCTCCTCCTTGCTAAATAGCATACTTGTTGCTTTTTTATATTTTTCTATCCGCCTGAAATCTGATTCAGTTGGGTTTTTAATTCGTTGAATCTGCATATTGTGCTTTAAGTCTGCAAGTTTTACCTTGCGGGCAATTTCGTTACAACGAATACGGTTTATGTAATCAAAATAGTTTTCGTTATCCCTGTGTGTTAAGGTTTCTATAGCATCGACAATACGTTGAGGAAAAAGGTTTAGCAGGTACTTTTTATCAATTGTTGTATCTTCCAAAATATCGTGCAGCCAAGCAACAATCTTTTCATCTTCCGTTACTACTTGTTCAGCAACATAGGCAGGATGGTTGATATAGGGTACGCCCGCTTTATCAACTTGCCCTGCGTGGTTCTTATTTGCTATGTTTTTTGCGAGTTCTACAAGGTTCATTGGTTATTCATCCTTATGCCTCATGGGTTGCTATTTTTGTAATCTCGAATGTATTTGTTTGCTTGCTCTTCTGTGATGCTCATGCAATAGTCAAATCCAGCAAAAACACCATAGGCAGTATCGGATAAGGTCCAGTCTTTTTTTCCCTTACTCCAAATCTCGTAAACGCTTTTTCCATCTTGCGTTTCCGTTAACCTATAAAGCCTTGTGCCTGCTTCTGTACCAAGCATATACCAAACTTTAGCCAACATTATTCTTTGCCTTCCTTTGGTTTAAAGTTCTTACGCATATATTCTTCAACTTGTTCTGCGGTGATAGTCATACCTTTTTCAAAGCCTACTATCACCCCGCAGGCATATTCAGACGGAGTCCATTTTCCTGTTACTTTGTTCCAAATTTCGAAACTAAGACCTTTGTCGGTTCTGATTTCTCTGCATAATGTTTCACCAAATTCTGTGCCGAGTTTGAAAATTACATTTTCCATATTGTCCTCCTTTTTTGGGTTATGCTTATGCTTGCACTTTTACTTGGGTGCCTTCATTTCCGTGTATTATATGAATACATGACATTGTTACATTTCTATTCCACTATTATATTACGTATAAGTAATATTGTCAACGATTATCTTATATAATTACCATCGCATCTCCGAAAGAGAAGAATCTATACCTTTCCTCAATAGCATGCTCATAGATTTTCATGATTTCCTCTCTTGAGCAGAGGGCGGAAACCAGCATCAAAAGGGTTGATTCGGGCAAGTGGAAGTTAGTAATAAGCATATCAACCGCTTTGAATTTATAGCCAGGTGTTATAAAAATATCCGTGTTTCCGCTTTGTGCGTGAATTATGCCTTGCTCGTCCGTTACGCTTTCAAGTGTTCTTGCACTTGTTGTGCCTACCGCAATGATTCTGCCGCCGTTTTGCCTTGCTTGGTTTATTCTGTTTGCTGCTTCTTCTGACACCTCAAAGTATTCGGAGTGCATCTTGTGTTCGTCAATATTGTCAACGCTTACGGGACGAAACGTTCCTAAGCCTACATGGAGGAGAATATCAACGATTATTACTCCCATGTCCTCAATTTGATTCAATATTTCATCTGTAAAGTGCAAGCCTGCGGTGGGTGCAGCGGCTGAACCGTCTATTTTTGCATAAACGGTTTGATAGCGGTTTTTGTCCTCTAAGGGCTTTGTGATGTAGGGCGGAAGCGGCATATTGCCTACTTTGTCCAAGATTTCCTCTAAAATTCCGTTGTATAATAGCTTTACGATTCTGCCCTCTGCGTCTGTTCTTTCGCCTATTTCAACGCTTAATTCATCGCTTACCTTGTAGACTAAACCCTGCTTTGCTCGCTTTCCGGGCTTTACTAAGGCTTCGAATGTGTGGCTGTCGATTCGCTTTAACAGCAAAACTTCCATTATGCCGCCTGTTTCCTCACGCATTCCAAAAAGCCTTGCAGGTATAACCTTTGTATTGTTTCGAACTAAGCAATCCCCTTTTTTGAGGTGCTTTGTTATGTCGTAAAAGTGCTCGTCTGAAATAGTTTTTTCGTTGCGGTCGTAAACCAATAGGCGTGAAGCAGTGCGCTCTTCCGTTGGCGATTGTGCTATTAGCTCTTTTGGAAGGTTGAAATTGTAGTCGGATAGCTTTCTTGTCATTATCTTTCCTTTTTGTTTTAGTGCAAATAGGATTATACTACAAAACGTTGAGTATTAAAACCCAAGAAACATTTTCGAGCAACTTATGTTGAAAATCAACAGGCTAAATTCTTCCTGCATTATTAGTACACGATTCCCACTTGAATTGATATATAAATCTGATATAATTTAGTTTGGGTTATAGTAATCCAAAAACGAATTTTGAAAGGATTAGCGGCTTTGAAAAAGAACATAAAATTCAAAAACAAGCCTGTTTTGATAACAATAATTTCTGTTATAGTGCTTATAGTGCTTGTTTTAATAACCTCGGGAGACAGAACGGTTTCTTGGGTTGAAAGTGCGGCAGGCTCAATATTTTCGCCAATTCAGTCCTTTGCATCTTCTGCTTCCTCTGGGATTGTGAAATTCTTTTCCGAGCTTTTCAACACCACCGATTTAGACAGGGAGAACGAGCAGCTAAAAGCGAAAATTGCTATTCTTGAGGTAGAAGCCGCCTCATTAACCGAGCTGAAAAAGGAAAACGAAAGGCTAAAGGACTTGCTTTCCTACGCCGAAGAAACAATAAATGAGGAGTTTGTTACCGCAAGAGTTATTGCAAATTCGGGCAATGTGTGGTTCGATACATTCACGCTTAACGCAGGCAGGAATCATGGTGTTTCGGTTGGCGACCCCGTTGTTAACAATTCTGGCTTGGTTGGCATTGTTTCGGACGTAGGCGCAACATGGTGCAAGGTTAGGGCAATAATTGATTCGCAGGCGAGTATTGGCGTTTTAGTAGAACGCACGCGCGATAATGGCTTTGTGCGTGGCGTATTGGCAACAGGCAAGGATGGCAACATGTGCGAGTTATACTTCCTGCCCTCCGGAAGCGATATAATCCCAGGCGACAAGGTAATATCCAACGGCTTAGGAAGCGAAAAAATTCCAAAGGGCTTGGTTGTTGGAACAATTTCTGAGGTTATGAGAACTTCGGGAATGGGAACGAATGAAGCGAACGCAAAAATCACTCCGGCAGTTGATTTTGCGCATATCGAGGATGTTATAATAATCATCGGAGGCGGTAACTGATGCGATATAGAGCAGGCATAACTATAACGATTGCAATAATAATTTGTATGTTTATAGACAATGCTATTTTTTCGAAATACAATATTGCAGACATTCGCCCTGATATGCTTTTGGCGCTAATAGTGGCCTTAGGCTTTTCGATTGGCAGCTTTCGTGCCGGGGCAATCGGATTGGGAGTTGGCTTTTTAACCGACATTCTGTTTTTTGACAGCATAGGCATAAATGCAGCCATTTATATGCTTTGCGGAATTGCTTCTGGGTTTTTCTTCAGAAAATTTTATGCAGACAACCTAATCATTCCAAGCCTTGTTGCAGCTATCTTAGGTTTTTTGAAGCACTTAGCATTGGGGGTAATTGTGGCACTTTTCGGCGCTAATTACAATTTTCTTTTGATGCTTGTAATCTATATTTTGCCTTGCGCTTTGCTTACAGGGGTATTAACAATTCCTGTTCACCTATGTGTTAAGCCCTTGCTAAACACTTATGGCAAGTACATTTTTGACAAGCAAAGCAGTTTGGTTTAAGGGGGAAAAGGGGAAAATATGAAAAAACTAATACCAAGATTTATAATTACGATTGTTCTGTGCTTGTGCATGATGGGAGCTTTAATACTGCGCCTTGCAAGCCTTACACTTGCAGAGGGCAAGCAATATGAGGACGTTGCGGAAAATCGCTCTACGAGGACAACCATTTTGAAAGGTACAAGGGGCAGAATATTAGACAGGAACGGAATCGTTTTAGCCTATGACGAAACCTGCTACAATGTTCAGTTCCAAAGGGATGCCGACAACCGCACAGAATATTACAGCGCAAAGTACACCGAAGCGCTTATTGAAGCTATAAAAATTATCGAGGAGGGCGGTTCTACCACTGTTGATACCTCCTATATTCAAATGAACGATGATGGCGAGCTTTACTACGATTGGGGAGTTGAAAGCGAGGAGATTCAGCAGAAGCGCTACTACAACTTTTGCTCCGCTATGGGCTTTTATGTAACCGATGAAATTATTAAGGATAAAACAAAGTGGAAAACGGCCGAAAGTGCATATCTGGATATGTGCAAAAGCTGGTACATTCCTCCCGAAATGCCATTTGAGGAGGCTGTAAAGATTATTTCAATTCGCCAAGAGGTGAATTTGAACAACTACAAGGCATACGAGCCAATTACGATTGCTTATAATGTAAGCGTTGACGTGGTTTCCAAACTCGAAATGCGTTCGGACCAGCTTTTGGGCATAAGCGTTACCGAAAGCACGACTCGTATATATCCTTATGGCGAAACAGCAGCGCATGTAGTTGGCTATTTGCAACGCTCTGCAACCGAAGAAATGGTTGACAAGCAGGGCTATTCATATAGCGACTTTGTAGGTGTTTCTGGCGTTGAATACACATTTGAAAACTTCCTAACAGGCGCATCTACCGAAAGACATGGTCAACGTGTAATAAAGGTAAACAGAAGCGGAAGTGAGATTTCTCTTGTTTCTGTTTCGCCTGCAAAAAACGGCAATGATGTTATGCTTACAATCGATTTGCCCTTGCAACAAAAGGTTGACGAGGCTTTAGAGGAAATTATTTGGAAAATAAATGAGAAAGAGCAAGGCATTATTCAAGAAAATGCAAAAGGCGAATATACGCATATTGTTGACGGCGAGGAAGTTTACAAGGATATTCGCTTGGCTGAAACGGGCGCAATAGTTGTATTAGATGTGAATACGGGCAATATACTTGCTATGTCCTCATATCCATCTTTTGACCCCAACTGGTTCATTACAGGTCTTACAGACGAGCAGGCACAGCTATTGATGACAAGCGACTACGCTCAAAAAACTACTCCAATAAGAAACAAGGCGGTTTCAGCAAGGCTTGCTCCCGGCTCAATATTTAAGATTGTTACAGGCTTAGCAGGGCTTATGGAGGGCAAAATTTCATTGGAAGAAACGATTGATGATCATTCCCCCTATTATATTTACGATAAGGAAGGCAATCCGATTACCTCAAATGCTCCAAGCTGTTGGACAAAGCACCCCGAGCAACATGCAAACCAAACGATTGTTGACGCAATAAAAAATTCGTGCAACTATTATTTCTTTGAGGTTGCAAACAGGCTTGGAATAGAAAATTTGAATGAGTGGGCAGGCAGGTTTGGGCTTACAACACCCACGGGAATAGAAGTAACAGGCGAGGCGGTAGGCATAATTGGCGGACAAAAGGTATGGTATGACAATACTTTGCCGCTTGCTTCTCAACAGACTTCTATGCCGAGGTTCGTATATAACAAGCTCTGCTCAAACCTTGAAAGGTATGTGAAATCCTATTCAGCAGGCACAACGCTTGACGCTAACTCAGACGAAATCAAGGATGCGGCAATAAAACTACTGCAATTACAGGACGGCGATGTTTCGGGCAAGGGTCCTATGGTTCGAGAAATTTTAAGCAAGGATTTGGGCATTCCCGAATCGATTATTAAGCAAACATGGGTAACGGAAATCCTTTCCGACTTGGTTGAGCTGAAGTGGAAGGACTCTCAAACGATTCGTACAGGAATTGGACAGGGTGCTACGCTAATAACTCCCGTTGCAATGGCGAGATGCTTGGCTACTATAGCGAATGGCGGAAACGTATATGACGTTCATGTGGTAGATAGCGTGCTTGACGCATCAGGTAACACGATTCTGAAAAACGAGCCAAAGCTGTTCAACAGAATAGATGCACCTGTGGAATATTGGGATGCAGTACGAGATGGAATGAAGGGCGTTGTTTCGCCCGAGGATAGGGGTACTGCTGCAAGCTCATGGACAAAGGAGTTCGTAGATTCTGGCTATACGGCGTTGATTAGCGGCAAAACTGGAACGGCACAAATTGGTGCTACAGAGCAAATCGACATTCAAAACACATCATGGTTTATTACATTCACTCCGCGTGAAAAGCCGGAGATTGCGATTGTTGTTTGCGTGCCACATGGATATTCGGGCGCATCAAGCTCGGCAGCAATTGAGGATATAATTACGTACTACTATGAGCGGAAGAATGCACAGGCTTCGGAGAATTTGACGGACTACTTTGGAGTAACTCCGTAATTCAAATACACATATAGAAAAGCGGTTTTCAATGAGCCGCTTTTGTTTGTCTTTTGGGGTTTTGAATGATTATATTATGCTGCCTTGGCCTTTGGCGATATTAGCAGGCGGATACATAGTGTCGCCCCTACAACGCTGTTCCATTAAGCAATAAAGTGCAGATTGCCCTGTGGAGATTTTCAGGCGGGCGGTAGCACACCCTACGAATTGGTTTGTGTAAGATTGTTTAGATATAAAAAACGGCTATAAGCCGTTTATTTCAGAAATTCTCCAAGTTATATTCTCGCAAATCCCTTGAAAGTGGGAAGGTTTGCCTGAAAAACTTAACAAGATGATAGTTTCTCGCCATCATCAAGCACAATGAGCTATCGTATGCCACCAACTCGATTTCTGCTAAGGGATGCTGTATAGTGATTCTATCTTCCCAAAATCCATCGTAGCCATCAGCATGAGGCAATGCAAAGGTAAGTATCTTTTCAAGTGGAATATCCTTTGGAAAGGCAGATAGAACCGCCCATATCCATTGGAAGTTCTCCGTTTTAACGAGTTTTTGAAGCTCTTCACCAGATAGAAAACAATATTCTTCCGAAAGCATTGCATCAATCCTTGCATTTTTGGGATAACATAGGCAATCAGTGATAAGCCAATTATAGTTGGTTAAGTTTTTTATTCCCGTTAGCATTCTACGCATATCGGTATAAAAACGCTCACCCTCCATCAAGATTGCGCCCTTCATGCCTTCAATCATCCTCCTAAAATACTATAATTGCACACAAACATTGGAGCTTTCAAAAAAATAAAACAAAAAGCCATGATTATGTTAGTGTATAGTACAAATATACTCTAAAGATTAGTGTTTTGTCAAGTATTTTTGCTTAAATTCAAAAACTCCTCAAAATATTTTACAAATGAACAAATGCTCCGCTTACAAACGCAAACGGAGCATAACTTTTAATAGATTATTGCATCCCACGCATCAGAGAAAACGGATGTGAAATCTCCCAAATCACGGAATATTTCGCATCTGTCAATTACTTCCTGTGGGGGATTATAAATCTCGTTTTGTGTCCAATACTCGTCCATCAAAGCTAATGCCGCCTTGTTAGGTGTTGAATAGCCTATGTACTCGCTGTTTTGCTTAGCTACCTCGGGTCTGTTCAAAAAGTTAATGAACTTCTCTGCAAGCTCTGGATTTTTTGAGCTTTTAGGAATAATTGCATTGTCGAACCAAAGGTTGCTACCCTCATTAGGCACTGCATAAGCCAAATCGGGGTTGCCCTCTTCTTCATCTACGCACCAAACAGCATCGCCAGAATACACAACCGCTAATGCGCCCTCGCCGCCTATCATTGCGTCCTTTACTGTATCGCCAAGGTATGCTTTTATCAGGGGCTTTTGTTGAATCAAGGCATCTCGAGCTTCTGCTACCTCCTGCTCGCTTCTCGTATTCATCGAATAGCCCAAGTATTTTAGCGTAATGCCTATCGTATCACGCATGGAGTCATACATATAAATCTGACCCGAATACTTTTCATCCCAAAGAATGCTCCAAGAATCAACAGGCTCATCAACCATAGTTGTATTGTAAAGAATTCCTACCGTTCCCCACATATACGGAACGGAATACTTGTTGCCCGGGTCGAATGACAAATCCAAAAACTGCTCGTCAATGTTGGCTATATTCGGAATGTTCTCCTTGTTCAACTCATGCAGCATATCCTTTTGTACGAGCTTTTCGATTATATAGTCCGAGGGAAAGCACAGGTCATAAATGCTTGTTGAGGATTCGAGCTTTATTAGCATTTCCTCATTGTTTGCCATCGTGTCGTACTGAACCTTTACGCCATATTCGGTTTCGAAGTCCTTAATGAGTTGGGGGTCAATGTAATCTCCCCAATTCAATATGTATAGTGTTTCCTTGGCTTTTGTGCAACCAGACAATGCAAGGCTTGCCACTACAAGCATAGCTACCAATAGCACACATACAGTTCTCATAATTTTGTTTTTCATTCTTTTATCCTTTCATATCGGGTTATATATATAAAGGCATTGAGCCATTATTTGCTGCGAAGTTTTCTCGCTTGAACCTCCGCTTCTTTTTCTTGCTTTATACTGCGCAGGTTTACTATTACAAGCAAGGTTGCAACGACCACGAACATCAATGCCGACAATGCGTTTATATGCGAGGGAATTCCTCTCCTTGCAATCGAATAAACGTAAATCGAAATATTGGGGACACCGTCTGCGGCAAACCAGCTTATAACAAAATCATCTATGGATAATGTGAAAGCTAATATGAAGCCGGATATTATGCCCGGCATTATATCGGGTATTACCACCTTTGTTAGTGCTTTCATAGGGGTACAGCCTAAGTCCATTGCCGCTTCATAAAGCCTGTTAGAGCTTTGCCTAAGCCTTGGCATTACCGAAAATATTACATAGGGCAGGTTAAATGTTATATGCGCAATAAGCATTCTTAAATAACCCGATGTAAAGCCTATGGCGGTAAACAATAGCATAAAGCTAATGCCTGTTACCAAGTCGGGGTTTACCATGGGTAGCTGTGTTACGTTTTCTACAAGCATTCGGTTGCGCTTTTTCATGGAATGTATGCCAATGGCTGCGAATGTTCCCATAATAGTTGCAACCACTGCGGCAATTATGGCGATTGTTATTGAGTTTTGAACCGCCACCCATACAGCGCGCTCGGCAAATAGCTTTTCATAAGCACCAAAGGACCAACCCTGCCATTTACTCATAGTGCGAGAATCCGTAAATGAAAAGAGAATCAATATGAATATTGGCGCATACATAAATAGCAGTACAAGCCCCAAGTATGAGTGTTTTAAGAAGGCAGATAGCTTTTTCACCAGAGCGTACCCCCCTCTTCGTTGCCCTGCTCAGCCTCCATTTTGTGCATAACAACAATAGAGATGATTACAAGCACAAGCAGAATTATGGATAGCACCGAGCCAAGTCCTAAGTTACCACTTGCCACAATTTTGTCCTCAATTAGATCGCCATAGAGCGGATATTTTTTGCCGCCTATAAGCCTTGAAATCGCAAAGGTTGTGATTGCAGGTATAAAAACCATGGTAATTCCAGAAACCACTCCCGGAACCGATAAAGGCAATACCACCTTAAAGAATGTGTTGGCTGAGTTTGCTCCTAAATCATGTGCCGCTTCAATGTGCGAGCGGTCTATCTTCGATAAAATCGTGTATATGGGCAGTATCATAAAGGGCAGAAAGTTATAAACCGTAACCAACAGAACCGCCCCTTGCGTATACATAAAGCTGCCCTTTGCAAATCCTAAAGTGGTAAGCAACATATTCAATACGCCATTGTCGGCTAAAATTACCTGCCATGCGTATGTTCTTAGCAAGAAATTCATCCACATGGGCAAAATGAAAAACATAGAGAGTATCGCCGCTGTACTTTTTTTCATATTAGAAAGAATGTACGCAACGGGATAGCCGATTAAAAGGCATAGTGCGGTAGCAATAAGCGCAACAACAATCGAGCGGATTAGAACGCTTATATATAGCGGAGTTTCCAGCGCTTGATTTACGAACTCGGTCGTAAAATGCCCATCCTGTATAAATGCGCTATAGAATATGAAAAGCATAGGAACGACAATAAAAATAATCATCCATACTATATAGGGCGTGGAAAAAAATGTGCGTTTCATTCCTTCTCCTCATCCATTACAATTTCAAATTCGCTTACTTCCTTGGGCTTTTTCATAACATGAATAGCATCGGGCAAAATCTGAACACTTACATGCTCGCCTACGGGTACTAAATCCGTTGTATGAACCATCAGCGAAAATTCGTTGCAGTTTACAGTTATGGCATAATGCACTCCCATAAAAATTACGTTGGTTATAACGCCTGACAAGGGAGCGCTACCCAATGGGACAATATCTACGTCCTCGGGGCGAATAACTAAGTCAACAAGCTCGTTACGCTCAAAGCCTTTGTCAACGCACTCATACACATTGCCCTTAAATGACACCATATAATCTTGAAGCATAATGCCCTCAATTATGTTGCTTTCGCCTATGAATTGCGCTACAAACTGGTTTTTAGGCTCGTTGTATATGTCCGCAGGTGTTCCAATCTGCTGTATTTTCCCCTCATTCATAACAACTATGGTATCGCTCATGGTTAGGGCTTCCTCTTGGTCGTGCGTTACATAAATAAATGTAATGCCTACGGCTTGTTGCATTCGCTTTAGTTCAACCTGCATACCTTTTCGTAGCTTTTTATCCAAAGCGCTTAGGGGTTCGTCTAACAGAAGCACCTCGGGGTCGTTCACCAATGCTCTTGCAATGGCTACGCGCTGTTGCTGTCCGCCCGAAAGCTGCTCGACCCAACGCTTTTCATAGCCTTTAAGATTTACAAGTTCGAGAATGTTTTCTACACGGTTTGTGATTTCCTTTTTGCTCATCTTTTTTAGTTTTAAACCGAAAGCTACGTTGTCAAAAACATTAAGATGCATGAACAACGCATACTTTTGGAATACGGTATTGACCCGGCGTTTATATGGTGGAACATGGGTAACTTCCTTATCGTCCATATAAACCTTTCCCTCTGAGGGCATGGTAAAACCAGCTATTATTCTTAGCATGGTTGTTTTTCCGCATCCTGATGGACCTAATAGCGTTAAGAACTCGCCATTGCGGATATAGAGATTTATATTATCAAGCGCTTTATCGCCAGAATACTCCTTGGTTATGTTTTCTAATTCTATTAAGTGGTTGCTTTCCATATTTTCCTCCGTTTTGTTCTTAGAATGAGGGGGGTGTAGCTACCCATATTACCTTGGCTTCGCTTTTCCCTGTATTGGTTAAATAGTGTACGCTTGATGGCTTGAAGCAAAAGCTCTCGCCCTTTTTCACCTTATATTTTTGAGTGCCAACGCATAAAGTAACGCTGCCACGCAAAACAAAGCCAAACTCCTCTCCCTCGTGGGGGTCATAAGTGTGGCTTGCTCCGCCGGGTTCAAGCGTAATTAGTATTGGCTCAAGCTCGTTTTTTTGCGCATTGGGAACAAGCCAACAAATAGAATGCCCAAGCTCGGCTTCGCATTTTTCGAACATATCCTCTACTTCAAAAACAACCTTTTCTACCGGGCGCTCGGCAAAAAAATCCGACAGATTACTGCCCAAGGCTTCCAAGATGTCGATTAGGGTTGCGATAGATGGCGATGCTTGCTCTCTCTCGATTTGAGAGATAAAGCCCTTTGAAAGCTCAGTTCGTGCCGCTAACTCGTCTTGCGTAAGACCAAGTTTAATGCGCAGGCGTTTAATTTTCTCACCTATTTCCATTGTGCCTCTCCGTTCATGTCGTGCGTCAAGTTTAGTTAAAGTAAACTTTCAGTACAGTTATTAAAACACTATATGTGGTATTTGTCAATAGTTTTATCAAGTTTTTTGTTTAATAAAACTAAACCCTGTTTTTCGCTATTTATAGGGGTTTTTCGGGTTTTTGGTTTGTGTTTAGTTTAGGAATAAAAAAATATATTTTACTTTCTGTATTAGAATAGCTTTATGGACTAAATCATTAAAGCATTAAAAATAGTCTATCTTATTTCAAAAGTGAGAGAACACAAGAATGCCGCTCCAACAGCGTAAATGTTTTCGACATATTATGTAGTCGGTTAACCGAACGAGGTTGGTCGGTTGATTGGCTTGAGATTATTCGATAATTTTTACATCGAGTGAACATAGGTACCCGTAGCAACCAAACAATGAAAATCCTGCGTCAATCTGAAAGGAGAGTAACCTACGCTCCAGAGTGTCGATAATAACTAAGCGGGCGAACACACAGGGAAAGCCCCTGCAATTTTTGCATCGGGTGAACACATTACAGCAACCAAACGAAACTAAATGGGAGTATAAAGGCAATGCTATACAATAAATGTA
>LSQX01293762.1_pt2 | contig 21617 bp, 25 predicted proteins | sample 654561 | NCBI WGS metagenome assembly LSQX01 (sample SAMN04489861, study PRJNA283612) | anaerobic digester metagenome | isolation source: 4 biogas reactors fed with cattle manure at either 37C or 55C with and... | place: Denmark: Kongens Lyngby | collected 2014
CGAAGTTGTTGTTATGCTTAAATGAGGTATTTGATTTCTTAAAATTTCTAATTTTACAGACTCAGTAGTATATTCATATGAATCATCCACCCAAAAAGTAACCGTGTATGTCCCCTCATCCCACCCTGAGGTATCTATACTACCTATTGGGGGCATTTCTATAGAACTAATTTTACCACTCACAGCTACTTTGTACCCCATCCTGTCGGAATTTTTGTCAGAAGCTATTACATAATAATCAATACAATCATTAGTTTTATTGTAGACAGCACTTACTGTATTAATTTCAGGGCGACTGTTTGTATTCACTTTAAAAGTGAAACTTTCAAAGAGATAATAATTAGGCTCTCCCGATTCTTTTCCATAAGAACATAAACCTATCCATCCGCCACCCACAGGAATTTGATTCGGATCAAAGCTAAAATAATAAGGAGAAATGTTTTGACTAGAATCAGCTTTTGCAATATATTTACAATCATCATGTATTGTAAAATACGATGATTCAAGCACAGGCCAAGGATCTAAATATTTAGATTTTAAAATATTGCGCAACTGAAAGGTCGTAGTATCAACTCTTCTGATTTGTGTTCCAAATAGTTCTACATCTGTAAGATATCCACCAACGTAGATACCTTCACAAGAAACCTCTGTTTCAATTAATGTCAGATGGTCATAAAGAGCTTTACCATTATGTAATGCGGCAAAGGCCCCGGTCACATTAACAGCAAAAGCAATAAAGACAATAAATAATAATACAAATAACTTTATAGATTTCATAAATATGCACCCCTTTCTATAACAGAAAAATAAGGTTGAAATGTGTCATTAGGCGAAGATGAGATATCTAACAATGGAACATTATTTAAGAATATAGTTTTGCTTGAGTTGTTATAACCAACACCATATCCACAAGAACACACGCCTTCAGATCTTGATATATACTGAATTATTTGAACAGTTACACTTGAAGAATTCTTACTTATTTGCCCCATAAATTGGCCAGTGCCATTAAATGTTGCATTAGACCACATATGTGTTGCAACACCAATAATTTTACTCCAACTATTTAAAGAAGACGGATTATATGTGCCAGACAATATGCCATCAATTGAAGATGAAACCTTTCCATAAATACTCATACCAAAGCTTTCACCATTACCGTGTTCCTGACCGCCATCGCCCGAAGCATTACCTGATAAATAAAGATATACATTATATTTGTTTAGATCAGTATCAGGTTGAAGCTCCAATGTAAACGATATATTATATGACCCATATGCTGGTTCCCAGGAATTACTGAAGTTTGGACTATTGCTACTGAGATTACCATAATATGATAACCCTGCAGCATAAACCTTATCTGCTCCCCACTGAACAAAATGTCCATTTTGCGATGCTAAATTAATAAAAATACTACGCATATTTATACACGCCTTTTCCTTTTATATTTACCAATAATTTTACCTCCACCGAAATACTTATCTTTTATCTTTTGAATAAAAGCTTCATCATAAGAATTTGACCCCAGAGGATTCTTTTCCATATTTATGTGCAGATCCTTGTCATTAATATGAGTATAAATTTCGGTAGTTCTCAGGTTTTCATGACCTGCAATGCGTTTAATGGTAAGTATGTCAACTCCTGATCTATGTAGTAAAGTAAAACAAGTGTGTCTCAACTTGTGTACACTCAATCCCTTACGGTAAATACCTGTTAATTTAAGCAAGTTTGATATTATATATTGAATACCTCTTGCTGTGATCGGTTTGCCATGCTTATTTAAAAATACTTTATCTGAGCTACTAATATTTTCATCCCCAAATGCCGAATATACACACGTCTCTCTATGATCAACATAAACTTTTAAAGCAGTAACTACTCGTGTAATCATTGGTACTGTTCTCTCCTTACCACCTTTGCCGTAATATGTTATAACTCTATTAGCAAAATCAACTTGAGACAATGATAAATTAGCTACTTCTGATAAACGTGCGCCCGTCATAAGAAATAGACATAGAAGCGCATAATCTCTGCAAGCATTATTTGATAACAGTTTAGTACCCAATAACAAGTTCTCTGCTTCTTCGTAATTTAAGTATATCGGCAAAGATTTAGATAGCTTTTGTAACTTTATGCTGTAAGTGCAGTTATTAGCCGGTTCTATTAGTTTTTTTTCTAAAAGGAACTTATAGAAACTTTTTATTGTAGAAATTTTTAAATTTATTGTTCGTGGTTTATTTCTAACGACAGTTTTTAAATAAATTATATATTCCTTCATGTCATCTTCAGTAACCAATTCTATATAGATTTTAGAGCGTTTTTTCAAGTAGCCGGCAAAATCATACAAACCACACTTATAAGTTTTTACTGTCTTTACACTATAATTCTTTTCAATGTACAAAAAATCCTCAAATTCTTTAATGCATCTGTATATCTTGTTCAAAACTACATTTCCCCTTTCATTATGTATACTAAGTATAATAAATCAAAAAGGAAATGTTATCTATAAAAATGCAAATTATGTACACTACTTACTATTTATCTCTACTCCATTTGCGGAGGCAATCATCTTGTTAAGAGCAGTTACCATGACTTTATTTAGACCTGGCATATCGTACATAATATTTATTGCCTCATCATGTCCGTACTTATTGTTTGGCAAGTGATTTCTGTATGCCCTTACGCTTGTCAAAGCATCATAAACATCAGCTACTGATATAATTTGAGATTGTATAGGTATCTCATCACCTTTCAACCCATCAGGATAACCAGACCCGTCAAGCTTCTCATGATGAGCCTTTATGATACTTAAATCTTCCTTTCTAAAGCCATAATCTGATAAGATATCAACACTGAATAAAGGGTGCTTGCGTATTATTTTGATTTCTTCCTCGCTGAGCTGACCAGATTTTTTTAATATGCTTTTTGGAATCATACACTTACCGATATCGTGATATAAACCCAATACCTTAATTTTAGCAATCACACTACTTGGGAAACGCCCAAGTGATAAAGCTAAGCCCGATGATAAATAAGATGTACGCCAGCTATGCAAAGCAGTTTCGGTATCAATTTTAAAATTAGTTAATATATTAGCGATATTTTACACCCCTTTATTCTATATTGCCGTTAACCTCAAAATGCCATAAGGTTTTAAAATTATTCTAACCTTTGATTTTTTGCTTTAGCTTTAACGGGTATTTCTATCTTTGTATCTAACAAATCCTTAAAATATATAGGATCAATTAAAACCCTACCTTCAACGGTGAACTGGGGAGGAGACTCAATTATATTTATAGTTTCAAACTCTAAATGGTATTGCAGCCTACCATCTATATATCTATTCATATCTGAATCAAGCCCCAGCTCTTCAAAAAGATAGAGATAAAATACATCTTTTGCAACATCAGAGTCAATCCTGGATATACGGTCGTACCTATAATTATCCATCATAGATAAGTCAATGGATATATTTACCGCCCTACTTAATTCACGATCTATATTCTCTTTAACAGTATTAACCTGCATCCATTGCATTACTGCTCCGAATGCAATTATAAAAAATAATACGAAAAAGAGAACTAACACTCCGGCAGCACCCTTGTTGTTATGTGTAAACTTCCCATATTTATCTTTTAAACAAACCAAACATGAATGTTTCACGGCTTCCAATATACCTCCGATACGCCTCTCACTTTCTTACTTATAGGGATTTTAATTTCTATAGGTTCTGAAAACGATGGCTTTGCCAATTGTATTGTAACTGTATCAGATACAGTTACATAAAAACTTTCACGTATCTGTATCTTATTAGTAGGACCAAAAAAGTTTCCTTCCCAACTGATCTGCGGATTCAAGTCTGTGTTAGACTTTAATTGAGAAATAAGTCCATTTATATCAGAATTGATTTCACCGGTTGTCTCAACGGCTCTAGCGATACTATTTGCCATATAGTCTACATTTTGTTTTTTTATATACAACGGAGGAAGAGCTATAAAACAGAATATCAAAGCCATTATAAATGACATTTTAAATATCAGATCAATATAACCCTCGCCTTTATTGTTTTTTAAACATTTTGTAACCTTATACAAAAGCATTTTCATAAAACCTCCAGATCTGTCCTTCAGGTGAGGAATGGGTATCCCATCCCCCACCACGGCCGACAATGAATTAGAGACCAAAAGTAGTCCTGATTTTTGCTATCATATCATTGAATAACCCAGGTATAGCTGTGTTGAGTAAAGCAAGGAGGGCAGCACCAATAACAACGACGATCAGCATCTTAACAAGCGTGTCAACAAAGCCTTCGCCTTTACTGTTATTATGGCTTTTTATAAACCTGTAAGCTTTACTTGCCGAAATCGTTCTTTCGGCTTCCACCAATAATCTTTGAAATTTTTTCATAACGATTCTCCTTTTCAAAATAATATTTATTTAAATATCGCAAGGCCTGTTTTTAATTGCAAGCCCATTGGCACAACATAAATTAAAAACATACAAACACCTACTGATATAGTAGCTAGCTTTAACTTGCCAGGACGTTTAGCCATTTCACGTTTCATATTTTCTCTGTAAAGTACTTTCATGTTCTGTTCCATCATGAAAAAAAAGGTTTTTTGGTCAATACCCTTTGAAGTACCTATTACACCTGAAATAAAAGTAGACAGTTGAGGAATGTTGATTCTATCATCAAATCTTCTTAAGGCTTCTTCCATGTTACCCGATTTCAGCTCCATTATAAGTACATCCAAATCATATCTAAATGCTTGTCCAGCAACTTTACGGTACTTTTCAAAAATACGGATTATATCTTTAGTCCCCTCCAAAGAATGGTTATATGTGGAAACAAATCTGGGCAGCTCATTGAGAATAAGGGCATTAATCTTTTTAAGCTTATCGTTAACAACCTGCATTTCTTTAAATGCCACCGTAATGCCTAGAAAAAATGTAGCAAGTGTAGCAATTGGTATGCCCAAATAGATAAACACAACTGAAAATAAGCTTATCAAAATGCCTTTTGCTAAAGCTTTTGCTGTATATTCTTCAGGTGTGTCACTTATGCCAACCCTAGCAAGATTACGGCTTAGCTTATTTCTTTTGTAGCTATCAATACGTATGACAGGTATAATAACTTTTGTTAAAGGAGCTGACAGTTTATCTATAAAACTCTTTTTACTAAGATCCTTTTGTCTGATAATGCGACTTAGAACCCTCTTGCTTTTTTCAGATGGTACAACAACTATAGCAGTAAATACATAGTAAAAGAAAATGTATGTAAAAATAAATACGAGTACTAACATTAATACATCCATTAAGATGCCTCCTTCCCTATGAAATACTTACAGGTTTATTAACCTTAATTACATAAGCTGTAGCAATAAATATTACTGCGCAAGTTATTGCAATAACCAGTTTACCCGATAATGTAGTCGTAAGTATAGTAAACCAATCTTTGTTCAAAAAATACATCAATGGTATATTAGCTACAACTACTAAGGTAACGCTTATATAGTCCTTATAGTAATTGTACATAATAGTATCAAATTCTAGCTGTATTTTTTTAATATCGCTCATTTTATCTACAATAGACGGCAGCACGTATTTAAGTTCTCGATCCTCCTGGCACTGAATAAGTATGTCACACCAATCATGAAAATTGTTGTTGTTAATCTTAGATTTCATCTTTAATAATGCTTTTACTATGTTGGCATCGATAAAATTCGTTTCTGCCAAAAACTCTTTCATGATACTTAGTAGTGGATTGTCAAGCCTCTTTAAATTATCGCTAATTGCTTTGATGATATCTTCAACCTGTATGTATGTATTGGTTATTATAGCAAGCGCAGTCTCTAATTGTTCGTTCAACATATTTGTATATCCAATTTGCTTAAACTTTAGATATTGTATCGGAGCGTAAGCCAGACCGGCTGCCAACACAAATGACAAAAGTATGTTATCCATAAGCAAGCCTATAGCCAAGCCTATAAAAGCACATAAGCCTACAATTTTTTGATAAGACGAGTAATCCATATTGCTCTGCTTTAAAACCTCTGTTGCTTCGACCTTACGCTTTTCAAAGTAGTTAAGCTTTTTAGGTATAATTTTTTCTCTGCGCACCTGCTTTATATCTTTTTTTGCAGCAACTTTTGACTTAAATTTAAGTAACTGCTTCAGCGATACATTAAACAATGAAAATAACGCTAAATTTATTAAAACAAACATAACTAACTTATAAATCTTCATCACCTTCTTCCAATATCTCAGGATCCCATTTAGGATCAGCAAATTTCTTTATAATGGAGATATCGGCTCCGTTTTCAAGTAATCTATTCGCAAGGCGATTAGAAACGCTTTTCATTTTCTTATGATACCCGCAAACCTTTTTAATCTTATTACCCGTTTCATCCATCTCGTTACCTGTGACTACGAATTTAAACAATGTACGCCCTATAATTTTCCCATTACGGTAATCCTCAGCTTCAACAATTTTCATGTACTTGCGTGTCATATCCTTAAGCTGATATTTGAAAGCCATAATAGGGAAAGCCTCTATAATTAACTTCAACATCAGATCTTCTGAGAGATGTGTTCCGCTCATCATGGCCATGGTCAATATTCTTGTATAAGCTGCAAGTGCGGTAGAAGCATGTAAAGAGGTAAGTACAGTGTGACCAGTACGCCCGGCTTCCTGTGCTGTCATAGCTTCCTCGCCCCTCATTTCGGCCGGGACAATTACATCGGGATGAAATCTTAATGAACTTTTAAGGAGCTTATTGGCATCAATGTTATATTCTTTGCGCTCTTCATTTGGCCTCGTTTTTGTGTGAATTACTCTGTTTAAAACCTTACCATTGGAATCAAATCTGATTACGTTACTAAACTCACGTGAATCTTCAATTGTAAAAATACGCTTATCGTCAGGCAGCTGATTAAGCAAATATGAAATATCAGTTGTTTTACCTGAACCAGTTGACCCTGCTATACCTATACTTATTCCGTTCTTAATACACATTGAAAGGAAATCTAGCATTTCACCAGTAGCAGTTCCCCATTCAATCAATTGCTCTCTTGTAAAGCATTTATTATTCTGCTTTCTTATTGAAAAAACTGCACCAGTAGCATCGTCAACACAAGGAGGTATTATTGCTGATATTCTTACGCCCTGAGTAATGTATGAATCACCAATGGGCCTTTGCCCATCAATAATTACACCACCAAGACGCATCATCTTTTGAACGATATCTATGCTGTGCTGTGGCGAGTGAAAATGAGTATCAATTTTATACCAGCCCTGAGGTGTTACCACTTCAATATCATTCCAGGCATTACCATTGATCTCTTCGTAATCTTCATCGTATATGTATTGCGTAAGAAAATCAAAACCAGCCATGCTTTCGTAAAGAGTATCGACTAGTTTATCTACACTGTCTATTGTATCTACAGAAATATTATGGTCAGTAATATACTTTGTAATAATACCCTTTATATGTTTTTCAGCATTTTTATCCTCCACAATATTAGCAAGCTCTGTAGCATGATTAGTACTAAGCAGCTCCCTAATAGTGCCGAGTACATCCTTATAACTTTTACTATTGCTTCCTTTAGATGTAGTTTTTTTATCTGAGCTATCACTATTATCTTTATTAACTTCATAAATCAACTGGCCGATATTAAAATCCTTATTATCATTTGGCATTTGTCTTTACTCCTTTAGATAATAATATTTTAAGCGGATTTCCTTTTTTAGCATTACAATTATTACTTAAAATGTCAGCAAGCCGATTAATTTCTTTTATATACCTACGATCAGCACCAATTAATCCGCCTGAGAGATATATAGGCTCACCATTGTTTTCTGATCTTTCAACATTAAGCGAATAAGGTAGATTAATTATAGGCTTAAGCTTCACCTTATCTTTTACATTTTTAAGATCAAGAAAATTTCTGTTCGCATTTAATACAAGCATAAGCTTATTGCTAATCTTGAGACTATTAATGAGCTTTTCATTTGCAACATGGTATGCTATACCCTGTACAGTAGGTCTCATGATTTCTATAACACTATCCGAATATGTTAAGCTTAATAAAGTAAGTGCATCATATTTGGAATCCGTACAATCAACTATTAAAAACTCAAATGAATCCTTCACGTTTAGAAGTAAATTTTTACCCATTTCATTTGATATGCTTTCTATTTTTAGGCTATCATCAGTATTAGCCAAACTTAAAACAAACAAGTCCCTTAACTTTGGGTAAGAAACAAAATTCTTTACAATATCGTCATCGTTGTATGAATTGAAAGCTCTGTATAAAGATTTCTCATCGGTAATTTGCATACCAAAATAATGCTGCAACGAGCCATATGTAGTATTTGTACCAAGTATACCCACAAGCTTTCCTTTTTTAGCTAAGCAACATGCCAAGTTACTTGCAAACGTGCTTTTTCCGGACCCACCTTTACCCCAAATCGATATCATAATTCCCATTCTCAGTACCTCTTTCAACCTATATTAATGCCATCATCAGAAGGTTGTGTTTGATCTGGCATTTGATTGTCTTCTATGACACTGTTATCGTATATGTCTTGGTCTTGTGTATTAACCTGACTATCATTATCGGCATCAGATTCATTAAGCATGTCTAAGTTTGTTTTACTATCACTTGAAGATTGTTGAACATTTTTTTCTAGTAATGACCGAGCTGCTTCACCCCGGCCCCTAAACACTAAATGGATAACACCAGTATTCTCAGCAATGACAAGAGTTTTCGCTTGCTGTTCATTAACTAAAAGTGTTATTGTGGCCGGTATTATAGTATCGGTTGATGTGGTATCAGTTTTATCATCTTTCTTTTTTACGCCTAAATCTTCAGCTTTATTATTGCTTATAGCACCGACTTCAACATATTTTAGATCTGGATATTCAAGCACTTTACCATCAGTGATACCATCGTTTTGTAACTCACCTTTTTTATACACCAGTATTGATACGATATCACCAGGTACAAGCTTTCCTGACAAACCAGCTGCCAATGTTTTAACACTTACAGATACAGCAACACGATCATCGCGATCGCCCTGTAACTCACAAAGAAAAAGATCTGGTACGTCAGCCTTGTCTTTAAATTTTAATGGTAAAAGTATATCATCCGGATAAATAGTTTCAGCCGAATATTTTCCGACTATATCCTTTCTATCAGTGATCAATCCCTTCGGAAGATTATATTTGCCAACCTCGACCTCTCTAACCATATTTTCTTTAATCTCAACATTTGGCTCTACCTGTGTTGTCAATTTTATTATTGTTGTAACATCTTTACTGCTCTCTGCATATTTTGAAACTTGTAATACTATAAAAAAAGAAATCAAAAGACATAAAAGAGCAATAAAATACTTATTTTTTAGTAACCTCATTGTTAACCTCCATATTAGTTATATATCTGGCAAACCTCATTTTCAACTTATCAAGAAATGTAGGCTTAATAGCTATACCAAGCATATTTAGCACGGTATTATATTCATGGCGGTTAATATCCGTCATGGCATTTGAATAAATATCACCTTTACCATATTTTATTTCTCTGGCATCAGAATAAGAAATTTTATTAAGATAGCATGTATCAAATATCCTTCTAATCATCCCTATGTCCATATCAACACCATTTTTATAGCAGTATGCAATAACTTTATGCTTGTCCAAAGGAATGTTATTGTTTCCGTCTAACACTTCTATATAACGCATATATTTATTAACAGTAGCGACATTAGCCTTTATTGGTACCAAGTTAATTTGTGAAGATTCAAGTGCCTGGATTGTAAAAGGATCATTAATTGACGAATTCACATTAATTATCAAGATATCGAAATGTCTATGTGCTGCATCTATAAGATTTTCAATAGGATAGTTTTGGAATTTAGCATAGTTTATATGTATGTATTCTGATGCAATTAAATTAAGCTTGTTCACAACTTGTGTCGATCCACTAAGAATTATATCTTTAGAAACATCCCCATCCTTCACCGATTCTAGCAGATTTGTAAAAGATATATTATGTTCTATTCCTGATTGAAACTGTTCATACAATCCTAAATAAATATCAGTGTAGAGGGCAGTAAAGTCAAGGTCTACAAGAAGTACATTGTACTGAGTATTCAATGCTGTATAATAAGCAAACTCGCAAGCAAATTGAGCATTACCCCAGACTGTAAAAATCTTGTTTGTAAAATTTACAGTTACATATTTGGGTACCTCTTTAATTACTTTAACCTCTTTCATTACAGTATTGGCGCTATATGGGGCAGAGGTTCCGATGAACCACTTTACCCCTTTTGCATATGATTTATCCCTTGATAAACATTCTTTTAACTCCGAATAAATTGAAACTTCATCTGCTGTTATATCGGGGCTAATAATATCCCAAACACCTAATGAAAATAAGTAAGACAATGTTGCATTTCCTGGGACTGATCCCGGAGCAATGACTATAACTCTTGTACTTTCTCTCTTTATTAAATAATTCATTAAAGAATGTTTCAAGCTATTTTTATCGGCAACCGCAGTAATATCAATTATAAGGCATTTAACTGCTAAACGGCTTATTTTATCAAGGCAGTCGCTTATATCAATTTCGTTACCGATCTCACGATACAAAATAATATTTTCTTGAGCTTGTATTACTTTTTCAATATCATCCCAAAATTTTGGTGATGTAATAACTGAATACATAATTATGTAACCCCTTATTTGAAATAACATGCATTTAAAGTGTATTGTCAAAGCAACACATATTAATCTCTAACGTTAAAACCATTGTAGCTTTGACAATCATAACCAACCTTTGTTACACTATATATATGATATCCTAAAAAAGAATAAATGTAAAGAATTAAATATTCAAATGCGAATAAATAGTTTTATTATGTATCCTACAAAAAAATTAGTTGAAGTAATTCGAAATTTAACATAGAATAATTCTTAAGATAGATCAAAAAGGAAAAAACATGAATAATAATGAGTTTAACCTCGGAAAGAGGTTCAAGGAAGTAAGGTTAGCATTGCAGTTGAGCCAAGATGATATGGCCAAAAAGTTAAATATTAAGCAAAGTAAGGTATCAAAAATAGAAAACAATAATATAAAAGCAGATATGCTATATATTATCAGTGACTTGTGCAATATATCTGGAATCTCAGTTGAAGAATTTCTTATGAAAGACAAAGAAGAGCTAATTATATTACCAAATGAAATGAAGTCCCTAGTAAAAGCAGCATGTGGATTAGACAAAAATCTCCTAGAGTCGATAATAAATATGATGGAGAAAATCAAAAAAGATAACAGTAATCAATAAAGAATTAAACCTATTTACCTTCCGGTATTTCAGAAATACTAAAATAAATATCAACAACAGTATTAGGGGAGTCTTTTGTACACGTTACATGAATTGTTTCGTGCTTTGGGACGATAACTGAAAATGATATATTATCAGGTATCGAAACAATACTATCTATATCAAATTCGCACTCATCTACATCATCGCCATAGTTATATTTAATGAACGATTTAAGTCGGTCTTTGATTTTATCAACCTGGTTAAGTTTCAGATAGTTATACATACCATCAGAATATTTAAAATACATCTGATTTTCATCGTAAAACTCTTTTTCCACTTCATCAAAAGATAATTCAGGATCTATTATAGTGTTAGAATCAGAATGTTGTAAGGTGGAACCACCGAAGCCCGTTTCAGAGGGCTTCGGTGACTCCTTACAGGGTAATGCGAACATGGCAACACCAAAAATTAAAATCACTATAAGAAGTATATAATATCTTTTCAAATTAATCACTCCTTTAAGTCATATACCCAAAACGGGCTACCGTTTACTCCACCGTTTGTACTACTTTCAGAAATTATTGTTTTAATATTCCACAACTTATTAGACCGCTTAACACTCGCCGGATCATGCACTAAGACCATGTTATTATCAGCAAGACCATACAAAACAATGAAATGTCCATACTTTGTAAAATGGCCAGGCCCCATTGACACAATAATTGGGTTACCGTTGCTTAAAGCATCCAAAACACCATCCGGATCTTTACGACTTACTGACTTTACAGTGAGACCAAAAGGATCGCCACCTTCGGTCATAAGACTCCAATAGCTTCCCTGACCTTCAGCTCTATGTCCATTTTTATACGACCAGTCAGCAATAACTTTAGGGTTAATATCATTCCTACCTGTCAGGCCGGCAATAACCATCGAAAGGGCAGTAGGTCCGCAGCCTGATGACTTAATAGTACCTGTAAGTCCATATTTTTCATTACCCCAGCGTTTATCGGTTTGATTGAAATAAGGTATATTAGCAGACCCGGCAGGATATTCTTTCAAGTTATTAAAATCGACATCATCATAAATATTAAAATTACCCTCGATGTCGATAGCTTGTATATTCATGTAAACATTAATTGCAATTTCTTTATCTTTATCATTAAAATTTAATACGTCAAGCATTGTATAAAAATCTATAGTGTCTATTGTAATTATAGCCCTTGTCTTTGTAACAGTCCTTGTTTTTGTAACCGTGCGCGTTTTTGTAACAGGCTTTGTGGTAGTATCGCCGGTATCTGGATCCGTAATAATTTCTGACACAGTGTAGGTTTCTACATCCTGGTATTCTTCTTCGACTTTATAAGTTTCTGTGTGTGATTCTTTAAGTAAAAATTGATTTGCAAGATCATTAATATCAGTTTCGTTTACTTTTGCAAAATCTTGATTAAGCCTAACTGTATCTATAGCAATAAGTTCCTGCCACGTAAGGCTAAAATTATAGTTGGTTACTATATCATCAACATGCGAATAGGCCGCTTTTTTATCATCCATCCATTCAATTGCATCAACATTGGTCGTTATAGGCGCAACCTGATAAGTGCCGATAATTTTAAGCTGTTTTTGCGTAAGGTCAGAGTCTGAGGGATTGTTTAAAAATATCACCGGCGTACTGGTAGCAAAGTACGTTGGTGATATAAAAATCAATACAATTCCTATTATAATGCCAAATATAATCAAAAGCACCTTAACCAGCTTTTCCGGCTCCGTAAGGACATCTACGGCAACCTTTTTACCAAGTGCTGCAACCGCAGTTATAATTGGACCCGCCATAAGCATACCTCCATATAGATTATTTACCCCCACCACTACCAAAAAGCTCTTTTTCAAATTCGGCAATTTCGACAACCGCATGGATACGCTTAGAACCTGCAATTAACAGTCCGTGTCCTCTCTTCTTTTTCAAAAGCATTTCTTGTTCTGCCTCGGTTAAGTCCATGAGTGCCGAAAGTTCTTCTAGATTTTTCCCATCAGTACCCATAAAAAACTTGAAACATGGGTTATCAAGCAGAGCTTGGCCATGGCGCCTGACAGCAGGATCAAGGAAGTCTACAACACTATGAGTTATAACCGCTAACCCGCCCATATATTTACGGATACGCTTAGATACATTCCGTAGAAACTGAAGGGCCTGAGGTACTTCAGGATCCACAATAAGATAAGCTTCATCAACGCCAAGAAGTACCTTTTCTTCACGGTCAATACTTACCTGCTGCCATGCCCAGGTAAGTATATTAAAATATTGTGTCCGCTTTATTGCATCGTCAGCGCCCTGAAGGTCATGAGTATCGAGAACAATGAAATCACTGTTTGCTTCGATTGTGGTATGTCCATTCCACAGTGTAGCATCAGCACCCTTAGCGCAGCTCCTGAGAAGTTTTGCAAGCTTGGTATATATGTCTCGCTGTTTATCGGTAAGGTTTGTAATTTTGCTTTTTTCAAGCAATAAATCATATAGATCATCCAGCAAAGGGTATTGTGAATTGGCTATTGTAGAAATATCTGTATTATAATTTATACCTCTGGAAAAATATAATTCTTCAATAACTTCCTCTAAGTCTGCATATTCTTCACCAGTTATATCCTTCATATATAACTTGAAAAATGTTCTTAATTCTTGGAAATGGAGCGCTAATGCGCCCAAACCATTGCCCTCATCTTTATAAACATTATCTTCGTTAAGTTCTTCGGTATCATCCTCGCTCATTGGTACTGACTTCACTTGTAAAGGATTGATACGGCCACCGGCGCCGCCGCCGCAGTTAATCCATTGTCCACCGAGATTATCACATAGATCCTTATATTCTCTTTCCGGATCGATAATTATAATCTTAGTGCCCTGGCTATATTCATTTAAAAAGATATGCTTTACAGCAGTACTTTTACCAACGCCAGGACTTCCTAACAACGTCCAGTTTGAATTGGTGCGGTCACCACCACGAAGCCAAGAATCAATAATAACGATACCACCGTCCCCATCTTTTCCGAAAACAAATCCTGTGCCATCATTAAGACCGGAAGCCGAAAATACAAAGCTGCCAGCGATAGTAGAAACAGGCATATTACGGCTCGCAATCTCCTTAACTTCCTTAGGGCAAACGCCATAAGGCGACACAGCATGTAAAGCTTCTTCCTGCCTAAACATGGCAGTACGTCCTTTCATTTTGCTACCGGCCAATGCTCCCATTATTCTTTTTGTCTTCTTTTCAAGCTCGTCTTTATCAAGCGCATAAATCATTATAGATATCGTTACGTAAAATACATTTTCCTGCTCCTGATCGATTTTTCTTAAAAGGGAGTTTGCATCCTTTAGCTGTTGCTCAGCCCTTGTAAGCATCAACGCATTGCCGCCGTTATTAATTTTGCTTGTTAGCTCTCCTATGCTTGTTGATATATTTTCTACCAGTTTTGATGAGTTTGTCGGCTCGCAATGTATTGAGCATGTAACACCTTCCATGTTCGCTATTCTTGCAAGCCAACCTATATTAACTCTGGATGGATAATTTGTAATAAGGATAACCCTTGAAAGGTTATCACCAAACCAGAAATCGGAAACGTGGAATTCTATGCCTGACGGCGTTATTGTATCAACGATATGGTTATTTACTTGTCTTAGAGCATCTTTTTTTGCCATTGATATGACCTCCTATCATTCAGCCTATTTCAACATTTTGTGCCCTGACAGGCTGATTCTGCCTCGGTATTCTCCTATATTTAATCGATTAGCACCGGAGGCAATTGCATTTCAAGTATCGTTCTATCAAAGCTTGCCTGTACAGGATTTGCAAACAGCGCGAACAGATCCATAAGCTCATCGTCTTTGCAAATAGTACAAACAAGCTCTGCTGAGGATAATTTTGCGGCAAAGTCGCTTAACCTGTTAAGTAAATCACTTTCAGATTTATGTCCGGCTGGTTTTGTGACAATAACATAAAAACGTCTTTCGATTGTATCTCCGCTACTAGCAATTATCGCAGCTTCGTGAATATAATTTTTGAGTACCCTCTTGCGCATAAAGTCATTCTCATTTTTTAATTTAACCTGTAACCATTCAAGGTAGTTGTTAAGATCAACGGGACGGCCGATGCAAAAGATTTGAAAATTTTCGTTTTCACCGTTTAGTCCTTCTGAAAGTGCATCTACTATCCTTCTGCTTTCACTATCTGATAGTAAATCTATATTAAGTGGTTGAACCCTTATTGCTCCAAGTATAGTATTATCGCGCCTGTACACCACGGCGTTATCTATATCGATAATCGGAATCCATTGCTGAGCAGTTCTTATGCTTTGTATTTGTTTTAGTTCTTCAGGCGTTTTGCCGCTACTGGATTTTTTATTTATATTCATACGGTTGTCATACCTCCGATCCTGAACGGTATTTATATAAATACCGCTTTTGTTTTTTGTTGAAATCTCTCATATTTATAAGGTTATCAATAAGGCTCATGCCCGTAGAACGATCTCTTTTTACACAAAAATAAGCCGCAATGGTAGGCAACGCTAAAATAAGATACCGTATACCATTTGGAATTATATTAACTTTCTTTGTAACAATATCGTCTTCAATTGTTGTATTTTCGTCATTCACTAGACCTATTGTTTCGTTTGCCGGTAATAAATTCATATCGTACACTTCATACTTTACAAGTAAACCGGACAAATAAAATATAATGCCGCTTATGGCAAGCACAATAAGGCATATCTTAAGTTCGCTGAAGCCAAACCCTTCCCATAGTTCAAACCTTATTGATACATTTGCCGGTACAAGATATTGGGTTTTCTTTTCATTTTCTTCAATATCGTACATCTTAGCCTCCTTAATAGAAACGCCTCATCACTGTAATGAACCCGCTTATAGTTATGCCGATGGCAGCACCGATAAGAGTATTTTTAATCTTTGCATTGGCATCATCAATGGTACAAGCATCATTTGTGAGTGTCTTTCTAAGCGCCTGGTAACCTACCATGCAAACTGCACCAGCTGGTATAATAGCCAACAAATAGCCTGACCACGAAGTAAGATACTTTATAGCTTCCACATAACCACATCCTTACTTTACTTTTTCATCATCAATCTCATTAGTGCCATAGATCCCGCCTGTCTGGCAGTACCACCAACTGCACTTGATAACCCTGTACTGTATACAAATTGCTGAATGAACTTAGGCGATTTTATTGTCACCCATAGCCACCCAAAAGCAAGCAAAAGACCGTTGCTGCTAATAGCCTGTGTAGTAAGTAGAGTAAGCGCACCGGTCAACATAAATAGCTGTACCGCTTGTGATGTACAGATTATAACCAATTGTCTAAACCATGCACTCCATACACTTCTGTTATTAGCGGTAATATTAAGGGCCATAATCGGCCCCAAGATAGACATAAGCGCAAGCTCTGCACCCCGGATTGTAGATTGAACGGCAACAATAATAATAAGCAAAACCACTACAATGCCAAGAATTACTACTACAATGCCCTGAGTTGCAGTTATGGCACTGATCAAAAACTGAAAATCAGCAATACCGGCTTTATTTGCGCCAACGCCTGCAATGTCATGGCTTATCTTATCGCCCAGCGTAAACATCCATTCTACTAACCAAGGCAAACATGCTATTACGGCCACGGCTTGACCAGTACGTATTACAAGTCCAGACGGATCCGCATCGGGGTCACCATTTTGATGCAATATGTATGTCTGAAACGCTTCAGAACCAGCCTTAATCGCTAGAACAGTAAAAGCCAATGTTTGTGCATATTTCGTTGCGTTTCTGACAATAGGAAGGTTTATGACGTTCATTGCTAGGGAAGTAATATCTGCTAGAGCTGTTGCAAAATAGGCTATTATATCATCGAGGAAACCTGCCAAAAACGCGCTGAATATAGTGTAAAAAAGATCGTTTAAATTCAACCTCATCCCTCCTTAAAAAATATGACGCAAATGCGTCATATTATAAAACAGGAGCATTAACTATAAAAACTTAGAACAAGTGTTGCAAGGCCGTCAGCTGTCATAGCAATCGCGGCACCAATTAATGTGTTTTTCATTAGTTTGTTTTTCTCTGCGATAACAGCTTGATCATCCGTAAGAGATTTTTGCAACGCCTGATAACCAAGGAACGCACCGGCGCCTACCGGGATGATAAGTAGAAGCCATCTCGATACTGCGGATAACAAACTGACCGTTCCTGAAATAAGCTTTGGGGGCGCAGCTGCAAACACCGGACTATACATTACAAGAAATGTAAAACTGAAGGAAACTACAGAAGAAAAAACCATTTTACACTTTTTTGAGATTAACCTGATAACATTTTTAAACATTTTATACCTCCCTGATTTAAAATTTATATGATTGTCATTTAAAACCGTAAAGAAAAATATGTCAAATGTTTTACATAAATTATACTAAAACAAAGTAAGAATGTAAACAAAAATATATAATTTTAGAATAATTAATGATTAATAAGTCACAATTCAAGAGTATATGTATTTATTGGTATATTGTCACGATTAATTTGAGAGATATTTGCGTTTTTATAAGCAGTATTTGCCTGACGTATACTATCAATAACTGAACTACACTTTAAAAACATTTCCTTTACAGCTACCATATCGCTTTTTATTTTATTAACCGTTGTTTTCCACTCTTCGCGAAGAACCCCATCCTGACCAACAAACTCACCTTGCTTTACGATATCCTTATAAAGAGACTCGACATTTTGCAATTTTGTACCAAGAGAATTGTATATGTCTTTAATCTCATATATATCAAGGTATTTATCCTCTGCTTGTGTAATTGTTAAATTAAACGAATATAGCTCCATAGCTTGTTGGGGAGTAAGAAATTCTGCTTGATTGAAATTATAAAGGCTCTTGTAGTTTTGAACAATTTTAGTTTTTATAAGATCTGCATCGGTAGCAGCTAACATTTGTGATTGTTTATTGTTGGCCAGTTCTTTATAATCATTTTGGACATCAACCCTTGCAATTGAGGAAGTAGCGCTTTTTAATGCTCTATGTAAAAGATCAACCTTAGTATTAATATCTTTTGCATCAGCTTCAGCCCATTTTGTATATAGTTCAAATTTAGAATTATCCTTAGCATTATCAAGGGCAAGCCTAAGCTTATAAAAATATAAGTCTTTAAGTTCGTTTATGTGATCGCCAGCAATCTTTTTAACCAGGTAGTTATAATCATCCGGATATCGCTCGGCAAGCTCCTTCATGGGTATTGCATATTTTGAATTCCATCTTTCAAGCTGTTGCTGTGTATGCACCCGCAGGTCATAGCTGAAATTAAGAGTTGCCATCGTTGGGTTTATTCCTATCTGTTGGTATTGGTTATCCGTCAAAGGGCACCACCCCTTTACGGACTCATTATTTATACCAAACATTTGAGCAAGCTTGTTAATTGCTTCTCTTGCCGATATGCCCTCAATTTCCGCAACCAAGTCTATAGTGCTGCCGCCTCTGCTACTGCCAAAATCGTACCAAAGGTTCTTTTCCAAATTAATCGAAAATGAAGGTTGCCCCTCTTCTCTTAATTTACCCCATAATCTCCCATTTACTTGTTTGAGCGGAATATTGTATTTGTTTGCAACCTCTTCGAGTTTAATTGCCTTAAGTTCTTTAAGATCATACATAAAAGGTCAACCCCTTTCTTAATCAAGGTAAATTTTATGCCTTTTATTAGCAACTATATTTATATAAGCTCCTGTGTGTGGAGCAACACTTACATAAACTTCATAGCGGCCATCATGATACGGTTGAGTGAATAAAGTTTTCCAGATATACTGATTTTCGTTTTCTTCGACGTCTATTATTTTAGAATCATTTGTATTAGGATCTATTGGTGTAAAGTTTAAGTCAAAATTGTTTTCAAGATATGTTTGCGCAGCGTCAACCAGCTCATTATAGGTTCTTTCGATATTTGTGTTTGGAATGCTTATTGATTTATTATCGACTTCAACAATATGAAGCACTTCACAAATCATATCATCCGTCTTTTCATCATCTTCGAAGCTGCAGCCAATACCTATACTGCGGCCACTGTGATTAAAGATTATAGCGTATCTGTAGTTTTTTATGTCTGTATTAACAGACTTAATACTAGCGTCATTTACATCAATATCATAAATATCTTTGATAAATTTATTAGTTTTATCTTTCATACCGTTAAACAGCTTTTCACCTATAAATTCGTCAAGCAGTACGCTTTTACTTAGCTTCATAAATACCCCTCCTTTTAATCAAGAAAATCTTTTTCAGAACTCGAAGTACTAATTTCAACATCTGCATCAGTATAAATTTCGTCTATACTAAGTACAGCAGAGCTATTATGTACATCTTTAAATCTACTAGCTGCCGCAGCAACAGGAACACGGTGATTTGTATTTACAGGTGCTACAGGTTCATCATCAAGATCCGGGAGCCAGATAGATACCTCTTGGATAGGTCTAGCCGGTAGGCCATCCCAACGCTTTTGTATTATCTCTTCGTTGAATTTCATATCAAAATCTATATTACCTGTAGAATCAAACCCAAAATCTTTGTTTGCCCTCCATAAAGATAAATCTGGTAACGGATACCTAGCTGGAAAATCACTAATCGGGAGTACCAAGCTTTCATCAATATTCCATCTTAGAACTTCATCCGGGAGCAATAGAGGTCTACCGGTTAATCCTACCCCGTAGCTTCTTGAATGGCCTTTTGATTGTACTGAGCTGCTTGAATTTTCTGTCTCGACAGTATATTTGCCTGTCTTTTCACTGATTAATTTTGCTGTTTCTACATCGGCTGTTTTAAGGAATAACCAGTTATGGCAGTTACCGGTGATAGTTTGAGAATTATCCTTGTATAGCTTTTTGAGCTGTGCAATGTCCTGTAGCGCAAGCGTAAAACGAATGCCGTAACCGCCTCCGACTGTGAGCTTTTTATCAAAATCAGGCAACGGAGGCAAATTACCAAATTCGTTTAACAAAAAATTAACTCTTCGTGGTATCCTTCCGCCGTTTTTGTTTGCAAGCCTTATCAACGCCTGATAAAGTTGGTCTATATAAAGCGTGGCAAGTATATTTCTTGTGGTATTTTCGTGGGGTATGATAAGAAACACTGCAGTTTTATCTATACCAACACTCTGCATAGAGTGATCCTGAACAGACATCATATCGGCAACGTTAGGGTCAGCAAACAGTCTTAAATCTGACGATGCCTGGGTAAAGAATGAACCTCTTGTCTTATAGGGCGCAAGACTTGCAGTAGCAAAAGCTGCCTTTGCCGGGTGTTTAACCGGAAGCTTTTTTATATAGTCTATTAAAGGCACTGAATCATCGTCCAATGGAATACCATACTCAGCAAGTAAATAATAGGCTGTAGGCATATGCCTTTGAAACTTGAATTCAGAATTTAATGAGGCTAGTAAAACCAAAGCAGCAATAACGCTTTCTTCTCCATTTTCCCATATTGGCTCAGAAGTTGATGGTGGTTTTTGACGAGTAATGGCATTTGCAATATCCCACGCCATTTCTGTAGCTTCAGAAATATTATCGTTGTCTATGGCCTGATTAACAGGGTGAAGAAGGTTCCATTGATTACCCTTTGATGGTTCTCGAAAATTCATAGCTATAATATTGTATCCCATCCTTTTAAGATAAGGGGAAGAAGTAATAAACTGATCGCCTTTTGGATCACTTAGCACCATGCTCTCCCCCGCCTCTGCAAGTTCCCAGATGCTCGGAAGCAACACTCTCCTATCCTTACCGGATCTTGTAGCTCCTATAATAAGAGTATGTATATCGCCATCATTAAGCCATACTTTTTCTCGGCCACCATGCGACTTTTCCATCCCCAAAACAGTACCGCCCTTAGCCAATGGAGAACTCGAATCCCATACAGTAACATTGTCGTCCATTTCCTGTTTTGTTTGCCATCTACTTGTACCATGTTGACCTTGTCCGGCCGGTTCCGGACCTCCGATGCCGTCTTTAATCCTATTCTTTTTTTTGAATTTTTCTGTATTCCACGCAAGAGCAACTATAAGAGTAAAAACGGGCAGCTGCATAAATAATACTACATTTCTAAATGTTTTATCATTTAGAAAGTCCTTATATGATTGGATGATGCCGTAATTAAACCACTTGTCCGGCGCAGTTACAAAATCCTCAAAAAGAAATGTGGGGAACTTCAATATCCACGGCATAAACAAAACGTCCAATAAAACGATCAAAGTAATTATAAA
>LSQX01300059.1_pt1 | contig 21617 bp, 19 predicted proteins | sample 654561 | NCBI WGS metagenome assembly LSQX01 (sample SAMN04489861, study PRJNA283612) | anaerobic digester metagenome | isolation source: 4 biogas reactors fed with cattle manure at either 37C or 55C with and... | place: Denmark: Kongens Lyngby | collected 2014
TATAAGAGACAGACCCTATACCGTAGCACGACAAACAGAATTGCTTCAAGTAAAGAAAGGAGATAAAGTATTGGAAATAGGAACAGGAAGCGGGTATCAAGCTGCGGTTTTGCTGGAATTAGGTGTTACATTGTACACGATTGAAAGACAAAATGAACTGTTTAAAAAAACCAATATTTTTTTGCCGAAGATAGGATATCGTCCAAAGAAAATGATTTTCGGAGATGGGTATAAAGGGTTGCCCGCTGAGGCTCCATTTGATGGCATTATCGTTACTGCAGGGGCGCCTTTTGTACCCAAACCGCTTTTGGCTCAGCTGAAAATAGGAGGAAGGCTGGTAATTCCTGTGGGTGATGAAGTACAAATCATGACAGTTTTTGAAAGAAAATCCGAAAAAGAATTTAACAAGGAAGAATTCGGTGAATTTCGTTTTGTACCTTTATTAGAAGATAAAAATTAGATTGGTGACCATTTTCGAATATCGCACAAAGTTTCATGAAGTACTTTCAGATAAATATCCGAAAGAGGAAATCGATACTTTTTTTTATTGGTTGTTGGAAGCTTATTTCAAGCTGACGAAAACGCACGTATTTTTAAATGCAGAACATCGGCTTTCCATATCCGAAAAAAATCAATTATCCGAAGCGTTAAAAAGGTTATCAACTTATGAACCTATTCAATACATTTTGGGCGAAACAGAGTTTTACGGACTGTCGTTTCGAGTGAATCCTTCGGTATTGATTCCGCGTCCGGAAACGGAAGAATTGGTCACGTTGGTATTTAATTTTGTAAAAAACGAATTAAATGAAAATGTAAAAATTGCCGATATCGGAACAGGAAGCGGATGTATTGCAATTTCAGTTGCGAAACAGCTGCCTCAAGCTAGGGTTGATGCTTATGATATTTCAAGCAATGCTTTGACTATCGCTTCAGAAAATGCAATCAGAAACAACGTAAATGTAAGTTTTATCAAAGCAGATATTTTGAAATTGACAGCATTAAATCAGACATATGATGTGATTGTTTCAAATCCGCCGTATGTCTGTTGGAGTGAAAAAAAATTAATGACACAGAATGTTTTCGAATACGAACCTGAAGAAGCATTGTTTGTAGAAGATTCATCTCCTCTGATTTTTTATGAGAAAATTGCTGCGCTTGCATCACATTATTTAAATCCGAACGGGAAATTATTTTTTGAAATAAACGAACGTTTCGGCGAAGCCATAAAAACACTTTTATCGAAGCAAAATTTTAAAGATATTCGAATTCACAAAGACCTCTTTGGAAAAGACAGAATGGTAAGTTGCACTTTGAACTAATAAACTATGACTCCGGAACAACACATAAAAAAACTTCGCGATGCGTTAAACGAACATAATTACCGATATTATGTTTTGGATGAACCTTCCATTTCGGATTATGAATTCGATCAGAAGCTAAAGGAACTTCAAAAATTAGAAGAAGCACATCCTGAGTTTTTTGATGAAAATTCACCTACGCAACGTGTTGGCGGTACCATTACAAAACATTTTGAAACCGTAAAACATCGTTACCGGATGTATTCTTTGGATAATTCNNATAATTCTTATTCCAAAGAAGATTTAATCGATTGGGAAAAACGAATTGAAAAAATTATCGGAAAAAAGGTAGCATTTTCTTGTGAATTAAAATATGACGGTGCTTCGATAAGTCTTACTTATGAAAATGGAAAATTTGTACGTGCAGTAACACGCGGGGACGGAATTCATGGAGATGATGTCACCACCAATGTACGAACCATCCGTTCGGTTCCCTTGGTTTTAAAAGGAACCGATATTCCTGATAGTTTTGAAATAAGAGGAGAAATCGTAATGCCTTTGGATGGGTTTACCACTTTAAACGCAGCGCGAGTGGAAGCAGGGGAGGAACCTTTTAAAAATCCGAGAAATACAGCTTCAGGAACACTTAAACTTCAAGACAGTTCCGAAGTTGCAAAACGTCCGTTGGAAGCGTTGATATACAATATTCAAGGAGAAGAAATGCCGTTTAAAACACAATATGAAAGTCTGAAAAAAATCCGAAGTTGGGGATTTAAAGTTCCAAATGCTGCCAAGCTTGCCACAAACTTGGATGAAGTTTTGCAATTTATTGAATATTGGGACAAACATCGGCACGAATTGCCTTATGAAATTGATGGCGTGGTGATTAAAGTCAATGATTTTGAACACCAAAAAGAATTGGGATTCACCTCCAAATCGCCACGGTGGGCAATGGCCTACAAATATAAAGCTGAACAAGCAAAAACGCGTTTAAACAAAATAACGTATCAGGTGGGACGCACCGGAGCCATTACTCCTGTTGCCAATCTTGAGCCGGTAGCGCTCGGCGGAACGATTGTAAAAAGAGCATCGCTTCACAATGCCGATCAAATAGAAAAATTAGATGTTCGTGAAGGAGATATGGTATTCGTGGAAAAAGGCGGTGAAATCATTCCGAAAATTGTGGGAATAGATTTTACCAAGCGAAAACCGTCAAGCAAGCCGACCACATACATCAGTAAATGTCCGGAATGTAAAACCGAGTTGGTTCGATTGGAAGGAGAAGCGTTACACTATTGTCCGAATGTCAAAGACTGTGCTCCGCAAATCATCGGTCGCATTCAGCATTTCATTTCCAGACAAGCGATGGATATTCAAGGACTGGGAGAAGAAACCGTATCGCTTTTGGTAACCAACGGATTAATAAGGAATTATACCGATTTGTACACTTTAACCAAGGAGGGAATTATTCCGTTGGAACGTATGGCTGAAAAAAGTGCTCAAAATATCATCAACGGAATTGAAGCTTCCAAAAAAGTTCCTTTTGAACGGGTATTGTTTGGACTCGGAATTCGTTTTGTCGGAAGAACAGTTGCACAAAAATTGGCAACTCATTATCGTTCCATCGATAAGTTGAGTAAAGCAACGAAAGAAGATTTGATGAGTGTGGATGAAATCGGCGTGAGAATTGCAGAAAGTGTTTCGAATTTTTTTGCAACCGAAGAAAATATGGAGATTGTAGAACGCTTAAAACAACACGGACTTCAACTTGAAATAAGTGAAGCGGATGTAAAGGACAAAACCGATAAATTGGAAGGTAAAACTTTTGTGGTTTCCGGTGTTTTTGAAATGTCGCGAGATGAATTGAAAGCATTGATTGAGAAAAACGGCGGCAAAGTGACGAGTTCCATTTCTTCCAAAACGAATTATGTAGTAGCTGGAGAAAATATGGGACCCAGTAAAAAAGCAAAAGCTGAAAGTTTGGGTATTTCAATCATTTCAGAGGAAGATTTTCTCAAAATGATTTAAAATTAATCAGATACCAATTAGGATGATTAAACGTATTAAAGATTATTCACTTCAGAAGAAAAAAGAAAAGTCTCTTAAAAAGAGAGATTTATCGCAACGAAATTCAAAGTTGGAAACCATGGCTGTGCTGATTGACGTAAATTATATTCAAGATAAATCACATATTGAATCAATTGGAGATGCTTTAAAATTAGATGAAAATAAAGTTCAATTTTTGTATTTTGACAAGACCGAAAAAAAAGCCGGTCCAAATTCGAAGAAATTTTCCACCAATGATTTTAGGTGGAACGGAAACGTAATGAACACTAACGTAAGAGATTTTATAGAAAATCCCGTTGATGTTTTACTGGGGATTTTTTCAAATCAAAATAAACTATTAAATTCACTTTCCGCACAAAGTAACGCACGATTTAAAATAGGGTACTTGGATGCAGATCAAGAAATTTTCGATTTAATTCTAAGTATAAATCCTGCAGATGAAAAATTATTTCAATCGGAAACCATTAAATTTTTAAAAATTTTAAATAAAATATAAACTATGAAGGAATTAACAGGAACAGGCATCGCGTTGATAACTCCTTTTAATGAAGATTTCTCAATTGACACGGAAGGATTGACGAAGGTGGTAAATTACAACATTGAAAACGGAATTGATTACCTTGTCGTTCTGGGAACAACTGCTGAAAGTGCAACTTTAAGTAAAAAAGAGAAACAGATTGTAATTGAAACCGTTACCGAAGCAAACAATGGAAGAATCCCGATGGTTGTCGGAATCGGAGGCAACAATACTCAAGCTGTCATTCAAGAAATGCAAGAAAGCGATTTAAGTGATTTTACCGCAATTCTTTCTGTCTCGCCGTATTACAACAAGCCCACACAAGAAGGAATTTACCAACATTTTGCAGCCATCGCCAAACATGCACCGCTTCCTGTCATTCTTTACAATGTGCCCGGACGTACGGCATCCAACATCCTCCCGGATACAGTCAGTCGCTTGGCACGCGATTATAAAAATATTATCGGAATTAAGGAAGCTGCTGGAGATATTGTACAAGCGATGAAAATGATTGCAAATACACCAAAAGAATTCTTGGTGATTTCCGGAGATGATATGATTACGCTTCCGATGGTTTTGGCAGGAGGAGCAGGAGTCATATCCGTTATTGCCGAAGGATTTCCCAAAGATTTCTCAACGATGGTTCGCTTGGGATTGGAACGAAAAGTCGACGAAGCGTATGCAATCCACCACAAAATTGCACCTATGATAGATTATATTTTTGAAGAAGGAAATCCGGCAGGAATCAAAGCGGTATTTAAAAAACGAGGCATTTGCGGGGATACCGTTCGGCTTCCATTGGTGAAAGCAAGCGATAACCTCAAGAAAAAAATTAATGAATTTATCGACACCTATTAAAATATTTTCATTTTAGATAAGTTATTGAGTAGCGAACAATTAATTTTGGCAACTATTCTAAATTTGTTTACTTTTGCACGATGTTTAAACGGCTTATGCGACACGCACTTATACTTCTCTTTTTAATTGTTTCCTTTTCCTCTTGTGGCGATTATCAAAAAGTCCTAAACAAGGGAGATACGGCACAGAAATACGCCTATGCCGATTCGCTGTATAGAATAGGAAAATATAAAAAGGCATTGAAATTAATGGAGCAAATTGTTCCGGCATACCGAGGCCGACCTCAAGCCGAAAGACTGATGTATATTTATGCAAACTCTTACTATGAACTAGGAGATTATTTCTTATCGGGATATCAATTTGAGCGTTTTGCTCAGGCTTATCCTCAAAGTGACAGTGCAGAAGTGGCATTTTTCAAATCGGCAAAAAGTTTTTACAACATTTCCGAACCTTATTCTTTAGATCAGCGGGAAACATACCGCGCCATGGAAAAGTTACAGTCATTTATTAATACCTACAGCGATTCCGAACTGCGTGATGAAGCCAATCAAATGGTTGTTGATTTGCGTACGAAATTAGAGAAAAAGGAAATTGAAGTCGTGAAGCAATATTATCGAATGGAACAATACAATGCTGCAATAGCGTCTGCGGATAATTTTATTTCCGACAATCCCGGATCGGTTTTTCGCGAAGAAGCTTTTTTAATTCGCCTCAAAGCAGCTTATGATTATGCCGTCAGAAGCATCCCTTCATTGGTTGAAGAACGCTTAAAGACTGCACAAAAACACTATGAAACATATATTAAATATTTTAAAGATGGTGAATTCTCTAATGAAGCAACCACTATTAATTTAGATATTGAAAAGCGATTAGCATCTTATAAAACAGAATCTACGATATAAAAAGAAGAGACAATTATGGATATTAAAAATTCACAAGCACCTACAAATACGATTACTTATAACCGTGATCTTATTGATGCGCCAACAGGTAATATTTATGAAGCAATTTCAATTATCGCCAAACGAACCGAACAAATTAACTTGGATGTAAAAAAGGAACTGCTTGAAAAACTTGATGAGTTTGCTACTTATACCGACAGTTTGGAGGAAATTTTCGAAAATAAGGAACAAATTGAAGTTTCCAAGTTTTATGAAAGACTTCCAAAACCGCATGCCATTGCAATTGAAGAATGGTTAAATGATAAAATTTATTATCGCAACACCAAAGACGAGGAAATAGATAATTAAAAATAATAAATGGCCGCTTAAGCAGCCATTTTTTTTAATATGAGTTTACAGGGAAAAAACATATTGCTCGGTATCACCGGAGGAATTGCAGCTTATAAAACACCGTTTATCGTACGTTTGCTCGTCAAGGAAGGTGCCCATGTGCGTGTGATTATGACAGAAGCTGCCAAGGATTTTGTAACGCCGCTGACACTTGCCACAGTTTCAAAAAATGAAGTATTAACATCTTTTATTATTGAATCAAAAGAGAAACTTCAAAAATTAAATTGGAACAATCATGTGGAGATTGCAAAATGGGCAGATTACATTCTCATTGTGCCTGCTACCGCAAACACCCTTTCAAAAATGGCTTTCGGTACGTGCGATAATTTCCTCACGGCAGTTTATTTATCTGCTGATTGCCCTGTCTATTTTGCGCCGGCAATGGATTTGGATATGTACCGACACCCATCGGTTTCCGAATCCTTTAAAAAGTTGGAATCGTTTGGAAATGTGATGATTCCTGCAGGATATGGAGAATTGGCAAGCGGTTTGGTAGGACAAGGAAGAATGGCCGAACCCGAAGAAATTGTTGAGTTTCTAAAAAATGACATCCAATCCAAATTGCCTTTGCGTAACAAAAAAATGTTGATAACTGCCGGACCCACTTATGAAGCCATTGATCCCGTTAGGTTTATTGGAAATCATTCCAGTGGCAAGATGGGTTATGCACTTGCGGAACAAGCTGCATTACTGGGCGCAGAAGTAACTTTAATTTCAGGTCCTACTCATTTAAAACCTTCAAGTTCATCAATTAAATTAGAACGCGTAACGTCTGCACAAGAAATGTATGAAGTTGCTCATCAGTATTTTGAAAATATGGATATTGTAATTATGAGCGCTGCAGTGGCCGATTATTGTCCCAGTGAAATTGCCGATCAAAAAATAAAAAAGAAGGCGCAGGAAATGCAAATTAACCTTGTGAAAACAAAAGATATTCTCGCTTCGCTCGGAAGTATTAAAAAAAATCAATTTTTAGTCGGATTTGCTCTGGAAACGGAGAATGAAATTGAAAATGCAAAAAGCAAACTCAAAAAAAAGAATTTAGATTTAATTGTATTAAATTCGCTTCGAGATGAGGGAGCCGGATTTCAAGCCGATACCAACAAAGTTACTTTGATTTCCAAAGACAATAAAATTACTCCTTTTGCTGTTAAACCTAAAGAAGAAGTTGCCATTGACATTTTAGAATACATTATCAATCATGCGTAAATTAGTAGTTGCTTTCATTTTTTTGATTTTAGGATTTGTTGGTCAAGCCCAAGAACTTAATTGCACCATAACCATTGATGCATCTCAAACCGGACAGCCTAATTTGCAAATATTCAAATCGTTAGAATCTCAACTGAAAGAATTTGTCAACACCACCACTTGGACGGATAAATCATTTAAGACTCAAGAGCGCATCGATTGTAATATGTCTTTTATAATCAGTAAAATGGACGGTGAAAATTTTACTGCTTCGATGCAAATTCAAGCTTCAAGACCGGTTTATGCATCCACTTATGACAGCCCGATTTACAATTACAATGATCGCCAGGCAAATTTCAAGTATCGTGAATTTGAACCTTTTAACTTCAATATAAATTCTTACGATTCCAATTTAATGTCGTTGGTTGCTTTCCACGTTTATACAATTATCGGTATGGATGCGGCCACATTTTCACCGCGTGGAGGCGAACCGTATTTTCAAATTGCCAAACAAATTACAAATACAGCTGCAGGCGGAAATTATCAGGGTTGGAAAGCATCTGACGGAAGTCAATCACGGTATCAATTGAACGATGCTTTGGTTTCATCAGTTTATCAAGAATTTCACGACGCCATGTATCAATATCATCGAAAAGGATTGGATGTAATGGCTGATAATCCCAAAGAAGCAAAAGATGAAATTATCGCGTCAATAGCCAAATTGAGAAGCATCAACGACAGAAGACCAAACTCTTTTGTTATTCGAACGTTCTTTGATGCCAAAGCAGATGAAATTCAGAGTATTTTTAGTGGAGGTCCCCAAGTTAATATCGTAAGTTTGGTTGAAAACTTAAACCGTATGGCTCCGACAAAACGAAGCAATTGGGATCAAATTAAATTCTAATCCTGCACGAGATTAATTCATAGTTTATCTTATTTTAATTTCTTCAGAACGTGATAGTAACACTTTCCATTAAAAATTATGCGCTGATTGAGGACCTTCGTATCGATTTTGAAGAAGGACTTACCGTTATCACAGGAGAAACCGGTGCCGGAAAATCAATAATTTTAGGTGCCATGGGACTGTTAATGGGAAAACGTGCAAACCTGGAAAACATAAAAAATCCAGATAAAAAATGTGTTATTGAAGGGCAATTTAATATTGAAACGTACGATTTAAAATCTTTGTTTGAAGAAAATGATTTAGATTATCATCCACACACCATAATTCGCCGTGAAATTCTTCCAGGAGGCCGTTCCCGTGCCTTTGTAAATGATACACCAACCACTTTAAATCAGATTCAAGCGATTGCCAATCATCTGATAGATATTCACAGTCAACATGAAACTTTAGAAATAACTTCAGAAGCGTATCAATTAGAGATATTAGATGCATTGGCAAAAAACGGAGGGGTACTTGCGCAGTATAAATCCTTATTAAGCACGCTAAATAATGTGCAGAATCAACTTAAAAGCACGCGCGATTTACAAGCACTTCAAACAAAAGAATTGGATTACAACCAGTTTTTGTTGGAAGAATTGCAAGCGGCTAAATTAGAAAAATTAAATCAAGAAGCATTAGAAGAAACCTACAATACCCTTTCAAATTCTGAAAACATTCAAGAATCGCTTGCAGAAGTAATTAAAACGATGACTGATGAACACGTGGGATTTTTGGAAACCGCAAAGCATGCACGTCAAGTTTTGGGCAGAATTCAGGATTTTTCCACAGTTTATCAAAGTTATTGGGAACGTTTAAACAGCGTAATTATTGAACTTGAAGATTTATCAGATGAAATTACCACTTCGATTGACGCTGTTTCTTCCGATCCTCAGTTATTGGAAGAAGTAAACGAAAAATTACAATTGTTGTTTAAGCTTCAACAAAAACATGGCGTGGGTTCGGTGGAGGAATTAAGCAAAATTGAAAGTGAATTATCTGATAAAGTCGCCAATACATTAGCATTAGATGATACGTTGTCTCGATTGGAAAAAGAAGAACAAGCACTTACTGCTCAATTATATCAGGTTGCAGGAGCTATTTCAAACACGCGTAAAAAAGTAATTCCCGATTTAAAATTACAATTAGAATCCATATTATCGACCTTGGGGTTGCCTCATGCGTTTTTTGAAATTTCATTAAAACCCGGCAAAGAATTTCGTCCAACCGGAACAGATACTTTGGAAATTTTATTTTCTGCAAATAAAGGCATAACTCCGGGGAATATCGGCAAAGTAGCTTCAGGAGGAGAATTGAGTCGGATTATGTTGGCTGTAAAATCCGTGTTGGGAAAATACAAACACTTACCGACCTTGGTTTTTGATGAAATTGATTCCGGAGTATCCGGTGAAATTGCCAATAAAATAGCTTCGTTGATGGTATCGATGAGTACGTATATGCAAATTTTCACCATAACGCATTTGCCACAAGTTGCTGCAAAAGGGAGACAACATTTAAAAGTTTATAAAGAAGCTACCAGCCACAGCACCACAACACATTTACGAGTTTTAAACCAAGAAGAGCGAATCATGGAAATTGCGGAAATGTTGGGAGGAAAGAAAATTTCAGAAGCGGCAATTGCAAATGCAAAAGAATTATTGAATTAAACGTATCTTTACTTTTTTAAAATCACTTCAACTGAATATTAACTAATAAAAATTTACAGACATGTCATACAATTTGTTGAAAGGAAAAAGAGGAATAATTTTCGGAGCGCTCGATGAAAATTCCATTGCTTGGAAAGCTGCCGAGCGCGTTCATGAAGAAGGCGGAAAATTTGTGCTCACCAATGCGCCCATTGCGATGCGAATGGGACAAATTAAAACTCTGGCTGAAAAAACCAATTCAGAAATTATTCCTGCAGATGCTACAAATGTGGAAGACTTAGAAAATCTGGTGGAAAAAGCAATGGAAATTCTCGGAGGAAAAATTGATTTTGTACTTCACTCTATCGGAATGTCTATAAATGTTCGTAAAGGAAATCATTACACCAATCAAAATTATGATTGGACTCATAAAGGATGGGATGTATCTGCGATGTCTTTTCATAAAACAATGCAGGTTCTCTATCAAAAACAAGCGATGAATGAGTGGGGAAGTATCGTTGCTTTAACTTATATGGCAGCACAGCGTGTATTTCCGGACTACAACGATATGGCAGATAACAAAGCATATTTGGAAAGCATTGCGCGCAGTTTTGGCTATTTTTTCGGAAGAGAACACAAAGTTCGCGTTAACACTATTTCTCAATCTCCAACCCCTACAACGGCAGGACAAGGCGTAAAAGGATTTGATGCTTTTATAAATTATGCCGAAAAAATGTCGCCGCTCGGTAATGCAACAGCCTTAGAATGTGCGAATTACATCATTAGTCTGTTTAGTGATTTAACCAAAAAAGTTACCCTTCAAAACCTTTATCACGACGGAGGATTTTCGAATATGGGCGTGAGTGAGGACGTCATTAAAGCTTTCGAAAAAGAATAATCGGTTTCCGGAAAAAAGTACTTGTTTCAGCTAAAATTTTATCGAAACAGCAAAGTATTTTATAGTTTTATTAAAAAGGTGATTGATTTTTATCCCATAACTTGTGAAATAAAAAAGTTATGGAAAAAGAAAATCTTATCACATCCTTGGACAATTGTATTAATCACTGCAATCATTGTTCTGATGCGTGTTTAGACGAAGAAGATGTTCACATGATGGTGAACTGTATTCGAACCGATCGGGCGTGTGCAGTAGTTTGTACAGCGTTAAAAAACTTATTGACAACTAATTATTCGAACGTGTCGGGGTTGGTTAAATATTGCATAGACATCTGCAATGCGTGTGCAGACGAATGTGAAAAACACGACGAGGTACACTGCCGTGAATGTGCAAAAGCTTGTCGAGAGTGTGCGCAAGCATGTACTGCATTTTTAAATTAAATTTAAAGCATTCGTTTTGTAGTTAGCTGTTAAGTTTTCGCTATTTCAATTCAGTTGATTTCTTTATTTTTGGAGCGAATCACAAATTAATTCGCATACATGAAACAAATTTTAGGAATCGGCTCAAGAATTAATCATCCACAATACGGAAAAGGAGTCGTTACAAATGTCACTTCCAAAATGTATTGGGTAACGTTTATTGAAAGTGGACTGGAAACCATCAATATTGACGATGATTTTGAAATTATAGAGGCCTCTGTAGATGAAGTAGATACAGTAAGTTTTGCAGAAATAGAGTCCAGTTTAAGAGCGATATTAAGAAAATGGAACGGAATTTCTGAAGTTGTACCTTTAGGAGACCGATGGAAAGGAGGAACCATGACGCTAACTCCAAGTGATACAAATTTAGCTTCGAAAGATGTTCCGATTGATACATTCTTTCATAAAATTGTAATGCTTCGTGACCGCTTGCGTGTTTTGGAACAAAAAATAAATTCTTCTAAAAATTTAGATGAAACCGAGAAAGTTGATATTCAGCAGTACATAACTAGATGTTACGGCAGTTTGACAACTTTTAATATTCTTTTTAAAAACCCATCGCAACAATTTAAAGGAGAAGGCGGAAAAAAATAAATCTACATAAAAAAATTAGTATCGGTATGCTGCAGGCTATTAATTTATTCAATTATATTATTGAACTTTAGACCGTAGCATACTATACTTTTTTGAGATAATTATTTAAATGTGCTTATTCAATTACTTTTACAATTAAACGAACCCGAGCAGGATGTCGTTCCGCAATGGATTGCTCCGGTAATGTTTGGTATTGTTTTTATCTGCTTTCTTGTTTTTCTGATAAGAGTAGTGGAACATTGGTATGCATGGAGATTTGACAGACCACTAATCCGTAATTTATTTGTATATAAACGGTTAAGTCCACAGCAAGAATTAATCATTGACGAGAATTTTCCTTTTTATAAACATTGGAAATCTCGTAAGAAAAAAATACTTCAGCATCGCATTGTTTCTTTTATTGAATCAACCGATTTTGAAGGACGCGGTATTTCCATTTCCGATGAGATGAAAATTATCATCAGTACCTATGCGTGTTTATTGACTTTTGGAAGAAAGTATTTTAAATATATTTTAATCGATAAGATAATTATATATCCCGAAGCTTTTTACAACGGATATAAAAATTCGTATCATGTCGGTGAATTTTCGCCATCCAAGCGAACTTTGGCTTTATCGTGGGCTGATGTTTTGACTATCGATCCCAAGGGAAAACGAAATTTGCTGATTCACGAATTTATGCATGCCTTGCAATGGGAAGCCAAAGTGACAGACAGTTTTGATTCGGACAGATTTAGGAAATACTATCAAAAAATGTTGCGCTTGTTGCTAAAGGATTCCGTGAGAAAAAATGTAAAAAAAGCAAATTTAAGAGCGTATGCCTTTACGAACGAATATGAGTTTATGTCGGAGTTGGCGGAATATTTTTATCAACATCCTTTGGAATTCAGTTTAAAATTGCCTGAAATTTATCACCTGATGCGAAAGATTTTAAATCTCGATTTCAAGAAATTGACTTATACCGAAATCCAAAAAGACATGCTCGCATTACCAAGTCTGTCTGATTACTAATATTAAAAAAATCAATTTAAAAAGGATAATCGTTTTCGTCTATAACTTTGGCTGCGATTATTCTTCTTAACTCACCAATATTCGGCTGATTGAGATATTTTGTAAATCGTCTGAGTCCCATCAGTAGCATTCGTTGTTCGTCGCCTTCTGCAAAAGAAAGTATGGCTTCCTTAGCTTTTACGGTAATAATGTCCACGGCGTGGTATAAATACAGTTGAGACATTGCAATTTGCTCTTTCTGAGCTTCTTCATTACTGCGTTTTACATTTTTCTCAGTTCGTAAAATTGCACTTTCCGCCATATAAACTTGGATGAGAATATCTGCAGCCGCCATTAACGTTTGTTGATGTTCTTCTAATTCCGTTCCGTATTTTTGAACAGCGCTCCCTGCAACCATTAAGAAAACTTTTTTAAGGCGTTTCAGCAAATCTTTTTCTTCAGAAAATAATTCGGAAAAATCCGGAGTTTCAAACGATGGAATTTCCATAAGTTCCGAAGCAACTGCCTGCGCCGGATTTAATAAATCAACATGTCCTCGCATTGCTTTTTTGACCAACATTCCGACAATAAGCATGCGGTTAATTTCATTGGTTCCTTCATAAATCCGAGCAATTCTCGCATCGCGCCAAGCAGATTCCATCGGAGTATCAGCACTGTAGCCCATACCACCATAAATTTGAATTCCTTCATCAGCACAGTTTTGAATGTTTTCGGAAACTGCTACTTTTAAGATTGAACATTCAATCGCATATTCTTCGACACCTTTAAGTTCGGCTTCTTGATGAGTGTTTCCACTTTTGGTACGAATTTTTATTCTATCCTCAATATTTTTTGAAGCACGATATACCGCACTTTCACTAACGTATGAATATGTAGCCATTTCAGCAAGCTTCAATTGAATGGCTCCGAAAGAAGAAATCGGCACGTTAAATTGAACCCGTTCATTTGCATATTGCACTGAATTTTTAATTATCCGGCGTTGTGCATCCAGTCCTGCGCCTGCTAATTTAATTCGACCTACGTTTAAGGTATTCATTGCTATTTTGAAACCTTCACCACGTTCACCGAGCAAATTTTCAACCGGCACTTTGGTTTCATTAAAAAATACTTGACGGGTAGAGGAGGAGTGAATTCCCAATTTATTTTCTTCTTCACCCAGAGAAATTCCATTTTCGGGATTATTTTCTACAATAAAAGCGGTGATGTATTTATCATCTTCAATACGTGCAAAAACAATAAACGTATGGCAAAATCCTGAATTTGAAATCCACATTTTTTGTCCTGAAATGGAATAGTATTTTCCGTCTTCGGATAGAACAGCCTTTGTTTTTCCACTATTTGCGTCGCTTCCAGCTTCGGGTTCCGTAAGCGCATAGGCGCCAAACCATTCACCTGTAGCCAATTTGGGTACGTATTTTTGTTTTTGTTCTTCGGTTCCGTAAAGCGTTATGGGCAACGTACCAATTCCGGTATGGGCTCCAAATGCTGTAGCCACAGAACCTGTAGCTCCCGAAATATAGTCGCAAACCAACATGCTCGTCACAAAACCCATTCCCAATCCACCGTACTTTTCAGGAACTGAAACACCGAGCAATCCCATTTCACCGGCCTTTTTCATAATCTCTTCGGTGAATGCGTAATCTTTATTTTCAAATCGGTATTTATGGGGCCAAATTTCACGGTCGACAAATTCGATAACGGAATCTCGCATCATCTTTTGTTCTTCAGAAAAGTCTTCGGGTGTAAAAACAGCTTCTGCCCGGGTCTCTTCAATTATAAATGCTCCTCCGCGAAGCAAATTTTTATCGTTTGATTCTGTTGTACTCATAGCTTTTATTCAATTTAAGTATTATTATTAAGAAATAAATCTCTGACAAACTAATTCAAAAACTCATAAACTCCCGCAGCACCTTGCCCGGTTCCGACACACATCGTTACCAAGCCAAATTTGTTTTTTAAATTTCGTTGTCTCATTTCATCAAAAAGTTGAACCGATAATTTCGCTCCGGTACATCCCAGCGGATGTCCAAGGGCAATGGCACCTCCGTTTACATTTACGATTTCTCGGTCTAAACCAAGCTCGCGAATTATTGCAAGTGATTGCGAAGCAAAAGCTTCATTGAGTTCGATTAATTCTATTTGCGCTTTGGTTAAACCGGCTTGTTTCAATGCTTTTGGAACTGCATACACCGGACCGATTCCCATAATTTTTGGTTTGACGCCGACCGCGGAATAACTTACCAATCGCGCAATCGGCTCCAGATTTAATTCTTTTACCATGGATTCACTCATAACCAAAACAAATGCAGCACCATCACTCATTTGAGATGAATTTCCGGCTGTTACGCTTCCGTTGTTTGCAAAAACAGGACGAAGTTTAGCTAAAGCATCTAAATTGGTATCTTTTCTGGGACCTTCATCTTTATTTACTGTGTATTTTTCTTCTGTTTTCTTATTGTGCTCATTTACATAAATGTGATTTACTTCAATGGGAACAATTTGATTCTGAAAACGATTTTCTTCTTGAGCTTTTAAAGCGCGCATATGACTGGTATAAGCAAATTCATCTTGGTCATCGCGAGAAACGTTGTATTTTTTAGCCACAGCTTCGGCAGTAAGTCCCATATTCCAATAGTAGCTTTCCAATCCTTGTTTGGCGACTTCATAATTTGGAACGGGTTTGTATCCTCCCATCGGAATGTAACTCATACTTTCAGCGCCACCTGCGATAATACAATCTGCCATTCCGGATTGAATTTTTGCTGTAGCTATCGAAATTGTTTCTAAGCCTGAAGCACAGTATCGGTTTACAGTCATTCCCGGAACATCGACAACATTCAGTCCCATAAGTGAAATAAATCTTCCCATATTAAGCCCTTGCTCTGCTTCGGGCATGGCATTTCCCACAATGACATCATCGATTCTTTTTTTATCAAGTTGCGGCACTTCTTTTAAAAGATGTTTGATTGTTTCTGCTGCTAAATCGTCCGGACGTTTAAAACGAAAAACACCGCGGGGTGCTTTTCCTACTGCCGTTCGAAATCCTTTGACTATATATGCTGTTCTCATCGTATGTTTTTTAATTTCTTAATGGTTTTCCTTTCTGAATCATGTGTTGCAATCGTTCCAAAGTTTTGCGTTCTCCCGTTAAACTGAGAAACGCTTCACGCTCAAGATCGAGTAAATATTGTTCACTGACATAGGTGGACTCACTTAAATCTCCTCCTGCCATCACATAGGCAAGTTTGTTAGCGATTTTTTTATCGTGTTCGCTGATGTAATTTCCGGCCAACATTTGATCGGTTCCGACATAAAACATTCCCAGCGCTTGTTTGCCTAAAACTTTCACTTTTCTTTCCACAGGTTTGGTATATCCTTGGTCTGCCATTTGACGTGCAATTTCTTTTGCTACGGCAATTTGACGGTCTTGATTTACAACGACGATATCTTTTCCGGGTTGCAAAATATTCAAATCATAAGCTTCATAGGCAGAAGTGGAAACTTTAGCCATTCCGATAGTCAAAAAGTAGTGTTGCAATCGATTCAATTCCACATCATCTTTCATAAAGGATTCACTTGCTCGTAAGGTCATTTCTTTCGAACCTCCACCACCGGGAATTAGTCCGACGCCGAATTCCACTAACCCTATATAAGTTTCAGCAGCTGCCACTACGCGGTCGGCGTGTAAGGTAAATTCGCATCCGCCTCCCAATGTCATGGCGTGAGGCGCAACTACAACAGGAATTGAAGAATAACGAAGGCGCATGCTCGTGTCTTGAAAATATTTAACCGCGGCATTTAGTTCATCGTATTCTTGTTCCACAGCCATCATAAAAATCATTCCGATGTTGGCACCGACTGAAAAATTCTGACCTTGATTGGCAATTATCAAACCGTCAAATTCATTTTCGGCTATATTTATTGCTTTATGAATTCCGGAAAGTACATCGCCACCGATAGCATTCATTTTGGAACGGAATTCTAAATTTAAAATTCCATCTCCTAAATCGTGAAGCACGACGCCACTGTTTTTAAAGCCCTCATTGCTTTCGCGAATGTTGTTGAGAATAATAAAAGAATCTTGTCCGGGTTTCTTTATAAAGTGCTGCTTATCGACTGCATCAGGTGCGTAATAATAAGTCAATCCATTTCGAATTTCATAAAAAGAAGTTATTCCTTTTTCCGCCATTTCGAGAACCCAATCTGCCGGTGTTCGATCCGCCTCTTTTATAAGTTCAATTCCTTTTTTTAGCCCGATGGCATCCCATATTTCAAAGGGTCCCATTTCCCATCCAAAACCGGCACGCATGGCATCGTCAATTTTATAAAGTTCATCTGCAATTTCGGGAATACGCATAGAAACATAGGCAAACAAGGCTCCAAAATTCTTTCGATAAAAAGTTCCTGCTTTGTCTTTTCCATTGATTAAAATCGGAAATCTTTCTTTAAGATTTGTTATGGATTTCGTCTGTTCGAGCGTGGGGAAGGAGGCTTTTTTATTTTTTCGGTATTCTAAAGTGTTTAAATCCAAAGTTAGAATCTCACTCTTTCCTTTTTCATCTTTAATTTTTTTATAAAATCCTTGACCGCTTTTACTGCCTAACCAATTATTTTCCATCATCTTATCGATAAAATCTGGAATTTTATACATCTCACGTTCTTCATCTTCAGGTGCATTTTCGAAAAGTCCGTTGGAAACGTGTACAAGTGTGTCAAGTCCAACGACATCAACAGTTCTGAAAGTTGCTGATTTTGGTCGTCCGATGACCGGTCCCGTAAGTTTGTCAACTTCTTCAACTGTCAAATCCATTTCTTTTAGCTGATGAAACAAACTTTGGATTCCAAAAATCCCAATTCTGTTTCCTATAAAAGCCGGAGTGTCTTTTGCTATAACAGTAGTCTTTCCGAGAAACCTATCCCCATAATCGTCAAGAAAGTTTAAGACTTCAGAAGAAGTGCGAGGTCCCGGAATAATTTCAAGTAATTTTAAATATCGCGGCGGATTGAAAAAGTGGGTACCGCAAAAATGTTTTTGAAAATCTTCACTTCTTCCTTCGCTCATAAGGTGAATGGGAATTCCGGAGGTGTTTGAAGTAATCAAAGTTCCGGGACGACGATGTTTATCGAGGTTTTCAAAAACTTGTTTTTTAATGTCCAAGCGTTCAATAACAACTTCAATAATCCAATCGGCTTTATTTACTTTTTGAATGTCATCTTCTAAATTTCCGGTGGTAATTCGATTTATAAAATCTTTGTGATATAGGGGAGAAGGATTGCTTTTTACACTTGCTTTTAAGGCTTCATTTACTATACGGTTGCGCACCGCTTTATCATTTAAAGTAAGTCCTTTCTTTTTTTCAATATCGGTAAGCTCACGCGGAACGATATCCAAAAGCAATACTTCCACGCCAATGTTGGCAAAATGACAAGCAATTGCACTTCCCATGATTCCGGAGCCGATAACTGCTACATTATTAATTCTTCTTCTTGACATAAGATGTTATTTATCAGTGTTGTATATTCTCTTTGAATAGATTAAATCATTTATTTTTATTGACACTTTTCTAAATGTTTCTAAATCCTCGGGAGGTATGTTTTCACGAATTACTTCATCAAATCTTAGCACAACCGATTTAGAAAACTCCCGCATTTCTTTTCCGAAGGGCGTAAGAAAAATTAGCACACTGCGTCCGTCTTGCGGATTGGGTTTTTTAATTATTAAATTCTTTTCTTCCATCGATTTTAATGTCCGTGACAAACTCGTTGCTTCCATTCCCATTTTCGGTCCTAAAGAAGTGGAAGGGGTTCCTTTATCAGGATCGATATTAATTAACACAAACCCCGTAGCCATTGTACTTCCCACTTTTATGGCTTCTTCATGATACATCTTAGCTATATTTAACCAAGTGACTCTAAAAATATAATCAATCGTTTTTTCTTTCATTAAATAGTCGTATACCCACAAATATACTTATTTTTGTTATGCATGCATAGTAAATCAGAAGGATTTTTTATATGACAATTGATTATTTATTATTGTTGCAGCTTGTGTATACGGATGTTCTTGAATCTTGTTTTCATTCATAATATGAAGCACTTTCCATCCATTTACTTTAAATACATCTGAGATGAGTGAACGGTGACAACGCCACCAAAGCACTTCCGAACACATATATGCCGTTCGATTTTCCAAGGCTGTATTTTCTAAATTTTTTAACGCTGTTTTAAAATCGGATGTTTCCATATAATCCGCATACCCTCTGAATGAATCTAACCTCCAAGCATCATTTTTAGAATTCGGTTTGACTTTTCGCCTTCCTCCGAGAGCTTCAAAATGCGCGTATCTAATATTATTTTCAGCCAACGAATTCTCAAGTGCTTCTTTATTGAAATGCGGAAATTTTCGAGAACCGGGATAGCGACGGACATCGGCAAGAAATTTAATTTCAAAAGCAACTAATGCTTTTAGAAATGCATCCAAACGCTGTGAAGAATGTCCAATTGTCCAAATGGTGTTCATTGCAGTAATTTATCCCTTAAAATTAAAGGATAATCTCCTCTTTATTAAAAACATACAAGTGTTTAACGAATGTTTGTGAATTAACATTCATTCCTAAACTTCGGTGGGTAAAAGGAGTCAGAAACGAAAGGGAAGTGGCAAATGCATTTGAGAGATTAAGCGTTAATCATTTTTTCTCACTTCATATTTTCCACTCCAATAAATAATTAAGGGCGTAAAGATTACGGCAGGAATGAGCCAAAATAAAATATTTGGAACCGAATTTGAAAAATATTTGAGCGTAACAATTAGTAATGCTGTCAAGGTAGTGATGAAACTTCCTGTCATTCTTTGAAGATGCGCAATCAACCAATAGTTTTTGATCTTAGATTTATTTCGGAAATTTTTAAAATCTTGTTTTACAAAAACCAAACCCAACAGACCTAAAAACATATACGTAAATCCATTGGAATCAGATTTTAGTAACATTAAAATTCCGGAATCTACAAAGACGAGTCCCGCAAACAGCATAAGAAGGGGCATTGACCAGCCCATAAAATTCACCGAAAGACTTCGCCGGGTTTTGTATTTTAAATAAAATTGTCCGGACAATACCATATAAAGAATTAGGATTCCGACAATAAACAAGAAATAATTGGGGCGTAGATAAGAAATTACAAGCGATGAAATTCCCACGAATATCATGGAAACGAAAAAGGTTTTTCCCATTTTCTTGTGATTTCTATTGCCTTTTTGTCGAAAAATATTTAATCCTCCAGACATCAAGGCGATTGAACCGCTTATAAGGTGTAGTACTATAAAAACATTTAAAATTGTTTCCATCTTAGGTTTGTTAGGTTGTAGAATTAAAAATTGATAAAAAATTTTTGCCGGATTAATCAAAGTGGGGGGGCTTAATTAATCCGTGCAAAACCAAAACTTTTATCTATCCACTAAAATAATAAAATTTCTGAAGATTTAGTAAGTGTATGAAAAATGTTATAAAAAGGTTTATGAACAACAATCAACACATAGTGTACTACTACCCATAAAAACCAAGACTTTCAAATTGGTTTATGAGATTTCATCATCTATGATTACAGAATCATTCCTTGTAATGTCCGTAAATGTCTTTGTATAAATCTTTGTAAATATTCAAGATTACACGACGTTTCATTTTTAAAGTAGGAGTGAGGTGTCCCGCTTCAATAGACCAAACCTCGGGAGTAAGTCGAAATTGTTTGATTTTTTCCCATTGCCCGAACCGCTCGTTATAATACTCAATTTCTTCCTTAATTCGGTCAAGGACAATTTTATTTTTTACCATCTCTTTTGGGTCGGATGCGATTTCATGCCCTTTTAATTTTGCCCATTCTTTAATAAATTCAAAATCCGGTTCAATAAACGCAGCAGGCATTTTTTCGCCTTCACCAATGACCATTATTTGTTGAATAAACCTGGACTGTTTGATGATATTTTCAATTACTTGAGGAGCGATATATTTTCCACCGCTAGTTTTGAAAATTTCTTTTTTTCGATCCGTAATTTTTAAAAATCCGTCATTGTCAATTTCTCCGATATCACCGGTGTGTAAGTATCCGCCTTTTAGAACGTTGTCGGTTTCTGCATTGTCTTTATAATATCCGAGCATCACTTGAGGCCCTTTGATGAGAATTTCACCATCATCGGCTATTTTTACTTTTGTATGAGAAATGGGTTTTCCTACCGTTCCAATTCGAAATCCGTTGTTACGCATTTGATTCACTGCTATGACCGGAGAAGTTTCTGTGAGTCCATAACCTTCCATAACAGGAATTTGCGCAGCATTAAAAACACGAGCCAAGCGCGGTTGTAAGGGCGCGCTTCCGGATGCAATTGCTTTGAGATTTCCACCAAGAGCTTCTCTCCATTTACTGAAAATAAGCTTGTTGGCGAACTTTAATTGAAATTCATACCAACTTCCGTTTTTGCCATACGGTTCGTATTTGAGTCCGAGATTGACGGCCCAAAAAAACAATGCTTTTTTAATTCCAGATAATTCTAAACCTTTAGAATAAATTCTGTCATACACTTTTTCTAACAACCTCGGGACGGCTGTCATTACTTCCGGTTTTACTTCTTTTAAATTGTCACTGATGGCTTCAATGCTTTCGGCAAAATAAATTTCCAGCCCACAAAGCTGATACATATAAAGCAACATGCGTTCATAAACATGACTCACCGGTAAAAAACTTAAAGCACTCGATTTTCCGATTTCAATGGGCAATCTTTCTGCGCTGTATATCGCATTGGAAACAATATTTTTATGAGACAGCATGACTCCTTTTGGT
>LSQX01034287.1_pt1 | contig 21616 bp, 17 predicted proteins | sample 654561 | NCBI WGS metagenome assembly LSQX01 (sample SAMN04489861, study PRJNA283612) | anaerobic digester metagenome | isolation source: 4 biogas reactors fed with cattle manure at either 37C or 55C with and... | place: Denmark: Kongens Lyngby | collected 2014
ACATGTGTTCATCGGACGCTTACATATTAGCGGCCACCATGAGCAATCAAACCCAATAAGGCATGTAAACAGAGTTCGAAACAAAGCAAGATTTTTTAAATGAAGAGTTCACCTTTGACCGCAAAATGCTTTATGCTATTTGCTGCTGAAGCAGCACAAAAAAGCTTGGTGTTGTAGGAATTACCATTCTCCAGCGCTAAAAACATCAACTATCAGGCATTTGAATGTACATGGACACGACTCAACAATTACCCCAAAACAACGTACTAAAGGCAATTACTAGCCGTAGAAGTATCCGAGCTTTCCTACCGGACGCTATTCCCACTGAACTACTGCAAACGTTGCTAAGAGCCGCCTCACGTGCGCCCAGTGGCAGCAATATTCAGCCTTGGAAAGTACATGTCGTTGCAGGCCAATCTCGCAATGATTTATCTGCCGCTCTGCTGGATGCCTTTTATGCCAAGACGCCTGACCAATGCGAATTCCAGTATTACCCCCAAGAGTGGCGCGAACCCTATCTAGCCCGCCGCCGTGAAAACGGTTGGTCACTATACAATATTCTAGGTATCCAAAAAGGCGATAAAGAAGCCATGCAACGGCAGCATGCTCGAAATTTCGAATTTTTTGATGCCCCCGTCGTGTTGTTTATCACCCTAGACAAAGACATGGAACAGGGCAGCTGGCTAGATACCGGCATGTTCATCCAGAATATCATGATTGCCGCCCGCGCCCTAGGCCTCCACACTTGCCCTCAGGTGGCCCTAGTCAATTATCCAAATATTGTCAAACAACATTTGGCCATTGCCACTGATCAAATCCTAGTCTGCGGCATTTCCCTTGGCTATGAAGACAGATCTGATCCAGTCAATACACTACAAACCAGCCGAGTGCCGCTAGAAGAGTTTGTTACTTTTCACGGGTAGGTATAAATCAGAAATAAGAACGCACACAAGTCACATATGTCGGCAGTTTACCCGACGGTTTAAGTCAGGCAGAGTTTTTTGATGGTTATTCGATACCAAGAAATAAAGAATTAATGCGCGTATACAAAGACCTCGAAATGGTTGAGCAGTTAGGGACTGGCATCGCAAGGATAACTGCTTCATACGGCTCAGATTGTTTTAAATTTACTGAGAATTTTACTCGTGTTACTCTACCTGCCGCTGTCATACCTGAACAACAGAAAAGAGATAGTAAAGAGTTGGGTAAAGAGTTTTCTGACAATCAACAAAAAATTATTGCTCTCATCATCCAAAACCCAAAACACACGATAAAAGAAATGGCCGAGCACCTGAGTTTGAGTGAAACCGGCATCGAAAAAAACATTAAAAAACTAAAAGAAATGGGAGCTATTGAACGAGTAGGTGGTCGAAGGGCTGGTTATTGGCAGTATAAAGGGGAATAACTGCCGGTGACGGCAAAACTTATCTGTCTTAGTTCTAACTGATGGACACTCCTGTTTTGACTGCCCGCTTCGCTAGGAAGAAGAGTTCGTTACTTTTCACGGGTAAAAAGCTTTAATTGAGGAAAGAAGGCTTTTACAAGCACGAGCGGGATTGCGTTAAAAATTAACGCACTATAGAATCTATAGGTACACCTTTGGTGCCAATTATTTAAATTTCTTCTAACAACATGCAAATCACTTGGAGACCCTTTGCCTGGGTCGGTGCCGCACTTTGTGTTGGCACTATGGGAACCGCCCTGGCAAGCCCGCTCTATCCGCTTTATCAAGCGCTATGGGATCTACAGCCTAGCGAAATTACATATATTTTTATTGCCTATATGGCAGGGGTTCTAGTCGCCCTACTGCTGCTGGGCAAGATAACGACTCACTACGGATTTTTACCAGTCCTTAAAGGGGGCTTGGTTTTTTCCATTATCGGTCTAATCATCTCTGCTTGGGCAATTTCCCCCTTCCTGCTTGGCCTAGGACGAGTCATTATAGGCATTGCCTCTGGCATGATTAGTACTTCTGCCATGCTTGGCATGAGCCATGTCCTCCCAGCAAGCCATAAACCTAAAGCCGGACAGATTGCCTCTCTGGTAAGTGTCGCAGGCTTTGGCTCGGGGCCTTTCATTAGTGGTTGGATTGCCCAATTTTTGCCCTATCCACTGATAACACCCTATCTACTAGTTCTCCTACCCAGTGTTATTATTCTGTACGGTTTGCGCTCAATCAGGCAAGAAACACAAAAAAAATCAGGCCGCCCTTCTTTCAGACCTAGGCTTGAAATGCCCACAGAACCGACCTCCAAGTCACTCTTTCTAATTATTTCCCTAACTGCTTTTGTCGCTTTTGGGATGTTCAGTCTTTATGGCTCATTAGCCCCCTCTTTCCTGAAGGAAATGATTCCATGGCATGGCCCTGTCGTTAGCGGAACTGCTATCGCTTCCGTCCTCTTTATCTCCGGTTGTACGCAATTGATACTGCGGTCACTGCCCTTGCACAAGACGCTATATCTTGGCATGCTGCTCCTACTGCTGGCCTGCCTAGCATTAGGCTTCACTATGAACACCCGATCCACCTTATTGTTTGTGATTGCAGATATCTTAGCTGGAGTTGCACACGGTGCGACCCTATTAGCCTCATTTGGTCTGATTGGCCAGATCACTACCACTGAAAACCGCGGACCTATTTTTTCAAGCCTTTTGTTTGTGGCTTACCTAGGAACCATCCTACCCATTGTCTCGGTAGGGCTGCTAGCCGATACGTTAGGCCTAATCACGGCAGTGATTATATTTTGCATAAGCATGGCGTTACTCGTGATGGGGTTACTGTTTTTTAAAATCAGGCAAGATCGGAGCTATTTATAAATTACGCAATGGCGCCACCGCTAAAGTCCCCCAATGCCAACGCTCACCCCAGCCTTCATAAAAAACATTTACCCGATTAACCATTAGTCATTACTCTCTTTATTAGGATTAAAAAGACTTTTATCCCATAGCTTTGTACGAGATGACGTTGGCCCAGTCATAGCATTTGGCTTAGATTGACTTGTCTTCAATGGATACTTTGGCTGAGAGGGACGCGCGCGTTGACGCTTAGGCTCGGCAGATAGTCGCTCTAACTCAGCAATTGTCAATGTTGGCTGGTTAAATAGCTCCTGCAGTTCATTTTGCAAACCTAGTGCAAATACAACCCCAATAAAAGTCTCTAAAGTCGTATTTTTACCATTTTCCAAGTTTGATATCGTAGGAATCGACACCCCTAGACGCCTTGCTAAAGCTGCTTGAGAAATATTTTGCTTAAGCCGATGCTGCTGCAGGCGAGAGCCTAACTCAACCATTACTTCATTTGGTCGCATTAAAGCAATAAAAGACATCGCAAGCACCTCGATAACATTAAATATACTTTATATTAACATCATATTACACCTATAAGATAAAGTATATTTAATTTTATTTAAGTTGAGGTTGTCCTCTGACCGAGGAAGCATTCCTTTGCTTTATTCTACGAAAAGCCCAAGAACAAGGCTTAGCTGAACCACAGTGAACTTGAAGCTAAGCACCGAATACTGTGCACTATGCTCACTATTCGGTGCTTACAATCTACAACCTAAAGCATTTCTTTACGTAACTGCTCTGGTGATTTGATTGATAATAAGCCTGGTGCCACGTCAAAAACTGTCTTGGCACCATACTGACCCTGCTGATTCATGCGATAAGCCGCACGCGCATAGGCCACGAGCACACTGGAGGTAAAACCTGGATTATCCCCCAGCTGCAAGCCATACTCAATCACCTGATTGTGCTCTGGACGAGTGTTGCCACTACGGATCACAAAGCCACCATGAGGCATATTAGTATGCTCGCGCTGCAATGTTTCCTCGTCAATAAAGTGAACCGTGGTCTCATACTCGTCAAAGTAATTAGGCATAGTCTTAATCGTATGCTCTACCACTGCGGCATCCGCCCCCTCAGCCAAAACCACATAGCACTCTCGGGTATGCTTATCACGCGTTTCCAAGGTCGGACGAGTACCCTTACGCACCTCTGCCATGGCCTTTTCAGAAGGTAGTGTGTACTGTACACCTGCCTTAACACCCTCAACACGACGCACTGCATCTGAGTGCCCCTGGCTTAAGCCCTTACCCCAGAAGGTGTAGGTTTCACCGTCAGGCAGTACAGACTCAGCATAGAGGCGATTAAGTGAAAACAAGCCTGGATCCCAACCCACACTGATAAGGGCTGTTTTTTGTGCTGGCGCAGCCGCCGCATCGACACTCGCATAAAACTCAGGGATCTTAGCGTGCGTATCGAAACTATCTACCGTATTAAATAAAGCGGCAAACTCAGGGGTTTGCTTAGGCAAATCATCCTTAGAACCACCACAAAGAATCAAGACATCGATTTTGTCCTGAAAACTCGGTAAATCAGCAATCGCAAATACCTGCGTTTGCTCATCGACAGTTTTGAGTTGCTCAGGCGCTCGACGGGTAAAGACACCAACGAGGCTCATATCGGGATTTTTCTGAATCGCAGTTTCTACACCACGACCCAGATTGCCGTAACCGACGATACCAATTCGAATTGATTGAGTCACAATTTAACTCCAAAATGACATGAATTATAAAAATATAAATACTGCTAATTGATTTTAACAGACCTTACTTTTTTACCTTATCTGCTTTGCCGGCCCAATAAGTTGCCAATAATGGGCCTGAGATATTGTGCCAAAAACTGAAAATAGCACTTGGCACGGCAGTCACTGGACTTGCCGCAAGATGCACACCAGCAAGCGCCACACCTAAGCCGGAGTTTTGCATACCAACCTCAATTGACACAGCTTTTTGATTGGCATAATCAAGTTTAAATAACTTACCAGCCAAAAACCCAAGTAAGTAACCAAGACCATTATGTAACACCACGACCGCAAAGATAATCAGGCCCGACTCGATAATACGGTCTTTGGAAGCACCAACAACAAAAGCCACAATCAGTACGATACCAATAACCGACACAATAGGCATCGCTTCACTATAAGACTCAGCCTTGCGACCCAAAATTGAGCGTACAATTAGGCCCAAAATAATTGGTACCAAGACAATTTGTAAAATACTCTTGAACATGGAACCCGCATCAATATCAATCCACTCACTGGCTAATAAGAAGAAAATAGCAGGCGTCAAAATCGGCGATAAAATCGTTGAAACTGCAGTGGCACTCACGGATAAAGCGGTATTACCACGCGCTAAATAAGTCATTACATTAGACGAGGTACCACCCGGGCAACAACCAACCAAAATCACACCTACTGCAATTTCTGCAGGTAATTTAAAAATAATACATAAGGCATAAGCCAATAACGGCATGATGGTGTACTGCGCAACCGTCGTAATTAGCACGGCTCTAGGCTGTTTTAATACTCCTTTAAAGTCATCAACGGTCATGGTCACACCCATACCGAACATGATGATTCCAAGAATTAACGCGATATAAGGCCCAACAAAGCTAAACAATGACGGGTTAAGAAAGGCAATGCCGGCAAAAACCAGCACCCACAAGGCAAAGGTCTTTTGCACAAAACGGCTAAAATTTACAATAGAGGACATGATTATTTTTCCAAAAAAAACAATACTAGTATATATCAGACAAATTGTTACCTTCCTTAACGGCTTATTTACGTGCGATATTTGACTGATAGAATGGGCAGGTGTGGGATCTTAATTCTACTGGGCGGGTTTTAATTTTATATTTTTTATGGCGGTTTATATTAAATGGAAGCGTTTTTTAATGCGGTGCTCTTTTCAGTAGGCGTCACCCTACCCAGTATTTTACTATTAGTTTTAGGGTGGTACTTAAAGCGCTCTGAGCAGATTGACCAACGATTCTGCGATCAAGCTTCAAAAATCGTCTTTAACTACTCTCTTCCTGCTTTGTTATTTTTCAGTATTTATAGTAGCGATACTGATTTGATGGAAAATCTCAACCTAGTACTTGCTGGCTCGGTGACTATTATGGTGCTCTATATTGGAGCAGAACTGGTCGCTAAGAAATTGGTTAAAGAGCCTCGCGATCACGGTGTTTTTGTACAAGGTGTCTTTAGGGCCAATATGATGATTATCGGCTTGGCTTTTGTCAGTAGCGCCTATGGCTCTGCCGGTGTCGCGATTGGTGCTATTTTCGGTGGTGTTTTAACTTTACTGCTTAATGTGCTCGCAGTTATTACGCTTAGCAAAGCATCGGGCAATAAAAAATTCAGTCCGTTACTGATGACCCGTCAAATCATCACTAATCCGTTAATTATTGGCATTCTTTTAGCGCTCGCTTGTAAGTGGTTACACATACCTATTCCAACGCTAGTTGCTGAGGCCGGTGGCTATGTATCTAGCTTGGCCTTACCTTTAGCCTTAATCTGCGCTGGTGCGACTTTAGATTTCAAAAAGATTTTCAGTGCGACCGATATTGCTATGTGGTCCAGTATTGGTCGTCTAATCATCGCTCCCATTATCGCTGTCACGGTGGGCTTAGCATTTGGCTTAGATAGTATGAGCTTAGGTGTGATGCTACTAATGACCGCCTCCCCGGCTGCCGCAGCAAGTTATGTAATGGCAAAAGCAATGGGCGCCAATGACGTCGCCGCCGCTAATATTATTGGTATCACGACCGTCGGCGCCATGCCGACAATGGCAGTGAGCTTGACGTTGCTGAGGTATTTTGGGGTTATTTAGGGGCAAAGGAAGCAAACTTAGCTTTAGATGATATGACACGGAAAAGAGTTTACTATTACTAGAGAAACACAAGAAGAGTAAATGCAAATGACCGAAAAAATAACTCAACAATTAGTATACCGACTGCCGAATCTCTAACAGTTGAATTTAAAAGTGACCGAAAGCGCTTACGCGACGATGAGCTTATTCAGGCCTTAGTATGTCTAACCAACACAGAGGGTGGGGAGTTATGGTTAGGTGTTGAAGATGATGGTACCGCCACAGGACTGCACGAAACCCATAAAAACCTAGATGGCTTGCCTGGTTTAATTGCTTCTCGAACCTCTCCACTTTTACAGGTAAAACTTCAGCCCGTACAGGTAGGAGACATAACAGTAGCTCGTATCCTGGTTCCTAAGTCTATTTTTCATGAAGTAGCAACTAGTTCCGGTATGTATTTACGTAGGCGCTTAAAGCAAGATGGTACGCCAGAATGTGTCCCCATGTTGCCGCACGAACGTATTAGCCGTGCAAGTCATTTAGGACTTATGGATGTTTCTGCACGACCCATTGCAGGTGCAACACTGAATGATTTAGATCCTTTAGAACGAGAACGCCTACGTCAGGCAATACAAACTTACGGAGGTGATCAGGCTTTACTGGAATTAGATGATGAAGGTTTAGACGGAGCCCTAAGATTAACTGTCCGAAATGAGATTGGCGAACGCGTACCTACCTTAACGGGTTTACTAATTATTGGACGAGAAACGGCTTTACGTGAAAAGGCGTCAACACATGAGTTTGCGTTTCAGGTATTAGACCGCGAAGATATTCGTTTTAACGAATTTCGTCGCTTCCCGTTATTAAAAGCCTTGGACTGGCTTGAAACTAACTTTCGTCCTTTTAATCCCGAAAAAGAAATACAGGTTGATTTGTTTCGCGTACCTATACCTAAAGTAGATATGAGCGTGTTTCGAGAGGCTGTCGCTAACGCCTTAGTTCATAGAGACTATCACAGATTAGGTGCGGTGCATGTGCGTTTAGATGACTATGGCCTAACAGTCAGTAACCCAGGAGGCTTGGTTGAGGGAGTCACACTAAACAACTTGCTCACTACCGAGCCACGACCACGAAATCCAGTTTTAGCTGATGCGATGAAACGGATTGGAGTGGTGGAGCGTTCGGGCAGAGGTGTTGACAAAATTTATCGCGGCATGCTGCGTTTTGGTCGCCCCGAACCTGACTATAGCAATACTAATGCTCACAGTGTCATCTTAAAGCTAGCCACTGTAGATGCAGATGAGGCTTTTTTACAAATTGTGGTTGAACAAGAAAGTCAGTTTGGGAGAAGTATGCCCATTGATAGTTTAATCGTCTTGGCTGCACTACGCGAACAAAAACGTTTAACCGTAGAAGAACTTGCGCTACATATCCAGCGTGACCACATACAAACTAAGACAGTATTAGAAAGACTAGTTGAAAGTGGTTTGGTACAACCACATGGTCGGGCACGTGGCCGTACTTACACCTTATCACCTGCGGTTTATCGAGCTCAAGGTGAGGAAGTTGCTTACACGCGTCAAGCAGGGTTTAGTCATATACAGCATGAGCAAATGGTCTTAGGGCATCTCAGTCATCACTCAAAAATACAGCGTAAAGAGGTGATGGAGTTATGTCATTTAACCCAGGATCAAGCCTACCGCTTGCTTAAGCAACTGCTTGATGAAAATAAGTTAATAAAACACGGCTCTGGAAGAGCAACATATTACACACTACCATAACTACTTCACGCGGTAATCGCGCGGTAATCACGCGGTAATCGCGCGGTAATCGCGCGGTAATCACATGAAGTTTAATGACACCCACCAAAAAGAAAACCGGTCAACTCCTAAGAATCAACCGGCCTCAAAAGCAACGAACCCTCTAGGGGGAACTATTAGATTCGCAGGCTCAAGAGTCATATTGCGAGGGCTCTTGAGCGATCCCCCTCTCCGCATGATTTAATTCTAGCCAAGCGCTACCGCCTTGCCTATAGCCATTTCATAACTTCATATAGATGAAATCATCTATTTTTAAGGGTTTTTGCCGACGGATAACGATCGACTTTGATGTAGATCAATTATTAGAAAGACGGGATAATAACTTATAAGTTACTCATAAACGCTTCTGCACTCTATTCTTGCCACGAACTTAGTAAAATGATTCGCATTAAGCAATACAAAGGGTTAGTTCATGACACAAAAAGAACAATTTCTCCAAGCCACCGCTGAGTTTGGACAGATTACTGATGAAAGTTTACACAGTCAGTTTTTAACGGATTTTACTGACGTTAAGGCCGGCAAGCCTTTAGCCGTTTTTCGTCCCAAAACTACCGAGCAAGTTGCCGGTATTATGCGCGCTTGCACTAAGCACGGTATAAAAGCTGTTGTGCAAGGTGGCTTAACTGGTTTAGCTGGCGGTGCTACAGTGCAAGATGATGAGGTTATTATCAACCTCGGGCAAATGAATCAAGTCATTGAGTTTGACGAAGTCGGCGGCACACTCTGCGTTGAGTCCGGCATGGTGTTAGAGGAAGTCTGCCAATTAGTTGAAGCCAAAGACTGGTACTTCCCGTTGGACTTAGGGGCTCGTGGTAGCTGCCGTATTGGCGGCAATGTCAGTACCAACGCCGGTGGCAATCGCGTATTACGCTATGGCACGACCCGCGATTTAGTCATGGGTATTGAGGTAGTCTTGCCGGATGGTACGGTACTCAATATGCTCCGTCGCCTTATTAAAAACAACACTGGTTTAGATTTAAAGCATTTATTTATCGGTACTGAGGGGCGTTACGGCATTATCACCAAGGTCATGCTGCGTCTCTTCCCTAAGCCTGAGCGTCGTTACTCTGCACTATTAGCAATGAATAGCTTTGATCAAATCACAGGTTTACTTAAGTTTGCCCGTGCGACGATGGCGCAACTATCCAGCTTTGAGGTGATGTGGAAAAACTATATTACCGTCGCAGCTGAAGTGACTAAAAATGCCGTGCCCTTTGATGGCGAGTATGAATACTACGTGCTGGTTGAGATTGAGGGCGCAGACAGCCCACGACTTGAAGCTGACTTTCAGGCCTTTTTAGAAAGCGCTATCGAGCAAGAGCTGGCAGATGACGCCATCATCCCGCAAAACATTAGCCAATCGCAGGCGTTGTGGATTTTACGTGACGCCTCAGCAGAGTCAATGCGCGCACGTGAGCCCTATTTAGCTTTTGATATCGGTATCCCCCTCAAAGACATGTCCGCTTTTATTGACGAGGTCGAAGAGGCAATTGCCAAGGACTATCCGGATATTGAGTGTCAGTTATTTGGCCACTTAGGCGATGGTAACCTTCACCTCACCACCGCCAGAATGCGTGAAGAGGACTTTATCCCAGTTGAGGAGTTGGTTTATCAAATTACTCAACGCTACCAAGGTAGTATTACTGCTGAGCATGGCATTGGCGTGATTAAAAAGCCGTTTTTACATTACAGTCGCACGCCTGAGGAGTTGGCCTTGATGGAGCAAATTCGTCAGCAACTTAACCCTGACAATACGCTCAACAACGGCCGCGTCATTGATTAAATTATTGAAATTAAGGAATAGTCTATGTTTGTAAAAGCATTAAGAAATGGTTTGGGTTGTGTGATCGCAACCATCGACCAAATCACCCGTCCCCCTAAAAAGAAGCGCAGCATTGAAGCCCAAGCAGAGGTTGAAGCAGAAACTGACAAAATGTCGCTCTACCAATTTCATGGCTGCCCTTTCTGTATTAAAGTGCGCCGTACCATGCACAAGCTGAACCTACCCATTCAAACCCTCGACGTTAATAAAGACCCTGTTGCCGAGCAGGAGCTGATAAGTGGTGGTGGTAAGCGCACTGTGCCTTGTTTGCGCATTGAAAAGGAGGATGGCTTGATACAATGGATGTACGAATCTCAAGATATCATCAACTATTTAGAATCTAAATTCGCCCATATCTAAAATCTAGAGGCCTAGACAAACGGAGGAGCAGATGATTAAACGTCTAGCCATTATCGGCTACGGTGCCATTGCCAAAGATGTCTTAATTGCGTTAAGTGCGTTGTTGGAAAAGCATGCTGTTGAAGTGCTGATTGTTAAGCGTTCAGCCCTTAGTGAGGCAGAGCAAAGCACATTGCCCCCCTTTGTCCGAGTCTCCCAAGACCCTAATCAGCTCTGGGAGTTTAAGGCCGACTTAGTTATTGAGGCAGCCGGTCAGACCTCGGTAGCGCAGTTTGTACCGGCGTGCTTAAGCAGCGGCGCAGATGTACTCATCACCTCTATCGGCGCATTGGCTAATAGCGACTTATATAGTTCGCTACGACGGGTGGCTGAGCAGTTTAATTCACGTATATTATTACCAGCTGGTGCCATTGCCGGTTTGGATTATCTGCAATCCATCAAAGACACTGAAGGGGTTCAGGTATTGTATGAGTCCCACAAGCCAGTGAGTGCTTGGTTACCTGAGCTTAAGGCGTTGGGCCTCAACGCTGACTCAGTCAAAGAGCCTCTACTACTGTTTGAAGGCTCCGCAGCTGAGGCGGCAACACGCTATCCTCAAAACCTAAATGTCGCTGCAACGCTCGCTATTGCCGGTATCGGTATGGACAAAACTCGCGTGCGCGTGCTTGTTAATCCCAGCTTAAGTCAAAATCAACATCATATTTTGGTAACAAGCCCATTTGGTGAAATGCGCTTACAGTTAAGTAATACGCCCTCACCGAGCAATCCTAAATCTTCATGGGTGGTTGCTCAAAGTATTGCTGCCGTCGTCAAAAAGGAGTTTTCCGCCCTTCAGCTTTAAGGGCTTCACACGCACATACCATTTTTCAGCCGCTAGGGTTTGCACCGATTACAAAACAACCCAAACGAGCGTATAAATCAACCTAATAGATACAACTAGTTGCACCTACTAAGCCGCCAAGGTGCAACCCACTATTTGGGGACAGTATATGAGCTCAACTACCTTAGGCGTTAAAGTTGATCCCGAGCTACGGGAACGCATCCGTCAGGCCGCAGAACGCATTGGCCGTACACAGCATTGGTTCATTAAGCAATCCATTTACTCAATGTTAGAGGACATTGAATCAGGCCGTTTACCGGCCAGCTTGCAGCACGCTCTGGCAGCACAGGCAACCACCTTAGCAGATTTAGAGGAAGCCGGTCTTAGCCCAATCCACAACGAAACCGTACAGCCATTCTTGGATTTTGCGCAGCAAATTGCTGCTCAATCGGTCCTGCGCTCAGCAATTACTGCCGCTTATCGACGTGCAGAGCCTGAATGTATGCCAATGCTTTTGACCTTAGCTGATCCAGGCACTCAAAAAGATGCCATTCAGCAAACTGCTCACAAGTTGGTTAGCGCACTGCGCAATAAACGCTTAACTGGCGGTGTCGATGGCCTCATTCACGAGTACTCGCTATCAAGTCAAGAGGGTGTGGCCCTGATGTGTTTGGCTGAGGCTCTACTAAGAATTCCTGACAAAGCAAGCCGCGACTCCCTTATCCGCGACAAAATCAGTAAAGGTGATTGGCAATCCCATCTTTCTTCCGACTCCCTATTTGTCAATGCAGCGACTTGGGGCTTAATGATTACCGGCAAGTTAGTGACTACTAATAGCGAAAAAGGTATGTCCTCTGCTCTCTCACGTATGCTGAGCAAGGGTGGTGAACCATTGATTCGTCAGGGAGTGGATCGTGCCATGCGCCTGATGGGTGAGCATTTTGTGTGTGGCCAAACCATTAGCAACGCACTTGCCAACAGCCGCAAAATGATTAATAAAGGCTTCAACTACTCCTACGATATGTTGGGCGAAGCGGCAATGACTGATGAGGACGCACTGAAGTATTACGCAGCCTATGAGCAGGCAATTCATGCCATTGGTAAAAGTTCACCCGGGCTTGGGATTTATGAAGGTCCAGGTATTTCAATTAAGCTATCTGCCTTACACGCTCGCTATTCTCGCGCTCAATATGACACCGTGATGAACGAGCTTTACCCTCGCTTACGTGACCTGAGCTTATTAGCTCATCAATACGATATTGGCATTAATATCGATGCAGAGGAAGCGGATCGATTAGAACTCTCTCTCGATTTATTAGAGCGTTTATGCCATGAACCTGCTTTAGCGTCGTGGAACGGCGTTGGTTTTGTAATCCAAGCCTACCAAAAACGTGCGCCATTTGTGATTGACTATGTGATTGATCTCGCACGTCGTACCAAGCGCCGCATCATGGTTCGCTTAGTGAAAGGCGCTTATTGGGATACGGAAATTAAACGTGCACAGACCGACGGCTTGGAAGGTTACCCAGTCTATACACGCAAGGTCCATACCGACGTGTGCTACTTAGCTTGTGCCCGTAAGTTACTGGAAGAGCCTGAGTACGTCTTCCCCCAATTTGCGACACACAATGCACAAACAGTGGCTGCCATTTATCATATGGCCGGTAGTAATTACTACAAAGGTCAATATGAGTTTCAATGCCTGCACGGTATGGGCGAACCGCTTTACGAAGAAGTTGTCGGCCCAATTTCTGCTGATAAATTAAATCGCTCTTGCCGTATTTACGCACCGGTTGGTTCACATGAGACGTTACTCGCTTATTTGGTTCGTCGCTTATTAGAAAATGGTGCTAACTCTTCGTTTGTTAACCAAATCACTGACAAAGACATTGCCATTGAGACGCTCATTGCCGATCCGGTTCAACAAAGTCATGCGATTCATCCACTGGGTTCGCCCCATCCACTGATTCCAGAGCCACGCCATATTTTTATCGCTGCTGGAGAAAATCGCCTCAACTCCCATGGTTTAGACCTTTCTAACGAGCACCGCTTAGCTTCCCTATCTGCCGGTTTATTAGCTAGCACCGCAAAACAGCAGCTCGCTACGCCTAGCACCTTTGAGTTTAGTGGCGATACGACAGAATGGCCGGAATCTGCTAAAGAACGTTTAATTGATATCATTAATCCAGCCGATCATCGTGATAAGGTCGGTCAAGCCGTCTTTAGCACCCAAGAAGAAGTCAATCAAGCGCTTAACCGCGCTGAGCATACTTTCCCAATCTGGGCGGTCACACCACCGATTGAGCGTGCCAATTGTTTGTTGAAAGCTGCTGATTTATTAGAAGCAAAAACGCCAGATTTTATTGCCTTAGCCATTAGAGAAGCCGGTAAAAGCTATGCCAATGCAGTGGCTGAATTACGTGAAGCAGTCGACTTTTTACGCTACTATGCGCGTCAAGTCGCTGAGGCCTTTGAAATTGATACCCACCCTGCCCTCGGCCCAATAGTCTGCATAAGCCCGTGGAACTTCCCATTAGCAATTTTCTTAGGGCAAGTTAGCGCAGCGTTAGCAGCAGGTAATGTCGTTTTAGCTAAACCCGCAGAGCAAACACCATTAATTGCCAGTGCGGCGCTTCATGTCTTACATCAAGCAGGTATCCCGAAGGACGTGGTCCAACTACTTCCTGGTGAGGGTGATGTGGGCTCTGCCCTAGTTGGCGACCAGCGTATTCAGGGCGTCATGTTTACCGGCTCAACCGCAGTGGCAGGCATCATCGCTGAAAACCTGTCTCAACGCTTTAACGCCGCAGGTCAGCCAATCCCATTGATTGCTGAAACTGGTGGCCTTAACGCCATGATTGTCGACTCTTCCGCACTGGCCGAACAAGTCACCGCGGATGTGATTAACTCAGCCTTTGACTCAGCTGGTCAACGCTGCTCTGCGCTGCGTATGCTATGCGTACAAGAAGATGTCGCCGATAACATCATCACCATGCTACGTGGTGCCATGCAAGAACTACGTCTTGGGAACCCCGAGCAATTACAAACAGACGTTGGTCCGGTGATTGACACAGAAGCACAGCAAGGCATTGCTGACTATATTGAGGAAATGCGTAGTAAGGGCTTCAAGGTGGAACAGCTAGCCGAGCCTACGGGTACTAAATGTGGCACCTTTATTCCACCGACCATTATTGAGGTTAATAAAGCCAGCGATGTCACACGGGAAATCTTTGGCCCGGTGCTACATATCCTGCGTTATCCGCATAGCGCGCTAACTGAGTTGATTGATGAGATTAATGATAATGGCTATGGCCTAACCTTCGGTATTCACTCGCGTATTGATGAGCGTATTGACCGGTTAAGCGCACAAATCAAAGCTGGTAATGTTTATATTAATCGTAATATTGTCGGCGCTGTCGTCGGTTCTCAGCCTTTTGGTGGTCAAGGCCTTTCCGGCACCGGCCCTAAAGCGGGTGGTCCTTTATACCTGTTACGTTTAGTCCAGCATAGTCCGACCCTCTCTTTTAAATCTAAAGTGGCAGAGGGGCATCCTGCGTTAACAGCAATGGACTCTTTCAAAACATGGATTAAAGAACACGGCCGAGGCAATGAGCTAGAGCATGTAGAAAAGATTTTTGAGCGCCACCTGATTGCTATTGAAAAAGAACTACCAGGTCCAACCGGTGAACGCAATGCCTATTTTTTACTGGCGCGCGGACAGGTTTTGTGTCAAGCTAAAACTGAGTTTGGGGCCAAAATTCAATTGGCTAATTGCTTAGCAAGCGGTAATAAAGCAGTTTTCCACGTAGAAAAAGGCAGCGCAGTGGCGGCACTCTTAGTTCAGTTGCCAGCGAGCCTACAAAGTCACATTCAACTCACCACAGAGTTAGATGTGCTGCTAGATGAGCAGCAATTGATCCTCGGCGCAGCACTCTTGGAGGGCGACAGCGATCAGCTCAAGCCGCTGACTCAACGCCTGGCAAGCTATTCAGCGGCCATTATTCAACCACAAATCCTAAGCTCTGAAGCACTCGAAGAAGGGCAAAGTTATCGCTTAGAAAGACTCTGTGTTGAGCGTTCACTCAGCATCAACACAGCCGCAGCAGGAGGCAATGCAACCCTTATGGCTATGATTTAAATCCTTTATTTTTAAAGCAATTTTTCAGGTAAAATAATCTTTATAAACAACTTTTTTAATTAAATACATTAGCAATACTCAAGAGGAGATTGATATGGAAGGTGCTGTCAGCACGCCGATTCTCGCCGTTTTTGTGATTTACATCATCGGCATGATGCTTATCGGCTATTTAGGTTACCGCTCAACTAACGACTTATCAGACTTTATTTTAGGTGGTCGGAGTCTTGGGCCTTTTGTAATCGCTTTGGCCGCAGGGGCCTCAGATATGAGTGGTTGGCTCTTAATGGGTCTACCAGGTGAGGTTTTCTCAGTGGGTATTTCCGCGTCATGGATTGCCATTGGTTTAACTATCGGGGCATACATTAACTGGCTACTTGTCGCCGGACGCCTCAGAGCCTACACCGAGCAAGCAGGCAATGCCTTAACACTATCGGACTTCTTTGCTAATCGCTTTGAAGATCGCACAAACGTGCTCCGTATTGTATCGGCCATTGTTATTTTAATTTTCTTCACGCTCTACTGCGCTTCCGGTGTCGTCGCCTCTGCTCGTTTATTTGAGAGTATGTTTGGCTGGAACTACGTAACCGCTATGTGGCTAGGCGCGTTCTTTACCATTGCCTATGTATTTATTGGTGGTTTCTTGGCAGTTAGTTGGACAGATGCAATTCAAGCGTCAATGATGTTTACTGCTTTAATCTTAACCCCACTTATCGTACTAAGTGAGGTTGGTGGCCTCGGCGCTGCATCAGCGACAAGTCTTGAATTCAACCCTCAAAGCTTAAGCTTAATTGAAGGTGTTACCACAATCGGTATTATTTCTTCTCTGGCTTGGGGACTAGGCTACTTCGGTCAACCGCATATCTTGGCACGTTTTATGGCGGCCGATTCGGTTAAGAGTATCCCTAAAGCACGTCGTATCAGTATTACATGGATGATTTGTTGTTTAGCCGGTGCAGTGGCAGTCGGTTTCTTTGGTATTGCCTACTTCTCATCACCGGAGACTATCACTGATCCGGCTGCCCAAGCAGCTGCTGCTCGTGTCTTAGAAAATCCTGAGCGTGTCTTTATTGAGTTCTCAGTACTTCTATTCCACCCGCTCATTGCCGGTTTACTACTTGCCGCTATTTTAGCTGCGATTATGAGTACGCTATCAGCACAGTTATTAGTATGCTCTAGCTCTTTGACGCAAGACGTCTACAAGCCATTCCTTCGCCCTAGCGCAAGCCAACGCGAATTAGTTTGGTTTGGTCGCTTCATGGTATTAGCCGTTGCTTTAGTTGCTATTTTCTTAGCACGCGATCCAAACAGTAAGGTTCTAGGTATGGTGAGCTATGCATGGGCTGGTTTCGGTGCGGCTTTCGGTCCACTTATCATCCTATCCGTGTTCTGGCGCCGCACAACTGCCAAGGGCGCTTTAGTCGGTATGGTGCTCGGTGCTGCCACCGTATTGCTATGGAAAAACTACGCCAATAGCAATTTATATGAAATCGTCCCTGGCTTCATCCTATCTTTCATCGCGATTGTGGTGGTGAGTTTACTCGATAAAAAACCATCGCAAAGCATGATGGATACCTTTGACGAGGTTGACCGAGTGATGGAAGAGTCTCGCCAATAAGAAGCAGCTATTTATTAGTGCGCTTGACACTTTAGGCTTGATTAAAAATCTCGCTATTTCTTTGGAGGTAGCGAGATTTTTTTATGAAAAACACCGCACCACAACTAAAATTTGATAGATATTTGCATAATATATGCAAAAACTGTAATTATTTATGCTAAATTGATTGAATTATATATGCTTTTATCTCAAGCCAAAAATGAGTGAGGAAGAGAGATGTTATTAGAAGTTGCTATTGCTAATTGCTATTCCTATGCAGAGCGGCAAGTACTCAGCTTAGTCGCTCATAGCAGTGAAGAGCATGAGCGCTCTAATGTCGCTCATATTCAGGCCGCACGGAGTCATCGAGTTTTACGCTCTGCTGCTATTTATGGTGCTAACTCAAGTGGTAAGTCCAACTTTCTAATGGCCTTAACTAAAATGCGCCATCTAGTTTTACGATCAGTCAATTTTCAACGTGGTGACAAATTAGAGATTGTTCCCTTTAGGCTAAACTCTCAAGCCCGTGCATTGCCTTCTGAGTTTGAGGTGCAATTTATTGCTGAGGGTGTACGATATCAATACGGCTTTTCTGCTACCAATGAACGTATTCATGATGAGTGGTTATTTGCCTTTCCAAAGGGTCAGGCTCAAACTTGGTTTCAACGTGCCTGGGATGACGAGCAGCAGAAACATATCTGGAGTTTTGGTAATTACTTTCAGGGTGAAAAAGTACTTTGGCAAAAGTCCACTAGAGAAAATGCCTTATTCCTCTCAACTGCTGTACAGCTCAACAGCCAACAGTTACAACCTATTTTTGATTGGTTTCAACGGACATTACGCTTTATTGGTATTAAAGGAATTCATCCTTTTGTTACTGCTGAAATTATCCAGACCGGCCATAAAGAACAAATTCTCAAACATCTTCGCGCAGCAGATATTCACTTAGCTGATATTGTTGTTGATAATATTCCGTTTGAAGAATCAATCCCTAAAGAGCTACCCAAAGAGCTTCGGAAAGTGCTCCTTTCAGCCAATAAAAGTGACAACGCTTTATCAATCAAAACGCAACGCTTTGATGATCAAAATCAGCCTGTAGAATTCTCATTTGATGACGAATCCGATGGTACACAAAAGTTTTTTTGCTTAATTGGCCCTTGGCTAGATGCATTAGAAAATGGCTATGTTTTATTTGTTGATGAATTACATAATAGTCTACACACCCATTTAGCACATTTCCTTATCAAGCTTTTTAATAATCCAAATACCAACCCTAATAATGCACAATTAATTTTTACTACACATGATACAAATCAGTTAGATTCTGAGCTTCTTCGTCGTGACCAGATTTGGTTTTGTGAAAAAAATGATAGACAAGCGACACAACTTTATCCACTCACTGAGTTTAAAGTACGTAAGGGGCATCAAAACTTAGAAGCTGCTTATTTGAGTGGCAGATATGGAGCAATTCCGTTTATTGAAGAGTTCATGTAGGAGGAGCTATGGGCTCTGAAGAGTGAAATGAGCTGTTGCTTTGGGCAAAGGCTTACTCCAACGTATGGACATAGAACATGATCAACGTATGAAAATAGCAAGATTCCTCTTAGTTGACGTTCAACACAATATTGAGAATATAGATAAGGAACTAACGGAGTTAAACCTACAAATTACAAAACTAGAGAAAACTAAAACGCAGTTAGCAGAAAGAAAGAGCTTGAAGAGGTTTCTGAAAAAGTTAATAAATATATGGCTAAAATTGGCAATTGCTTTGAATCTGAAGCAAGTTATAAACCTATCAATCTCCACTTATCATTCGAAAAATTCAACCTATATCATTTAACCTCTAAAAATGAAAAAATCTATCTATGGTCAATGAGAAGCGGAGCAAACTGGCTGTACTATCACATAACATTATTTTTAGCATTACATAAACTCTTCGCTGAACTAGGTGATCAATGTGCTACCCCTTTAATACTATTTTTGGTTCAGCCCACCCAAGTGTATTTCCCCAACTTTAACCGCGATACCTCTGAGAGCTTCAAAAATCAAAAAAATCTGGAAACAAGGCAAAGAACTAAATCAGAAAGACCTGTTGATGACGATGTGAAAGCCGTTGAAAACCTTTTTACACAACTCTCGATTTATTGCAATAAACTGGAACAGAAAAATAGTTTTAGCCCACAAATTATTATAAGTGACCATGCAGACAATTTAATCCTTTCAAACAGTGTTAAGTTTGAGTCATTAGTAACTAACAATAGATGGCGTACTCGTGGATTTATTGAGCCCATTCCTGAACTTGTAGAGGATACATAATGCTAAATTTCTTAAATGACCTTCTTTCTCATGACAACGAAAATGAAGTTATCGAGTTTAAAGAAGCAAAAAACGGTTATGACTTCAGCAAGCTTGGAAAATATTTTTCTGCCTTGTGCAATGAAGCTAACTTGAAAAACCTGAAGCGTGCATGGCTTGTTTTTGGTGTAAAAGACGATCGAACAGTTGTAGGAAGTCAATTTCGAATTAAACCAAAAGATTTACAGTCTCTCAAAAAAGAGATCGCGGACAAAACAACAAACCGGCTAACCTTTTTGGATATTCATGTAGTCGCCCATTCGAGCGGACGGACGGTGCTGTTCGAAATCCCCGCCGCACCGCAAGGTTTACCCATTGCTTGGGATGGCCATTACTATGGTCGAGACGGTGAATCACTTGGACCTCTGAATTTAGAAGAAATTGAGCGAATACGTGCCCAAAACCGTGTAAGCGACTGGAGCGCCGTGACACTTCCCTTGGCCTCAATTAAAGATCTTGATCCAGCAGCCATTACACTCGCTCGAGAAAACTTTATTCAGAAGAACCCTAAGTTAACGGATGAGGCAAAGCAGTGGGATACCGCAACTTTTTTAAATAAAGCAAAACTCACAATTAACAATCAGATTACCCATACAGCTATTTTACTGCTAGGTAAGACTGAAGCCGCTCATTTCCTTAACCCTGCCTCAGCTACAATCACTTGGATTCTAAAAGATAGAGACGGGATTGAACGCGACTACCATCATTTTAGCTCCCCTCTTTTACTGAGTGTTAACGAAGTATTTCACAAAATACGGAATCTTAAGTACCGCTATATGAAAGAAGGTACTTTATTCCCAGAGGAAGTCGATCAGTACGATCCCTACATCATCCGTGAGGCGCTTAATAATGCGATTGCTCACCAAGATTATGAATTAGGTGGAAAGGTCACATTGATCGAGTTTGAAGATGGTCGCCTGTGTTTTAGTAACTTAGGTCAATTCATTCCTGGAACAGTAGAATCTGTTATCAAAACCGATGCCCCTGAAAGTCGCTATCGTAACCGCTTTTTAACCGATGCCATGGTCAACTTAAATATGATCGACACCATTGGCAGTGGTATAAGAAAGATGTTCCTTATCCAGAAAAATCGGTATTTCCCTTTACCCGAATATGAATTAAAAGACTATCGTGTTCAGGTTACTATTACTGGTCGAGTGGTGGATATGGCATACGCCAGAAAACTGGCTGAGTTACCAGAGCTAACACTAGAAGATATTCTGTTATTAGACAGTGTACAAAAGCGAAAGCCGCTTACTGATGAACAAGCAAAATACCTCAGATCACTTGGATTAATAGAAGGTCGCAAACCTAACTTTCACATATCTGCGCAAGTAGCTGACCACAGTGGAGAGCGAGCGCAATATATTCGCAACAGGGCATTTGATGACCAGCACTACAAGCAATTAATAATTGAGTATTTGGAAAGGTTCGGTACAGCAAAACGTTTAGACATTAACAAGCTCCTTTTAGACAAACTACCTGATGTTTTGAATGCTAGTCAAAAAGATAATAAAGTTAAAAACCTGCTACAAGCCTTGAAAAATGAGGGAATGATTGAAGCTAAAGGGAAATCTTGGCGAATGTCTAAATCTCATTAGTTTAGACATTTCTAGACATTCTTTAGACATTCGAATTGGTCGGTAACAGTGGCAAAGTTTTTTCACAGAGATAATTACTAGCAAAGGACAAATTACTCTGAACAAAGACTTACTCCAACATTTCGGTATAGAGCAAGGTCAATGCATTGAGATAATAAAACTATCTAATGCTTAGTCTTCTCAATGAGCAGACCTCAGGAAAGGTCGCTACTCTTGAGGAGATAAATCAAGTTATAGTCGAGAGATGGACGGGTAATAAAAAATAATCGCAGATATCCTAAATAACTCGCTAATCCAAACTTCGCGGATCAGCCCTAAGCATCAACTGCGTTAACTCCGCAGCACTACTAATCTCTGCTTTTTCCATAATTTTCTGACGGTGAATATGTACGGTTTTTTCACTGATATCGAGTTGCTGAGCGATTACTTTATTTGATTGACCGCGTGCCAGTAAAT
>LSQX01069224.1_pt1 | contig 21616 bp, 15 predicted proteins | sample 654561 | NCBI WGS metagenome assembly LSQX01 (sample SAMN04489861, study PRJNA283612) | anaerobic digester metagenome | isolation source: 4 biogas reactors fed with cattle manure at either 37C or 55C with and... | place: Denmark: Kongens Lyngby | collected 2014
GACGTAATCGATGATGGGCTTGTCAGTGATGATCACGCCAGCCGCATGGGTGCCTGCGTTGCGAACCGTACCTTCCATTTTACTGGCTGTATCGATTAAATCCCGGTAATAGGCTGCGGAATTATAGACCTCTTGCAGTTCGGATGAGATTTCCAGAGTATTCTGGATGGTGACCGGTTTGCCGGGTATGGCGGGGATGAGTTTTGCAACTTTATCCACTTCACTGATCGGCACATCCATCACACGTCCGACATCACGGACGGCGCCCCGGGCGCCCATGGTACCAAAGGTGATGATCTGGGCGACTTTATCCGCACCGTATTTTTCTGCGCAGTACTGCATCATTTCAGCCCGGCGGTCATCCTGAAAATCAAGGTCGATATCGGGCATATTGACGCGACCCTGCTGCAGAAAGCGTTCGAACATCAGTTCATGTTCCAGCGGGTCAATTAAGTTGATATCGAGCACATAAGCCACAAGCGAACCGGCTGCAGAGCCGCGCGCGTTGTACCAGATCCCATTTTTCTGTGCATACTGGCAAAGATCCCACACGATCAGAAAATATGTTTCAAATCCCATCTCGTGAATAACATCCAATTCATAATTGAGACGATTTTGAACTTCGGGATCGTTGGCGCGTTCGCCATAGATGCGCGCAGAGCCTTTGGTGCACAGGTCTCGCAGATAGCTTGCAGAAGAAGCACCCTCCGGCACTTCGAACAATGGCAAATGGTAACCCGTAGGGCTTAAATCTACATTGCAGCGTTCGGCAATTTTGAGCGTGTTCTCAATGGCGCCAGGTATGTGTCCGAACAGGTCTTGCATTTCCTGGGGCGTGCGCAAATAATAGGAATCATCCTCCATTTGCATTCGGTTGGGATCTGTAATCACACTGCCGGTTTGAATCGCCAGCAGAATGTCTTGAAGGCGGGCGTCTTCTTTGTTAATATAGTGAACGTCATTTGCCGCGATAAATTCAACCTGAAAGCGTTTTCCAAGGTCGATCAGTTGCTGATTGACCAGCTGCAGCCCCTGAATGTTGTGAGATTGGAGTTCGATAAAAAAACGATCGCGCCCGAATACATCCAGATACCATTTCAGGTCCGTTTCAGCGCGTTGAAGGTCGTTGTTTTGAAGCGCCCGGGGGATCTCGCCTGACAGGCAGCCGGTTGTGGCGATCAGTCCCTCGCTGTGCTCCTTGAGATAAGCCCTGTCGATGCGTGGGCGATAGTAAAAACCCTCCAGCTGGGATGCGGAGGCAATTTTCAACAGGTTTTGGTAACCTGTCATGTTTTCTGCCAAAAGCAATTGATGAAAGGCTTTTTTATCCCTGACCGGATCCCGATCGGTCATCTTTCTGGGCGCCAGGTACGTTTCCAATCCGATGATAGGTTTGATGTCGGCGTTGATAGCGGCTTTGAAGAATTCGATGGCGCCGAACATCGTGCCATGGTCGGTGAGGGCGATCGCTGGCATGCCAAGTTCTTTAACACGTGCCACAAGGGGTTCAATCTGGCTGAAACCATCTAAGATCGAATAAGTCGAATGGACATGAAGGTGAACAAAGGACATAGTAAACAGTTAATCGTGTTGTTTTTTAGTGACAAAAATAGCGCCCTTGATTCCCATTTCAGGACGCAGCCGATAATGAAATTATAGCATATGGAACGGGCAATCACAGGCCTTCCATCTTAAAATCTCTCATATTTTAAGGATGGGTTGTTTTGCCTGCTCGATCCATTGTCGATCAGGATTAAACCTTAATTATTCCCATCCTTTTAGGAACTGATAAATTAAAAAAGCGAAGCGGCATGTCGCTTCGCTTTGTCATTCAAATTCAGGTTTTGGCTTTAGATTCGATTGATGGTCACAAAAATATAGGGATTTCTCTTTGTTTCCTGGTAGAGCGTGGATTTGAGATTACGGATGATCTCGTTTTCCAGGTTACCATTGGATTTGGAAACGACCTGCCGCAAGCTGCTTTGGAGCTCGTCCTTAATCTGATCCAATTCCTCAGAAAGAATGAAACCTCGCGACAGGATCTCCGGTGTACCTAATAGAGCGCCATTCTCATTGCTGACGGCAAGGTTTACAACCACAATCCCATCCTGCCCGAGCATTTCCCGTTCCTGCACGATACTTTGATCCACATCACCCACACCGCTGCCATCCACAAATATATATCCCCCGGGGATACGGTCGCCGAGACGCATTTCACCATTCACGAATTCGATAACCTGACCGTTTTCAACGACGGCGATTCTGTCTTTGCGCATACCCACTTCCTCAGCGATTTTTGCATGATGTTGGAGCATGCGCAGTTCTCCGTGGATCGGGATCAGATGTTTCGGGCGGACCAGGTGCAGCAGCAATTTCATTTCTTCCTGGCTGGCATGTCCGGACACATGCACGGGCGCGATATCCTCATAAAGCACATCTGCGCCTTTTCGGAAGAGTTTGTTGATGGTTCGATAAACGGATTCCTCGTTGCCCGGAATGATCTGTGATGAAAGGATGACCGTATCTCCTTCACGGATATCAAACTTCCGGTTGGTGCCGTTTGCCAGGCGTCCCATAATCGAACGCGGCTCGCCCTGGGAACCGGTTGCCATGATGACCACCTTGTTGTCGGGCATGCTCAATGCTTTTTCGAGCGGTACCACCAGCTTATCAGGCAAATCGACGTAGCCGAGATCACGCGCGATATTCATGTTATCCGTCATGCTCCTGCCGGTGAAGGCGATTTTTCGCCCGTGCCGGACGGCGGCATCTGCAACCTGTTGCATCCGGGAGATAAGTGAGGCAAAAGTCGCCACTAAAATGCGACCCTCAGCCTTTTCAAAGACATCATCCAGCGCGGCATCGATCACACGTTCCGATTTCGTCCAACCCGGTTGTGTTGCGTTGGTTGAATCTGCCAGCAGCGCCAGAACGCCCCGCTCGGCAAATTCTGCCAGCATGGCATAATCCGTTGGCCAGTTGTCTGTTGGGGTGTGGTCAAATTTGTAATCCCCGGTATGCACAACCAGACCGGCAGGGGTTTCGATTCCAAGACCGACCGCGTCGGGGATGGAATGGCAGACGTGAAAGAAATCAATCTGAAAAGCGCCAATTTTCAAACGGTCACCTGCGTTGACTGTTCGCAGGTCCGCCTTGCCGGACACACCATACCGGTTGAGTTTCACTTCCAATAAGCCGCGGGTTAGCCCGGTGGCATAAATGGGCGCGTTGACAACCTCCAACAAATGATAGACAGAGCCGATATGATCTTCATGCCCATGGGTGATGATGATTCCTCGGACACGATGTTTCTTGTCTTTGAGATAGTTTTCAAAATCGGGGATGATAAAGTCGATCCCGAGCATGTCGTTTTCCGGGAACATGATGCCCGCATCCACAATCAAAATATCCTGACCATATTCATAAATGGTCATGTTTTTTCCCACCTCTCCGAGGCCCCCGAGCGGGATAATTCGTAATACTTCTTTTTTCTTCATTATTATTTTTCTGTACTCCTATAAAACTTGTTAATTTCTTAAATATTATATTTTTATAATGGGAGAGCCCATTATTAGATCAAATTTCTTGTAAGAACAGGTTCGGATAAACTAAAACGCCCTGCGGATCAGTCCTGTCAGGGCGAAATACTCTTAATGGCTAAATAACCATACTAACATTAAAAAATGTTCCCCAAGGCTGAAATCAGCCTGAAACCTGTCACACTATCGCTGTGATTTTATTCCACACAGTGGACAAAGTCAAATCATGAGAGGCGTGCAGTGAAAGACAGAGGATCTTCAATATTGGTTTTATGAACCTGCTTACGATTGTGACAGAACAGATATGAGAATAATTCATGAGGATCATTCTTTTGAAACAGCTCCTGTGCCCTGGCGGGGTCTCTAACAGGGATGGCCCTGCACACAAAAAGATGATCTTTGGATCAGGCGGAGACAACGTAAAGTGCATTTCGTAGAGGACCATTTCCGCTTATGGCTTCGCGTGATGACTGAACCAATTTTTAAGAACTTCGAGGATGACTTTTAATCAACGTAAAACAAAAATAAATCGGTGGTTTTGAGCCACAAAATACCCTGACAGCACTGTAACTTTTTTAAGGATTGTGCTATAATAACTGCCTAAAAATGGCCCTCTAGCTCAACTGGCAGAGCAGTTGACTCTTAATCAATTGGTTCGGAGTTCGAGTCTCCGGAGGGTCATTTTTTTGTTTTAATGTGAATGTTGAATAAGAGCGCAGGAGGGGGGATTAGGAAGTCGGAATTTGGAATCAGGAATCAGGGAATTGCGCAGTGTGACCTGTCTTGATTTAGATGGACACGGTTTATTAAGTAATAGGGAACGCTGTTGTTCTCTACGGCTGGGTGTCCTGGTAAAGAGGACGTCTTTCCATGCAGATTTCACCTTTGAACTTTCAGCTACCCCAGTTGCTGCCTTAAATGTCGAGCGCCAGGGACGCCGACCCTGGCGCTCATCAGAAGGAGAAGAAAAGTGTTTTAGCTGACTACATTATAACAAATGCATTCAGCAAATACCTGACGCTTAACCTACGATTGCCCTACGCCAAGCCACTAGTTTTTCACTTCTATAGTCCTACACACTGAAAAACCCCAAAAACTTTCATCAGCGAGGTTGCCCCTCTGCAATGGATTGCCATTTATTCGTAGCGCAGCGCCTCAACGGGGGCAAGGGAAGCTGCCCGGTTTGCCGGGTAATAACCAAAAAATATCCCCACCGCCGCGGAAAATAGCGTTGCTAACAGGATGGAATTGGCAGTGACGCTGATCATCATAGGCGTGCCATAATTGATGGCGACTCTGCTGACGATAAATGCAATCACCCATCCCAGGCCAATCCCAAGAGTTCCGCCAAACATGCTCAACAAAACCGACTCGGTCAGAAATTGTAATAATATATCCTTTTTCCGGGCGCCAAGCGCTTTTCGCAACCCGATTTCGCGCGTCCGTTCGGTTACTGAAACCAGCATGATGTTCATAATCCCGATGCCACCCACCAGAAGTGAAATCGCGCCAATGCCACCCAGGAATATCGTCAGCACATTCGTAATTGTGGATGCCACTGCTAGAAAATCCTGTTGATTGAGGATGGTAAAATCATCCGGGTTGCGCGGCGCGATGCGATGTGTCGCCCGTAATATATCTGTAATTTGCCTGATTGCTTGGTCTGCTTCCTCTGCTTTATTAACAGAAGCGAGGATGTATTGGACGCTGTTGGGCGATTCGCCGTGGGGTAACCGCGTTTGGGCGGTTGAGATCGGAATATAGATGTTCCGATCAGGATTTTGAAAGGCGCTCCCACCCTTTGCTTCTGTCACACCGATAATACGAAAGGGATAACCACCAATCCGGATGGCATTGCCCACGACCCCGGAACGTCTCCCTAAAAGATTTTCAGCGATTTCAGGGCCTAAAACCACCACGGCGCTCCTGCCTTCCACCTGGGTGTGCGTGATAAACTCACCCTCTGCCATGGTCAGGTTTTGGACGAATTGATAGTCAGAAGTGATGCCCAGGATCGACGTCGTCAAACCTTCTCCCGCGTAGGAGACCTCACTGCCTCCGCTAATGACAGGCGCCACATAAGCAACGTTGGGTGCTCTGCGCGAGTTTGATAAAGCCCCAACATCCTGAAGTGTCAAATCCTTTGGATTGGTCACCTTTTCAAACGTATTGCCGCCGAGGATGTAAATCACATTCGTCCCGATGCTCTCAATCTCGCCTGTGATCGAATCGCCCGCACTCTCACCGATCGACAGCAATGCGATTACGGAAGCAACACCAATCACGATACCCAGAATGGTCAGAAAGGAGCGCAGCTTATTTGCGTTCAAACTTTGCAGCGCTTCTTTAAGGTTCATGAGGAGGTTCATTGACGAATCTCCTCCTTCTCAATCTCTCCGTCGCGCAGGTGGATGATTCGCTTTGCCACAGACGCGACATCCGCATCATGAGTGACGATCAACAAAGTTGTTCCTTTGGTCCTGTTCAGTTCCTGCAACAGCCGCATGATTTCCTCCCCTGATTGGCTGTCCAGATTGCCGGTGGGCTCATCAGCGAGGATAATCGCAGGCTCATTGATCAGGGCTCTGGCGATTGCCACGCGTTGCTGTTGCCCACCCGATAGTTCGTTTGGCTGGTGATGAACCCGGTCGCCAAGCCCCACGGATTCAAGGGCTTTTTGTGCCAGTAATTTTCGTTCACCATCAATGCCGGCATAACGCAGGGGCAATTCAACATTCGCCAGGGCTGTTGCCCTTGATAATAAGTTGAATTTTTGAAACACAAATCCAATTTTCCGGTTTCTGACCAAGGCCAATTGATCATCTTTTAAAGAGGATACAAGTTCACCCTCCAGGTAATAATCACCTGACGTGGGATTGTCCAAACATCCAATCATGTTCATAAGCGTTGATTTGCCGGAACCTGAGGGTCCCATAATGGCAAGGATCTCACCTTCGTTGACGGTGAAGCTGACCCCGCGCAGGGCGTGCACCTGAATCTCACCCATTTGGTAGGTTTTGGTCAGGTTTTCAATCCGGATGACCTGTTCGTTTTCAGTCATAACTGGATTTATTCTCCAAATCGATTGTGCCCGGGAGGCTGCCCAAAGCCAAAGCGCATCTCGCCGGTGATCTCTTCAGGTGGGTTGAGTGCGACCAATTCACCTTCAGCAATCTCCGCTTCAATCACCTCGCTGTAATAATCGGAATAACTGCCCAAAGCCACATTGACAGCTTCATATGTTCCGTTTCGCTTTACAAACACCTTGACCTGCCCGTCCAAGCTCACAATGGCTGCATTTGGGACAACAAAAACATCGACCTTTTCATCCACAACGATATTTACCGATGCTGTCATCCCCGGTTTGATACGTTCGTCCACGTCCTGCAATCGGATTCTGACGCTGTATTCAACCATTCCCTGGAAAACATTGCCCACGGGTGAGATCTCAATCACTTCACCCTGAAAAGTGTCTTCATAATAGGCGTCAAAGACCAGATCCGCGACCTGCCCTTCTTTGACAAAGGGAATATCCACTTCTGAAACCTGAACATCCAGGAACAATTGTGAAAGGTCGTCAATCCGAATGGCCTGGGTTCCGATCTGAACCACATCGCCTACCTTTACAGGAAGAACGGTCACCGTACCATTAAAAGGCGCTTCCAAATTGGGCAAATCTAAACGCAATTTTGCCATTGCCAATTGTGTCTCCAATATCTTGACCCGGTCCGGATCAGGTCCATCGGTGAGGACGTTGACCCTATCCTGCAAGACATCAACTTTTGATTCAGCCAGTTCAAGTTGCAATTCTGCTTCCGCAATTTCCTCATCAGAATAATCAGCCAAACAATAATTCAAATTTGCCTGTGCCGTGTTGATGGCTTGCAGGGTATAACCACTTGGTATCCGCTGATACAGCTCCTCTGCCAGGTCGCGAAGTGTTTCATAATCTTCAATTCGTTCGCTTGAACACCGCTGGTAATTCATTATTTCTCTTTGGCGATCCATTTTATCCAGCATTTCCTGAGCGTTCAATAGATCCAGCTTTGCCTGAGCAAGATCTGATCCCCAGTTGTCGTGGAGATCATCAAGGGCATTCTGGGCATTGATCAAATCGTTCTCGGCTTGCAGGATCTCAACAGACAGAGAATCCAGATCGAGAGATATCAATGGCTGGTCTTTTTTTACGATAGAACCCACAGATACAAAAACATCACCCACCACCCCGTTTGTTGACCAGGTCAGAAAAGCTGTCTGGGCGGGTTCAATTGTGCCGGTCCCATAAACATTCGCAAAGAGGGTCTGGCGATGATAAGGTTCGGTTTCGATGTTCTCAACAATTGCATTTATTTTTTGCCGGTTCTGCCATAGGCGCCATCCAAAAAATGCAGCAGCAATGAGCGCTACGCCAATCAGAATCAATAAACCCGACCTGTTTTTTATGGATTTCTTTTTTTTCTCAATCGCCACGCTTCCTCCATACTTACCCGATCTCCGATGATATGCGTGCTCATCATCGGTTGTGTTTATTGTTTTATGCAGGGCTTTTTTTTGCTTATCAAAAACGTTCATCAAGCCATGTTATTAAGTTTACCGACTGATTATACAAATCGATTGTTAGAAATGTGATAATATTCTAAGGCAACGATCTATTATGGATTTTAGCGCAGAAAGGCATTTTTGGATAAGCCCAACATCTGTGCGCCAACAAAATCCATGAAAATAAGTGGAAATTGAAACCCCTGGAACCTGGTAGACAAGAAGAGTCTCTTTATTTATAATTAGACGAACCTGTTTCAAGGAACTTTTTGGAGGATGTGTTATGGCTCGAAAATCACTTGGTTTTATCCCGTTGATCTGGACTTGTGCATATTGTGAGACCCAGAACCCCGGACCCATTCAAACCTGCACAGGTTGCGGCGCGCCCCAACCCCCTGATGTTAAATTCACCCGGGTGGACCAGGAAACCTTCGACTTCATTAAAGATGAAGCATTGATCCGTATGGCAAAGGCAGGACCGGATATTCATTGTCCTTACTGCGGCACCCGAAACCCCTCATCGGCAACGTTGTGCAGCAATTGTGGTGGTGATCTCAGTATGGGCGGCGAATCACGCGAAACAGGGCAACAAGTTGAAACCACACAAGAAGCAAAAGCGGCTGCCTCCGGACCGCCTTCTGCGGAAAAGAAAAAGGCAGGTCGCAAAACGACAATCTTTGTTTTGCTGGCTGTCTTCGCATGTATTGCAGCTTTTATTATTTTTATGGTCATGATGTTTAAAACGGATGATGTTACTGCGACCGTGACCAATGCAACCTGGGAGCGAAACATCGCGATCGAAGCCTATACATCGGTCACCGATCAAACGTGGTATGACGAGATTCCCTCCAATGCAAGCATTGGATATTGCACGGAAGCGCATCGTTACACGTCTGATCAACCCGTGGCGAATGCCACTGAAGTGTGTGGTGAGGCTTATGTTGAAGACACCGGAACGGGGGTCGGTGAAGTCGTTCAGGATTGCAGCTATTATGTCTATGATGATTTCTGCGAGTATACCTATTTAGATTGGGTAGAGATTGAGGTGGTTACTGAAACCGGAACGGACCGTAATCCATTCTGGCCTTCGTTGCAGCTTGCCAGCGGGCAGCGGGAAGGCACTCGCAATGAAAAATACCAGATCACCTTTGATGGCAAAGGTGAAAGTTACACCTACACCACAAAAGACAGCGATATTTTTGAAGCCGCCCAACCTGGCTCCAAATGGACTTTGCATGTCAATAACCTGGGAGGCGTACAGAAAATAGAACCTGCCAATTAAGGTTTGATACCTATCGTAAATTGAAGTAAACCGCGATTCAAACCACAGGCTTATGTGGATTTGCCAAAATTAGATAAATGGGGACAGCTGACACGCATGCAGCCATAGGGGGTTGAAATTTTTTCACAAACCGGGAGGGATGCTACGCTGTTCGCAACTTGCAAGCGTCACACCCACTATATGACGTGACTTTGTCGCACTCAGCCTGATCTGAGAGGGCAAGGCCATCGCATGCGACACATTTTAAGTTGGATGCCGATTATTGTTCAGACCAAAAATCATCCAGGGCGCGGAAGGTCTTGGCTGGTTCGTCCCAGTGGGGTAAGCCCTTGGTTGGATAAACTCTAACCGCTTTCCAGTTTTCCCTTTCATGTAAAAATATCGGGAGCATCTCAAAATTTGTGGCGGGGTCCCGATCATAAAGGACCAAAACCGGTTGTGTTAGCGCCTGGTAAACGGTCTCTCTGATAGCGGGGGTGTTGAGTTTTCCGCTTATGAAATAGGTGGGCGCGTGTTGAGCGCCGGGCTGATGGGATGTCTGGTAGGCATAGTCCACAAACCGCTCGGGCACCAATCCTTCAAAGTTTTTATTGAGGAAAAACTGGATAGTGGGTCGGCTGGAAATCAGATCGTAAAAAGGTCGGTTCCATAACTCGATTGCCAGACCGGAATAGACGAAGTTCTTCACACCTCTTTTTTGGGCGTGTTCGGTAAAACTTCCCCCTTTGGGCGGTTGAAACCCGGTGGGAGAGATCATCGCAAGCGAACGGATATTTTCAGGGTCATGAACTGCGGATAACGCAGCAAATTCGCAGGATAGGGACAGGGCAATCACATCGGTAGCTTGACCAATAACATTTTTGATAAAACTGGTGATGGCGTTTTGGTACATCAAAGGACTGTAAACCCTGTTGCTTCGATCTGAAAAACCAAATCCGGGCAGATCCAGCGCGTAGACGGGGCGCTGCCCCTGAAAATGTTCAAAAATAGGCTGCATTTCAAAAGCGCTTGAAGTTGCATTGATGCTGTGGATTAACAATAAAGGTGTGCCTCTTTTGTTTGGGCTGACATAATAACTGAGTCGTCCTGCCTCTTCTGACTGATAATCCTTAATCTCTGCATCAATCGCTTTTTCGATTTCCATATCGTGGCGGATATATTTCCGACTGTATAGAATCCATCCGGCAGCAGAGGCAGCCGCCGCGCTGATGACACTGCCGAAAGACCACAAAACGCCCTGAACATCTTTTTTGTTTTCTTTTTTCATCCTTATCCTCCAGGTATGTTATTCAGATAGGCGATTTTCATACCTTCTCTTTACTTTAACACATATTCACAGGATGGGTTACAAAAATTTAAAAATCCAATAATCACAATTTGTCGAGCGGCTGAGGTAAGGGCAAAATGTTTCTCAGATGACAATACATGTTCCTGCACTGTCGGGTAGAATCACGCAATGAATGATGTCAAGGAGAAGCAGTGAAATCCAGAATATTATGGCTCACATTGGGAGGATTGGGGCTTCTTTTTATCCTCAGCAGTCTCATCATCACCTTTGCTGAATTTCAGGGCTTTAAACACCTCCCCGTCCAATTCCCCGCAGATAGTCAGATTGCGGACGTCCCTGTGGGCGGTCTTAATCCGTCAGAAGCCACGGAGAGATTGACCTCTTCCTACAATACCCCACTTCGGCTTGAAATTGAGGGCGCAACCCTGCTTGCCAACCCCGACGAATTGGGTCTGGTATTGGACGCGCCCCATCTGGTTGAACAAGCTGTCAGTGAGATCGATCAGGTCTCCTTTTGGGCTTACTTGTGGAAGGGTCATCATCCGCAACCCGTCGTGGCGCCCCTGGACGCAGAAGTGGATAAAGCTCAAGTACTGGACTATCTCAACCGGGAGATTATCCCGCGTTACACGCAAGCCGGGAGTCCGATCACACCGATATTGGGCACAACCAACTTTCAAGTCTTTCAGGGTGGGACAGGGCTGGATATTGATTCCGCCGTCGAAGATATCCAGGCAGCTTTGCTTTCGCCAACGGTCAACACGGTCTCTTTAAAGATGAATGATGTTTTAGAATCGCAGGTTGATATCGGGATGTTGGAAGCGTTCTTGAAGTTTATCATTCAAGAAGCAGGCTTTGATGAGCTTGTCGAGGTGTATCTCGAATCAATGCAAAACGGGGAAATACTGCATTTTGCCGTGGATGGCTACGCGCCTGTTGCGCCCGATATCGCCTTCACGGCTGCCAGCGCGGTGAAAATCCCGATCATGGTCTCTGTCCTGCGTCGCACGCCTGAACCAACGCCTGAAAAGGTCGCAGAACTGATGCGGCAGATGATCGTCCTCTCTGAGAACCCCCCGGCGGACACATTAATGTCAGCTTATCTTGATCCCGTACGCGGACCCCTGATCGTCAGCGAAGATTTGGCGGAACTGGGGTTGGGGAATACTTTCTTGGCTGGCTTTTTCGCCCCCGGATCTCCCGTGCTTCAGCTCTTTGAGACCCCTGCCAACACGCGGCGTGATATCTTCCTGAACCCGGATATTTACAATCAGACCGTACCGGCCGAAACGGGGCGGCTTCTTTCTGCAATCTATAGCTGCGCCAAAGCGGAGCGCGGACTTCTGGTCGAAACATTCCCCGGTGAGATTACCCGGGATGAATGCCAGCTTATGCTGGATATACTGGCTGCCAACCGGCTGGGAATCTTGATCGAAGCAGGATTGCCGCCTGAAGCCAGTGTTGCCCATAAGCATGGTTGGGTCGTTGCACTGGACGGTTTGATCCATTCTATGAGTGATTCGGGTGTGGTATTCACATCAGCAGGGGATTACGTCCTGACGATCTTTATTTACGATCCTGAACGTTTGGACTTTGACCAGGGGAATCGTCTGATCGCACGCCTGTCGCAAACAGTATATAATTTCTTTAACCTCGACAACCAGGCGTATTGGTGGATTGATTAACAATGAAAGTGATATTGACCCACGAACAGGCTGATATGGATGCCCTGGCTTCACAATTGGGAGCCTGGCTCTTGTTTCCTGACGCCCTGCCCCTTTTGCCGCGCAACATTAATCGCAATGGAAAGCGATTCATAGAAGAATACGGCGACAAACTTCCCTATATCAATTTTAAAGACCTGCAACGAGAACCGATTGATGAGATCATCCTGGTAGATACCCAATCGATGATCACCCTCAGGGGTATGAGCAAAGAAACGCGAGTGCGCGTTTATGACCACCATCCCCGGCGGGATGACCTCCCCGAAGATTGGGAATGTTTTTTTGTGCAATCCGGCGCCAATGCCAGCCAGATGGTCGCCCGCATCCGCCAGCAAGGAGTTTCGATGAATCCCCTGCACGCCACCCTCCTGTTGCTTGGCATCCATGAGGACACCGGATCGTTTACCTATGGGTCTACGACGGCTGAGGATATGACCGCGGCTGCCTTTTGCCTTGAAAAGGGCGCAGATCTTGATATTGTCGCCCAATTTCTTTACCCGCCTCTTTCGGAAGGTCAACGCAGGGTCTATGACCGTCTGATGCGGAATGTGGACACATTCATGATCGACGATCAAACCATCATGGCTGCAAAAGCCAACGGAAGGGATGTCCAGGATGAAATTTCAAGCATTGCCCATCTGATGCGAGATGTCCTCAACCCGGATGCGCTCCTCCTCCTGGTTTCCACGCCCCAGGGCATCCGACTGGTCGCCAGGTCGACCAGCGACCGTGTGGACGTTTCAGCAATTGCAGAGGCAATGGGCGGGGGCGGTCACAAACGAGCGGCATCGGCGCTTGTCAGGCCGACTGAATCCCTCGATGAAGACGAAATTGATGGCTTTCTTGATACGTGTTATCAGGATATGATCACCCGTTTGGATCAGTTTGTCACTTCAAAAATCACCGTTGCCAACATCATGTCTCGAGATCCGCTGATCCTTGCCCCCGACACCTCCGTGCAGGAAGCGCACCGTCTGATGCAGCGCTATGGTTATGAGGGTTACCCCGTTGTTGCCAACGGGAAGGTGGTTGGATTGCTCAACCGGCGCGAGGTGGATCGCGCCATCAGCCACGGTTTGGATCTGACCGTTGACAGCCTGATGGCGGCTGGTAATGTCACCGTGCCGACCGACGCATCGCTGGAAATGCTGCAGTCGCTGATGGGAAGCACGGATTGGGGGCAGATACCGGTGGTGCTCCCCCAAACAGACGAGATTATTGGAATTGTCACCCGGACCGATTTAATTAAAACGCTGACTCCGCAACCAGAACTGCCCTCTCAAGAAGAAGTGCAGGAAAAACTAAACGAGATATTGCCTCCCAGCCGGCTGGCATTGTTGCACGCCCTGGCTTCTGAAGCAGACAGGATCAACCTCCCCATTTATGTAGTCGGCGGCTTTGTGAGGGATTTGCTTCTGGGTCGGCCCAGCCTTGATTTTGATGTGGTGGTAGAGGGCGATGCGATCTTCTTTGCCCGGCGGCTTGCTGAGAAGTTTGGCGGCAGGGTGCTCACCCACCAGCGCTTTGGAACGGCGAAGTGGTTGACAGCGGAGATTGACCTGGAGATCGAGCACATTCTACCCGAACACAATCATTACCCGGAGAGCCTTGATTTGATTACCGCCAGGACGGAGTTTTATGAACAGCCTGCAGCCCTCCCCACCGTGGAAAGCAGCAGTATTAAAATGGACCTGCACAGGCGCGACTTCACCATTAATACGCTGGCTTTGCGTCTGGATGGCGATCATTTCGGGAGAATATATGACTATTGGGGCGGATTAAATGACCTGCGCAAGGGGCACATCCGGGTGCTGCACGCGCTCTCCTTCGTTGATGATGCCACCCGCTTGCTCAGGGCGGTGCGCTTCGAACAGCGTTTTGACTTCCAGATTGAGCCACGCACCCTGGCGCTGCTGGATGAAAGTCTGCCCCTGATTAAAAGATTGACGGGGTCACGTATTCAGCATGAGATCAACCTGATTCTGTCAGAGCCAAAAGCCGCCAAGATGGTGGATCGCCTTGACGGGTTGGGCATCCTCAAAGCCATTCATCCCGCGCTGCCCTGGGACGAAACGGTAGTAAGAAGGAACCTGGAATCAATCGATACCGACGCCATTGACCCGATCTGGGACATACCGGAGGAGTTCGACGGACTTAGCCTTCGACAGGTTCTGAGTTACCTGGTGTGGCTTGGCGGTCTTTCAGAATCAACCCTGCGATCAATTTCTTATCGATTGCGCTGTAAGGCGAGCTTGAAAAAACTGCTTTTTGCAACGAGCCAGATTAACCAGGCTTTGCCGCAGTTGACCCATGCCAAACCCAGCGCTGTTGTGCATTTGTGCGATAAAGCGCCCCGCCTGGCCATCTACGCGGTCTATCTTGTCACCCGGCAAGAGGATTTACGAGAATACCTCAGGATGTATGTGGGGCAATGGCATGCGGTTGAACCGCACACCACCGGTAATGATTTGAGGAACCTGGGGTTGCGCCCATCGCCGATCTATGGGCAGATCCTGACCGCCTTGCGAGACGCTTGGCTGGATGGTGACATTCAAACTGTGCAGCAAGAAAATGAGCTGTTGAAAGCGCTGATTGAAAAATATCAGTAAGCCTTTGTGGAACATGGGTATGCGCGATGGTTGAAAAAATCGTATCCGAATCTCGATTTGATTTTTCTCAGATCACCATTCGGCAGGTAAAAAAGAAAGACCTGACTGCTCTTGAATGGGATGGGGCATACCTTAATTTTCGGCGGATGTACGCAGAAATTTATCGTGACAGCCTGCTGGGGAAAACGCAGATGTGGCTGGTTGAATTTCCTTCCGGGGAAGTTGTCGGACAATCCTTTGTGATGCTGTGGGGTGGAGGAAGCGGGGTGGCGGACGGCAAAGATTATGCCTATCTGTTTTCCTTTCGAATTAAGCCCGAATGGCGTAATTATGGGATTGGAACTTATCTGATGAATTTTATTGAAGACCACCTGCTTGAACGACGCGTGAGGTTTCTCACCTTGAATGTCGCCAAGGACAATCCGGGCGCATTGCGTCTTTATCAGCGTCTGGGCTATCGAATTTTGCACGCCACCCCTGGATACTGGTCCTATGTTGACCATGAAGGGCGCACCCAACAGGTTTATGAACCCGCCTGGCGCATGATCAAGAAATTGCCGCCCTCTTAAAGCAGAAATTTATTCCCGTTAAGCAGTATTTTTTTCAACCTGTGCTATCGCATGAACGAGCGTGCACGCCTGCTCGAATGTTGATAAACCCGGCTCTGACTGGCGTCAACAGCCTGCGTCTTATCCCGATTAGCAGTTAAAACCACCCACCTGGATTATAATAATATCACCGACAGGATCAGCTAACGAAGCCTGCCCGGTTTAAGTTTTTTACATGGATGCAGCGATCGAAGTTGATATGACGATAGCGCAGCATCAAACTGACAACAACATAGAAGAAAGCATTTTTATGGATCAACGTGTTTTTGGCCCGGTTCCCACCCGGAGATTGGGTCAATCTTTAGGAATCGACCCCATCCCACTGAAGACCTGTAACTGGAATTGTGTTTACTGCCAGTTAGGGCGCAGCCAACCGGTAACGAACATCAGAAAGGCATATTTTGATGCGAAGGAAATATTAAGACAGGTTCGGGTGGCTTTGGATGCTCATCCTCCAGGGCAGATCGATTGGGTCACCTTTGTGGGCTCTGGTGAAACCTGCCTGCACTCGGAGATGGGGGAGATGATTCTTGCGGTGAAGGCTATGACGGATTTGCCCGTGGCGGTGATCACCAATGGCGCGCAGCTTTATTTGCCGGAGGTTCGGAAAGCGCTAATTCAGACAGACGCTGTTTTACCTTCTCTGGATGCTGGAAACGTCGAACTCTACCGTCGTATTAACCGCGCCCATCCTGATTTGTCCTTTGAACGCTTGGTGGAGGGTTTAATTTCTTTTCGCAAGGAATATACGCATCGCTTGTGGATAGAGGTGATGCTCATCAAGGGCTTGAACGATACCGAAGAAGCGATCAGAGAAATTGCCAGAGTATTGGAAAAAATTAAACCGGATGAAGTCCATGTCGTTACGCCCACCCGACCCCCGGTGGAAACCTGGGTTGAACCGCCAGACGAAGATGGCTTGTTGCGCGCTCGGGCTATCCTGGGTAATGTTGCAAAAATTGTCCATCCAGCATCGGGCACATTTGACCTCAGCGGCACGGAAAACCTGATGGACGCGATTGTGGGCATCATCACCCGGCACCCGATGCGAGACTCTGAACTGCACGAAGCTCTGGGCGCCTGGCCTGCTGACGAAATTTGCAGGACACTTGACCAGCTGGCACAAAGCGGCAGAGCGCAAATCATTAAACGCCACGGCATCCATTTTTGGAGCGCCTCGGGAACCCACTTCCCACACAAACCTTGAGACTGTTTTATCGGTTGTTATGTTATTGCTTGGAGTGTAATGTCAAAATTTTCTTTAGATGTATTAAATCGTTGTGTTTATCCCTTGTTGAAATCTGATGATCCGGATGTGCTTTTGGGCGCGGAATTTGGTGAGGATGTCGCCCTGACGAAGGTGGGCGGTGATATTCTTGCCTCGCATGTTGACCCGATTGTTGGCGCCGTGCAGGATATTGGCTGGCTGGCTGTGCATGTTGCCTGTAATGACATTGCCACCAGCGGGGCTCCGCCGCGCTGGATTTTGCCCCTGGTGCTGGTGCCCAACAAAGACGATGAAGCGCTGGTCAAGGTCATCATGACCGATATCGCCAGAGCGGCTGAAGAAATTGATGTGAGCGTTATCGGTGGGCACACCGGATATTCTGCCAACTTGAATCGACCGCTGGTGGCTGTTACGGCACTGGGAACCCTCGGTGGGCGTCAACCCATCCTCACCCGGGGTGCAAAGGTGGGCGACCATATTTTGGTCACCAAGGGGATAGCGCTGGAGGGGACGGGCATCCTGGCAAGCGATTTCAGCCGCACAGCGATCAGCCTGGGGTTGACGGAGTCTGAAATTGATCAAGCCAGGGCGTTGTTGAACAATGTCAGCGTGATCCCAGAGGCGCTTGCGCTGGCACAGCATGGGGCTACTTCAATGCATGATGTGACCCGCGGCGGGTTGCTGGAAACCTTGCTTGAGATCGCCCAGCTCTCTGAGATGGAATTGGAAGTGCATTCCGAAAACGTCCCCATCCCTGAAATTGTCGCCAGGTTTGCCGATGCCTTCGGCTTCGACCCCTTTAAGATGATCTCCTCCGGCACATTGGCAGCGACGGTGTCCCCGGAGTGCGTTGAGGAAGTCCAGCGTCAATTACACGATCGTAAAATCCCCTTTTCAGTGATCGGAAAAGTGGTATCGGGTAAGGGTGTAAAGATCATTAAAGAAGGTCAGGTGACCCATTACGTAGATATCCGCCCAGAAGAGGATGAATTAGCCCGGATGTGGCAAGAATTTCAACCAGATTAATGAAAGAATGGAGCTGGTTGTTCTCAGGCGCAATCAGCTCATCGCAATTTGTTTGGTTCTGATAAGTAAATCAAGTCGTTGGGGGCACGCGTCCTGAAACCATTTAGAAGCCAATTGCTATGGGTGCAAACATTGACCGCTGCCCAAATTATTAACAAATTCGCGTTGGCTGTTCTTGGGTTTTGTGAACAAACCCTGGTGAAATTATGTCTGACATCAACCCATTCGATGATCTGAAAATTGCAGCAAGGTATGAGGATTGGTATCATACCTCGGGGAAAAAAGCTGCGGATCAGGAAAAACTGCTCCTGCTTTCACTTCTGAATCGGTTTGAAGGTATTAAGTCAATCCTGGATATCGGTTGTGGCACCGGGTATTTCACAAACTGGTACCACGACCAGGGCTATCAGGCTGTTGGCTTGGATCGGTCGATGAAAATGCTCATGCACACAATCACGCATAACATTGTACATTTCTGTTTGGGGGATGCAGCTGATCTACCTTTTCCGGAAAAATCTTTTGACCTGGTCAGTTATGTGACCGTGCTCGAGTTTGTCCGTGACCCTCAGCGTGCTTTGCGCGAAGGGTTACGCCTTGCCAGGCGAGGATTACTTTTGGGTGTGATCAACCGACACAGTTTGCTGGGTTTAAAATATCGATCAAAAGGAGGTCCAATCTGGGGGGCAGCGAGATTGTTTACACCCCGCGAATTACAACAGATGTTGGCAAATGTTGTTGATACCCATTATGAAATTCATTGTAAAACGACGATTTTGCCCTTGTCCTTTCGCTCATCAAAATTACCCTGGGGAGGTTACATCGGTTTGGCCGTGATGATTTCCTGAAATGGAGGATGCTTATGTCTGAAAAAACGACGTTGACGGAGATTGAAGTGACTGCATGTAAAGATAAACTTGAAATGATCCAACACTTATATGAATCTGGGGCTGATCATGCTGCCATTCTTAAAAGTTTGAATGAGTTAGAAACCCTTTTGGCAGGGGGAGACCGTAGCAAAGGAGGGTTCATTTCTGCTCAACTCAGCCTATATCCTTTGCGACAAGCTTCTCTTTCCCAGGCTATCGATCCTGCATTGAAAAAACTTAAGGAATACGAACTGGAGTTTTACCCGGGTTCGATGAGCGCCGTTATCTTTGGTGTTGATAGTGAAGTTTGGCGTGGCTTGCAGGCAGCTTTTTTGGCAGCCTCAGAACAGGCAGAGGTCGTGATGGTGGTTACAATTTCGAATGCTTGTCCGCAACCTGAACGAGAGGAAGGGGCATAAGACCAGGATAAAAGATGGGAAATGGGCAGAGCGGATAGCTGAAATTAAATCGCTTGTAACTTGAAAAAAGAGTTGTAACCGGCTGGGCTTGTTCGGGGGTATTGCAGCTTAAAGCTCAAAGCCTGCCTCTTGCCCACCTAATTCTTTACTTCTACTCGATCATCCCGTGCACCCTTTTCCAAATGTCGTCAAACATGTCCTCTGTCAGACGACCTGTCTGGGTATTTTGCTGGCTGGGATGATAAGAACATAGCAGCCATGGGAGGTTCTCCCCCAGATCATAATACTGGTTATGACCAAAAACCATTTTTGGAAGGTCCACATCTTGGGCTTTGTACATACGCAAGATACCGTCGAAAGCGATCTTACCCAGGGCGACATAACCCTGCAAATTTTGTAAAAGGTGAACCTCTGCCTGCAGCCAGGGCTGGCAGTTCAATATTTCGGAGATATGTGGGCGGTTTTTGGGAGGCACACAGCGGCAAACGGCTGTGATGAAAAGATCTGTCAATGTGAGGTTATCGCCAATGTGATCCGAGTTGGGTTGATTGGCAAAGCCACATCGATGTAAGGCGCGAAAAAGGAAATTTCCACTGGCATCGCCGGTGAACATGCGTCCGGTACGGTTGGAACCATGCGCGCCGGGCGCCAGCCCAACGACCATCACCCTGGCTTGCTGATCACCAAAACCTGGGACAGGCTTTGCCCAATAGGTCTGATCTTGGTAGGCTTTACGCTTGGTTTGAGCAACTGATTCTCGCCAGGCAACCAGTCGGGGGCATTTGCGACATTTGATCAATTCGGCATTATGGGTTTCAAAAGTGTCTGTCATAGGATAATTTTACTGCAAAGTTCAGCACGTATCGGAAGGGATCGTAAATTCTGTTAAGCGTCGTAAAACGTATAACGCAATCAATTTGATTGCGTTATACGGGTTGTGCTCGGTTTTTGTAAATTATTCCTTCGTTAGAACGCCATCCTCCAGAACATAGGTCGCCATCTTTTCCGCCAGCAAACGAATGGAGGCTTTGCACTCAAACAATTCAGGATTGGTGGAATGGACCGGGATCAAATATTTGGCGTTTATAGCCTTCGCGATGTAAATCAGGTTGTTTGGGTAGGCATGATTGTATGAAAAAAGATTGGCAAAGGCAGCGTAATTCGTGTTTGTTAATTTGAGGACTCGCTCCATATTTTCATAGTCCCGGCTTCCTTTGACCATGGGCACACCATAAAGGTGGAAATAATCTGCGCCTTTGACTGCAAGGTCGAAAAGCTCAAGGATGTTTTCGTAGCTGTTTTGCAGAAAATATTTGTGTGGTGCGGCGAGGATGTCTTCATAACCCACCACTTTGGGTGTTTTTTCGAGCACATACTGAAGATAAGCTGCCTGGCTGTCCTCATATTCCTCGTTGTCGGGGATGAAAACAGGCGGGTATTCGCCAATCATGTTCATCACAACGTATGCAGTTTTTGGCTCGAAAACGATCTCGCGTTGGGTTGCACGGGCAACATCAAATAAACCTTTGATCAACTCCATGTCGCGGTGGTAGATATTGAAAATCCCGAGAGAAGAAGAGTCTGCAAGACCCCCCTCGACTTGCTCGAGCAGTTCTTGTTCTGAGATCATCCCCGCCGGTATCGCCAGGGAGGGTTTGAGCGGCTCATCTCCGAATCGCTCGTACATTTTCGGTGAAAAAGTTGTTGCTTCAAGAATCAGCACATCGATCTCTTCCGCAGCCAGTTTGTCGAGGTCTTCAAGCACCTTTTCAAGGTTGCCGCCGTGCATGCGCACATCCCCTGAATAGAAGTATTTGCCGTCCGGCGTTTCAATCAGGTAGCCGACCGCCCCAGCGCAAGGGTGGTCTGAATAATAGGCGGTTACTTTGATATCGCCAATCCAAAACGGCTGGTAGAGCTTGATTGGGGTGTAATCCCGTTCGCCAACGGACTCCCCAATTTGATCAAGAAGTTTTTGCAGTTTGTAACCATCTTCATGCAGATACACGGGGATATCCGGGTGAATCATGCCAATCCCCGACATGTGATCCAGGTGTAAATGCGAAATGATCACGCCCGTTTGGTATTCACTCCCTTCGTAAGGGGTCACATCACTTTCGTCACCCAGATCTTTTTCGCTGAACACGCCGTCCACAGGCGGTATCTGACCAAGGCGAATTGCATCGCGCACCCAGGACTTCTCCCTTTTCTCAACCTGTCCGTCATAGGGTTGGGTCATCGGGTTGAATGGCCCGCCAAAGTCAAAAATGACTCTTGATTTGCCATAAGCAATGCTGGCAACAATTCCGTCGCCAGTGACACCTTCGTAAAATTTAATTTTGCTGTTCATATTCTTTTTCCAAAATCAGTTTTCCATTATCGAGGATATAGGTCTCGCCTTCAATCGGCAATAACTGTACACCATTTTTCGGAAGCAATCTTTCGGGATTGAAGCCATGGCATGGGATCAGTACTTTGGGGTCGACTT
>LSQX01195287.1_pt2 | contig 21616 bp, 16 predicted proteins | sample 654561 | NCBI WGS metagenome assembly LSQX01 (sample SAMN04489861, study PRJNA283612) | anaerobic digester metagenome | isolation source: 4 biogas reactors fed with cattle manure at either 37C or 55C with and... | place: Denmark: Kongens Lyngby | collected 2014
ATAGCAAAACCACCGCCGCGGTCAACGCGACCCGCGGGATGGTGATGATGAACGAAGGAAAGTTGATATCAGCTTTCTATTACTCGACATCGAGCGGCCTTACCGCGAGCGCCCACGAGGTTTGGATTAGCGACGGTTTCTCATATCCCGCCCCGACCCCTTACCTGATTGGGCAAAACTTAACCGAGGACGCGTCCGGCAATCCGATTACCTTTGATTACCGGGACGAAGCTTCGATGCTTTCATTCTTTAAAACGATTAAAATGACGACGCCCGACAGTCATACAAATCATCATCGCTGGCGCGTCACCTTCACAAAAGAACAACTTTCCGCGACGATAAACGCGAATTTACGTCTGACATATCAGTCTTCGCCTAATCTTGTCTTAACGGAGACGGTCGCGGGGTGGGAGTCGCTCTCTATCCCCGAGTCGGTCGGCGAGGTGTTAGACGTCTATGTTGACGAGCGCGGCGCATCCGGCGTCGTCATCAGTTTAATCGTCGAAACGACGACCGGCAAGTATAAAATCATAAACCAGTATAATATCCGCTTCACAATCCGCCCGAAAGACAGCGGCGGGACGGTCACGCGGTATTATGCCCAGGGAACGGATAACGATTACAGCGGCCACAAGGAGAATGATTCCATCCTTTTATCAGGTTTTTTCGCGATTGAGCGGAATGGCGATGACTACACGTTCTACGGCGGCGGTAACGGTCACGGCGTCGGGATGAGCCAAAACGGCGCCAACGGTTATGCCGGGCGCGGTTATGATTACGAGCAAATTCTCACGACATATTATCAGGCGATTGATCTCGTTGACATATCCTACGAGTATCAGCCGCTTGTCGAATATGAGGGGTATTTTAAGTTAAGTTAGGATAAAAATCGTCGTTAAAAATACTACGGCAGGTGAAAGAGATGAGAGAAGTCGGAACAACGATATCGGAAGCCATTAAAACGGGCAAATGGTTATACATCGATTACCGGAACCGCGAAAACCAACGGACGAGTTACTGGTGTTCAGTAATTGACGTTCATCCCCGGGACAAGCGCTTAACCGTTAAAATGTTTAACCCGCATTTGTCCGAAGAGATTATCGAGGCCAAGCTTTTTTTCGACGGCGTTATTTCGGCGCAAATCATCGATGGCACGACATATGAAGTCCCGGCGAGACTAATCGAGACAATTGAGAAAAACCCCGCCCCCTACGAATGGTTAAATTTCGACTCCTTTAACAACAACATTTTAATGTACCTGCGGGAATGCTATTTTTACGACAATGACCCGTATCAAAGGGAATATCATTTCATAGACGGCGTCGATTGCGACGTTTTAAGGTCCAGCAGGGCTTACGGTCTGTCCGCCGTGCAAACCGGCCAGATTATTGATTTTATCTATAAGACCGATATCGACGCGTTTTCTAAAAACAAACACACGTATTTGGCGTTGAATTTTTTCTCAATCTCTATTAATAAAAAACTATACGTAATCGCCTATTACGACGTCTTGTTTGATGTCGAAAAACAAACGCTCGTTTTAAGCAGAAATTTAAAGATAAACAAAAGCTTTTTAATCGGCGACCGGAAGTATTCGTTAAAGCAATTCGTCGATATCAATCCCAACGAGTTTATCGAAAAGTTCGCTTCCGACTACCGCTACTATTCGGAAATAATCGCCCGTAATCTAACTTCCGGCGAGATGATTGACGAAAGCCCCTATCTAATGGTCCTGGAGCGCAATGTCCCGATGAACATTGATAATGTGTTCGCGGCGATCGCGCAAATGCACCAGAAACAAAGCATGACGCCGCCGCTTAAAGCCTTTTTCGGCAACATCACTACCCGGGACGAAGTGTCCGGCGCAGAGGATTACGTATATTTCAGCGACGATAAATTTAACGAGGACCAACTCAGGGTTGTATATAATACCGTGAAAAGCCCGCTAACTTACGTGCAGGGGCCGCCCGGGACCGGGAAAACGTCGACGATTTTCAATATACTTTTATCGGCTTTCATGAACGAAAAATCAGTTTTGATCGCCTCCAATAATAACAAACCGATTAACGATATTTTTAAGAAGATTAAGTTCACTCACCTGGATAAGGAGATTCCTTTCCCGGCGCTAAGAATAGGCGTGCTTGAGGAAAATATTAAAACCTTAAAGCGAATAAAGGAGTTTTATTATAAGTCTAAAAATATCGTCATCAAGGAAGGGCAATTGAAAAACATCAAGTTGAAGGCCAAAGAAAAATACGGACAGTTAAACGCCGCCATCGAAAAGTACGAGGAATTGATTGCCCTGCGGGAAGAAAAAGAAACTTTGCTTTCGATGCATGATAATGTCGATAATAATTTTAAGAACATGCTCGCGATCGAGATCAATCTTGTTGATGAAAAAATACGAAAAATCGGCCAGCTTCCCGACTTAAGGAAATTAGCTTATGTCGGAAGGAAAGACCGGCAATACACGAGTTATTTATATTATAAATCCTTTTCCTATTGGAAAATGCTATATACACCGGAATATCGGGATTTAGTCGAAATCGTCCATATGCCTGACGGGAATAAGGAAGAGCGGAAAGAAAAAAATCGGGCGTTCTTGAAGTATTTGGCGGATGATGAGAACTTTCTCCTTTTCGTCCGCGCGTTTCCGTTTATTCTTTCCACCAATTTATCGGCGAACAAATTAGGCTCGCCCAAACCGTTTTTTGACTATGTGATTATTGACGAAGCCGGGCAGTGTAACATCGCCACGTCGCTTATCCCGATGATTAGGGGGCGTCGTCTCGTCTTATTCGGCGACCCGTCGCAACTTCGGCCCGTAATCGTTTTGGATGAAGAGGTTAACCGGAAACTCAGGGAAAAGTATCAAATCAGCGACACTTATGATTATATTAATAATTCGATAATCGAGGTCATGCAAAAGAAGGACCGGGTATCGCCATCGATCTTGCTTCGTTATCACTATCGTTGCGGGAAGAAAATTATTAATTTCAGCAACCGCCGTTATTACGGGAACCGGCTGAAAATCGAGACGGATGAATTGCCGGAGCAATTGGAGTTTTATAATGTGAAAAGCGACGAAACGGCGGGGGAAAGAAACACCTCCTATCAGGAGGCCGCGACGATCGCCGATATCATCAAGAAGAACAATTACAAGAACGTCGCCGTCATCACCCCCTTCCGCAACCAATCCGCTTTAATCAGCGGGATGCTCGAAGCGGACCGGATTAAGGGCGTCGACGTCGGGACGATCCACACTTTTCAGGGAGACGAGCGCGACGTCGTCATTATATCGCTTGCGCTTTCTCCTTCCACCGGTGAAAAAACCTACAATTGGGTCAAGGATAACAGCGAGCTGATTAACGTCGCCGTGACGCGGCCAAAAAACAAATTGATCATCGTGGGCGACTACGACCTTATTGCGGAAAGGGCCAAAAACCAAGAAAAGGGGGAAAATGACGACCTGTATTCTTTGGTCTCCTACGTGCAGAAAAACGGGAACTGTTATGTGCCGCCGAAAAAGGAGGAGAGTTATCAATTTTTCCGGCAATACAATACGGCGAAGGAGAAAGACTTTCTTAGGACCATCTCCCACATGATGACGACGATGCCGGCTTATACCGTCCAGTCAAAAGTAAAAGTCGCGTCCGTCTTTAATTTGGATCCCCGCGACAACTTTGATTATTATACGAGGGCCGAATTCGACTTCGTGATCTTCGAGAAAGCCTCGGGTCGCCCGCTCATCGTGTTTGAGGTCGACGGTCCGGAGCATATCAATAATTACCGGACGATAAGAAACGACCGGAAAAAAGAAGACATATGCAGGCGCAGGAATGTAAAACTGATAAGAGTCCCGAATGAGAACGTCAGAAGATATAACTTGATTAAAAATATATTGTTACGCCGTTGTTTGAGTTCATAACACTTAGTAATAAATGCAAAATTTTGTAACAATTAAAGTAATCATATGGTAAAATAGGGGTAAAGAGATTTTAGGCAACATCATTTGGTTTATTTTCATTGGTTTGTGGAGCGCGATTTATTTCTGTTTTGCCGGATTAATACTGTGCATAACGATTATCGGCATCCCCTTTGGAAAACAGTGCTTCAAACTTGCCGTTTTGTCCTTGATTCCGTTTGGCGCCAAAATAAATTAACTTGTAAACCAAAAGCCCTAAAGGGCTTTTTTTTTTTGAAAGGGACAATTGTGCTTTTAATCGGCATCGTTTGGTGATATAATAATACGGGAGATGATTATAGAAACATGACGGAAACCTTATCGATGAAAGCGGTAGTGAAGGAGCGTCCCCAAAAAGGGTTCAGTTATTTGGAAAAGACCATTTCTACAGATTTGGCGCCCGACGAGGTTCTGGTCAAGGTGATTTCGGCTTCGTTTTGCGGGACCGATTATCATATCTACCAGTACGACGAATGGGCTCGGAAAAGGATTAATCTGCCCCTGATAGTCGGGCATGAATTAAGCGGCGAAATTATCAAGGTCGGCGCCGAAGTAAAGGAAGTAAAAGTCGGCGATTGGATCAGCGCGGAAACGCATATCTTTTGTTCCGAGTGCGAGTATTGCCTTCGAGATGAAAAACATATTTGCGAGAAAACGAAAATAATCGGCGTCGATACCGACGGCTGTTTCGCGAATTATGTAAAACTGCCGGCGGCGAATTGCTTCGTCAGCAGTAAAAACGTCGATCCGCGTTTGCTTTCGATTCAAGAGCCGCTTGGAAATGCCGTACACACGATAACCCATTTTCCCATTACCGGGAAAACCGTGGCGGTCGTCGGGTGCGGTCCGATCGGCCTGATGGCGATTGACGTCGCGAAGGCGATGAACGCGGCCAAGGTAATCGCCATCGAAACGAAAGAATACAGGCTCCGCCTCGCCGAGAAAATCGGCGCCGACGCGGTTATTAACCCGATGATGGAAGACGTGGTTTTAAGCGTTCTCACGGAAACGGGCGGTCGGGGCGTCGATGTCGTCGGCGAATTCAGCGGAAACAAAAACGCAATCGAAAGCGCGTTTAAGTATTTGAAGCCCGGCGGCGCGATAAGCATGCTTGGCATTCCAAACCGCATTATTGAGGTTGATTTCGCGTCCGATATCGTCTTTAAGGGCGTGAGTATTTACGGGGTCGTCGGCCGCCGTATTTACCAAACCTGGAATCAGGTGAAAGAACTGCTTGACAAGAATCTTTTGCATCTGGAAAAAATCATCACGCATACGTTTCCGTTATCGGAAATAAACCGGGCGGCGGAAGTTATGGGAAGCGGGAATTGCGGGAAAATACTTTTATTACCCGAGGAGGTATAATGGACAAATTAACGTATTTTCATGAGAAAGTAGAGGAGTTAAAAGACGCCGGCGTCTATCGCGTCCTGCCGGTGAATTATGGTCCCTGCGCCAATGTCATTAATTTAAACAACCGGAAAGTAGTCAATCTTTCAAGCAATAATTACCTTGGCTTGGCCGATCATCCCCGTCTTAAAGAAGCGGCAAAAAAAGCTATCGACAAGTACGGGATCGGCGCCGGGAGCGTGCGCACAATCGTCGGCAACCAGGACATTTTGGAAGAACTCGAGCGGGAGCTCGCCAAGTTTAAGCGCGAGGAAGCGGTGGTCTGCTTCCAGTCGGGCCTTAACTGCAATTTGGGCGTCATCCCGGCGATTACCGAAAAAGGCGATTTGATTATCAGCGACGAGCTTAATCACGCCTCGATCATCGACGGCGTCAGGCTCTCGCGGGCGGATAAAGCGATCTTCCGCCATGCAGACACGGAGCATCTTGCGGAGATACTCGCGGAGAAGGCGGAACAATACAAACGGGTGTTTATCATTACCGACGGAGTTTTCTCCATGGACGGCGATATCGCGCCGCTTCCCGAGATTGTTGAGCTTGCGGAAAAGTATAACGCCTACGTTTATGTTGACGACGCCCACGGAAGCGGCGTCTTGGGCGAGGGCGGCCGCGGGACGATCGATCACTTCCATCTTAACGGACGCGTTGATTTCATCGTCGGCACGCTAAGCAAGGCCATCGGCGTTATCGGCGGTTATCTGGCCACTAAAACGAAGGTGAAAGAGTGGCTGTTGCACCGGGCTCGCCCGCTGCTTTTTTCGACCGCTTTACCGCCGGCCGCTATCGCCGCGACGATCGAGGCCGTGAAAATACTCTCGGAAAGCGAGGCCTTAACCGAAAAGCTTTGGGATAACGCCGCCTATTTCAAAAAAGGGCTTAAAGACCTGGGCTTCAACACCGGGCAAAGCAAGACGCCGATTACGCCCGTTATAATCGGCGACGAGGCGCTGACGATGAAATTTTCCCAACAGTTGCTCGAAGAAGGAGTGTTTGTTTCCGGCATCGTGTTTCCGACGGTGCCGCCGGGCACGGGTCGCTGCCGGGTGATGCTTAGCGCGAGCCACACGAAAGAAGATCTTGATTTTGCTCTTAACGCTTTTTCGGCTGCCGGAAGAAAGCTGAAGATTATAAAATAAGAAAGGAGACGGTCAAACCCGATCTATGAAATCGCCTAAGCAAATGATCGTCGCCCATCGCGGCGCTTCGGGACTTGTCGAACACGAAAACACCATCGATGCCTTTCAAAAGGCGATCGATGTCGGCGCCGACTGTATCGAATGTGACGTTCGCCGGACGAAAGACGGCGTCATGATCATTTTTCATGACGAACTGATTAACGGCGTTCCCGTAAACGAGTTAACCCATCGGGAGATCTTGGATATTACCGGTTATCACGTTCCCACGTTGGAAGAGACTTTGGAATTTGTAAAAGGGAAAATATTGATCGATATCGAGCTTAAAGAAGGCGGTTACGAGGAAGAAGCCGTCGCCTTGATTCAAAAGCACTTAAAGAACGACGAGTTTTATATCCGCTCGTTTTTAGACAAAACTGTGCGAAAGGTGAAAAAAATAGACAAAACAATCACTACGGCGTTGCTCTTGGGTTTGGAACACCCGAAAAATGTGCTCTTAACCCGCCTTTCGGAACTATTCCCTTTTTTCCGTATTCTAAAAACAAAATGCGATATTGTCTCGCCATATTATAGATTGTTAAAACTGGGGTTTGTTACGAGAATGCGGATCCTCGGCAGGCGGGTGTCCGTTTGGACGGTGGATGACGAGCCGCTTATGAAAGTATTATTGAAAAAAAAGAAGGTCGACTCGCTCGTGACGAATTATCCCGACGTCGCCCTTCGGATACTCGATAGAAATAATGATACCAAGAAGTAGCGTTTGCTTCTTGGTTTTTTATTTTCTTTCTTTTTATTTAAGGCAACCTTTTACTGGGACTGGCATATTGAGAAGTAATATGATATAATTTTTAAAAAAGTATAAATTGTCGGACCAAAAAAGATTTTTTTGTTGTCTAGTATAGTGAGACATCCACATATATCTTTTTTGGTTTAATTGAGGTATATGTGTATGAGGAAATTAATCAAAGACCTGAGATTGCGAAAGGAACACGCTTTCGAAACGGTATATTATCAGTACTATAAGTTGGTTTATTTCGTAGCCTTTTCCATGGTAAAAGACCGCGAAGTTGCTGAAGAAGTAGTCCAGGACACTTTTGTGAAAATGATGGAGAATATCCATCAGTATCGGGGGAAGGGGGAATTTAAATCTTGGTTGTTGAGCATTACTCGTAATTTGGCGCGAAACGCGATCAAAAATCGAAAAAGGTTTCAACAGCGCTATAGTTATGATGACGAGTTAGTCGGAAGTTATAAGGACGAATCCGCAAACCTTTCGAATCTAATGATGGAAATCAAGGAGTGTTTGGATGATTTCGAAGCCGCGATAATACTATATCATGTCATTTACGAGTTTACTTTTGAGAAAACGGCTTCCGAATTGAATACCACCATTAGCGTGGTGAAAAAGGCTTATTACAAAGCTATAAAAATTTTGAAGGAATATTATCGTGGGGAAAAAGATGAGTGAAAAAAAAGTAAAAGAGAGATTAATCACACGATTTTGTGATTCTTTAGAGGAAATTAACGTTACCGATAATTACGCCGCGACCGTGCGGAAACTTGAAAGTAACGGGATGGCGCTTGTTAGAACCGCGCCCAAAAGACCGAACATGTTCGCTTACACTTACTCTTTACTTTTAATTTCCTTGTGTTTGCTCGCCGGGTTCATCGGTTTTAATATCGGAGTTAAAAGCGATGATTCAGAATTGATTAGTGCGTCAATGATAGATTATTTAGAGGATAACTGTGAAAAATACTATCATCAACCGATATTAACGGGACACTATTCAAAAAATGATTATATTTATGTTTGCATTGGCTTGGTTAGGGAAGGAAACGAATTAGGGGTGAATTATTTCTATCATTTGGTTTATTTTGATGTAAACCTGGATACAGGCTTTAAAAATCTCACCACGGGAGAAGAAATTACAGTATTAAGTATGCCCGTTTTTGGAAATTTATCGGATTTGTTAAACATTGATGACGGTGATGAGATCCTGATCGAAATCAGGGGAGATGAAGAGATTAAGCAATATTCTTTTATCGCCTATCACGATATTCATATGGAATTAATAAAAAATAAAAAAAGTTAAAATAATTGGAACGAAATCTTGATTTTTATTGTCTAGTATAGTGATAGGCCGTATTGACTGAATATTTTTTGGGGAGAAATTTATGAGAAAATTTCTAAGCAATGTTTTGATAATTATTTCACTACTATTTATCTCCGGCTATAAGGTTGAAATAAAGAACAACGCCTTGCCTTTCGGTAAGGAGATGATCTTGGAAGAAGAGGAGGAAAAACTCGTCTTTGAGACATCCGATAGCGCGATTCAAGCGGAGAGCGCTTCAGGGGAAATCGCCGATAAACTTAACGATGTCAGCGATTACGTAAGCGTTGCTGTCGAATTGGATGATTGGTTTGATGAAGCGATCGAAGAGCCCGATTATCCCGTATCGGTTGAAGAGGCTCAGAAAATCGTTAAAGAGCATAGGGAAAAAGTTAAAGCTCATTATACAAAAGAAAATGAGCGCATGGTAAGAGAATTGGGACTTGGTTTTTTGGAAGCGGAAGTAGAGATAAGCAGATATACAAATTTTGTTTTTTTAAACTATGGGGACAAAGCTCTTAGTGATTTTCATATCGATCGATTCAAAACCATATCAAGGAACAATCGCGTTAATAAGGTATATGTCCGGAGCGGACAACTGAAAAGGGATCGGCATGAGCTTCACTGTGCGAAATTAAAAACTTATGTTGAGCCGTTTGTGTTGAATCATCCCGAGTATGACGGATCCGGAATTTCCGTTGGCGTTTTTGATGTCGGGATTATTGATAAAAATCACCCCAGCTTTGCCGATACCGATTACTTGATTCGCGATGAATGGTGGTATCCTGAAACGGTACATGAACACGCCACCACGGTTGGTTTGACAATCGCCGGTGATATCGGCATCGCGCCCAGGGCGCGTTTGCTTAGCGTCGAACATTTCATAAGCTGGTCAGGTCCGATTGAGTGGCTGTTGGATCACGGCGCGAATATAATCAATATTAGTTTCACTGACAGGGCGACTCCCGGAACATATACCTCTGACGCCGCGTACCTTGATTACGTTGTCCGTAACAACAGCGTTCTTATTGTCGGTAGCGCCGGGAATCGCGGGAGTCCGGATAAAGGCCGCGATCACAAAGTCACCTCGCCCAAGACCGGTTTTAACGTCATTACCGTGGGCGCGACAAATTGGCATGGTTATCCTTTGGGTTACTCATCGCATATCACAGACTTCTTAATTAGCAAACCCAATCTTTCCGCCCCGGCAGAGTTAATTCGTTTTCCGGACTTTAACGGAAAAGAGTTTGGCGGCACCAGTTACGCGGCGGCGATAGTATCGGGTATCAGCGCCCTGGTAATGCAGTCCGATTCGCGTTATATACTCGTTCCGCATCTGTTGGGAGCAAATTTAGCGGCTACCGCCACGCCCAGTCGCTTTGCAAGCACGTATGATTCTTCCGGATACGAAAGCGTACTTGGAGCGGGAATCGTTAATTGTGAATTGGCAGTCACCAATAAATACAGAACAATCTGTTTTTACAACAATACCGACAAACAAGGACAGGTAATCCTCAGTCGTAAAGTCAAGTTGGAAGGTAATAAGAGAGTTAAAATCGTGTTTTACTCGCTCGTTAATTCCGATAAGTCAACAAATATCAAAACGACTGATTACGATTTGTACTTGAAAACGGAAAGCGGCTATACTCTAGCGATGTCGCTTTCGTCATACAGTAACACGGAATTAATTGATTATGTAATTCCCACTACTGGTTATTACTATATAGAAATAGTACAATACGGCAGCAAAAAGACATCTTTAAAAGATTATTGCGCCTACTCTTATTGCCAGTTTGACCCCGGATTTGATTCTTGGGGCTAGTCGGCATTTATAGGACTGAACAAAAAGACCGCTTTTTGCGGTCTTTTATTATTGTTTTTCAAGTTGATATATTTTTGAGTATTTGCGGACAAGATATCGCAGGTAGTATTTTGGTTGGAAATTACCGCGCGCCACCGTTTTAAACAACTTTTTAGGTTCCATGGAAGCCCCGTGGCGATGTAGGTTGTTTTTTAACCAAAGATTTATCTCCTCGGTGTTTTTATTCTTGAGGGATTTTAAAACTTTAAAATCTTTATTCATTGTCCGGAAGATTTGCGCGGCGTAGGCCGAACCCAAAGCATAGGTCGGGAAGTAACCGAACATACCCGTGGCCCAGTGAATATCCTGCAAGACGCCGGCGCTATCGTCGGGGACGTCCAGGCCGAGGTATTCTTTCACTTTGGCGTTCCAAATCGAGGGAATGTCCTTTACTTCGATTTGGCCGGCGAACAAATCTTTTTCAATTTCGTATCTAATCATAATATGAATCGGATAAGTTAGTTCGTCGGCTTCCGTTCTGATAAGAGAAGGTTTGACTAAATTTATATGCCGATAAAAATCCCTTAGTTTAATGTTTTTCAGTTGTTTTTTAAAGATTGTCTTTAACACGGGGAAATGCTGTTTCCAGAATTCTCTGGAGCGTCCGACGATATTTTCATAGAAACGCGATTGCGATTCGTGAAGCGCCATCGAGCCGCCGCCCCATATTAATGTGTTTTCAAGCTCGGGATTTACCTGCTGTTCGTATATGGCGTGGCCGAGCTCGTGGATTGCGGAAAAGAGGGCGATGGTCAAGTCGCTTTCGTCGTAATTTACGGTGTAGCGGACATCGGAGGGCGCGAACCCTGAAGTAAAAGGGTGCGCGCTTTCTTTTCTCAACCCGCGAGTTTTATCATATTGCAACACCGTTTCCAAATAATGAATGAATTCTTTTTGTTTTGAAACCGGGTAGGTTTGGTTTGTGAAAGCGTCGTTATAGTCAAGTTTGCGAGAGGTTATCGTTTTGATAAACGGGACAAGCGTTTCTTTTAATTCGGAAAAGAAGCGGTCATAGTTTTTTGCCTTAAACCCTTTCTCGAAATCATCGAGAAGGACATCGTAGCCCGCTATTCTTGTTGTTTCCAGGCGCTTGATGAATTTCTTTTTGTAATTAACGATTTTCTCCAAGGTAGGCTGAAAAATGGAAAAATCGGCCGCGTTTTTTGCTTTTTCCCATGTTCTCGCGCTAACCGCCAGGAGTTTCTTATATTCTACAAATTCCTTAAACGGTATCTTCCTGATTTTCGTCAGGTTGCGTTTAAAAACCGTAATTTCATGTCTAAGGAGCGGGTTCAGGTCGTTTTTGTTTTTATATAACTGATTAACGACTAAGAATGTTTCCCTTGAGGTTTGAATTTTGTATAATTCGCCGCTTAAGACGCCGATTTGCCTGGCCCGGTTTTCGAAACAACCCTCGGGGGCTTCGGTTTCGGAGTCCCAATTGATAACGGAGAGAGCATAGCGATAGGCGTTGATTTTTCCCCTGATCTCTTCATACAGCTTTAAAGTTTTTGTCATAGTAGCTTCACCATAGTTATTATACCATTTATAAACAATTATTAAACAAAAAATATTAAATTTTAGACAAATTTGCGTTAAAATCGGAAAAAGAGTATAATATTTGTTATGAAAGACTTAGTAACGGCTTTTAGATCGCTGCGATTGTTAATTAAAAAATATCCTTGGATCATACTGACCCAAGCAATCGACATTATCGCCGGGGTAGCCGTGACGGTAATCCCGATTAGGATTGTTTCGGATATTGCCGGAGTTTACGAGACGGGAGGGAAATTTTCCGATATTTTGCCGGCCGTTTTTTTGTATTTGTTTATCCTTTTCGCGATCGGGATAATCGTTTTGATTAATAATTTCGCGCAAAACTATATTAACCGTAATTTCAAGGTCGAAGTGGCCACAATGCTCTACCGGAAACTTGATTCCGTGGATTACGAGTTTCATGAAAATCCGCAGTTTTTAAACAATTACACGCGCGCCTTGGAATACGGTCCCGAGTATATCTACGCGAGCGCGATTTACCAGTTGACATTAATTAAAGTAATCGCGCAAAGCCTGAGCGTTTTTGTCGTAATCTTCTCGATTCATTATCTTACGGTTGTCTATGCCGTCGCGACAGGCGTAGTATATTTTTTCATTAAACACCGCGTCAGTAAAATCAACTTCCGGTTCCGGGGAGAAATTCAACCCCTGTACCGGAAAAACTATTATTATAACCGCGTTTTTTTCCTTAAGGATTCGGCCGCCGATTTAAAAATGACTAATGTCGGGGACTTGATGATCGAAAATCACCGCTCGCTCGGTCGCGAGCAAGTCGCCGTTTATAAGAAATACGCCGCCAGGAGCAGTTTCCTTGATTTTCTCGGCGCCCTCGCCATCGACTTGATTTATCCGATCGTCCTGGGGATAGTCGTTTATTTTACCCTATCTTCGATCACCCTGTCTTCTTTTCTCGGCCTCACGGTCGCCGCCACAAAACTCTCGAACTTGATATCGGTTTTCGTGAATCATCTCGCCAATCTCGAGTCCCATGTGATTGAGGCCGCCGTATCGTTTGAGGTCTTGGCGATGACCTCGCGCATCGAGGGGCGGGGCGGGCTTCCGGTTCTCGAGGTGCGCGATATCGTCGTCGAAAACGCGACGTTCGGTTATGACGAGGGAGCGGACATTTTGCGGGGGGTGAGCCTCGAGATTAAAAAAGGCGAAAAGATCGCGATTGTCGGCGCTAACGGTTCCGGGAAAACGACGTTAGTGAAGTTGCTCTTACGGCTCTATGACGTAAAAGACGGCGCGATAAAGATTAACGGCGATAATTATCTCGACGTTGACACGACATCGCTCCGGACAAAAATCGGCGCCGTCTTTCAAAACCCCGAGGTCTACAGTCTAACGGTCGGCGAGAACGTGCTTTTACGCAAGGCGGAAACGGAAGAAGACCGGGATCTCGTGATCGAGGCGTTAAAATTCAGCGGCCTATACGATGACGTCAAAAACCTCGAGGAGGGGATCGACACTCTCGTGACCCGCGAATTTCACCGGAAAGGACAAATATTCTCCGGCGGGCAGATTCAGAAACTGGCGATCGCCCGCGGTTACGCGCAAAATTATGAAGTCCTGATCCTTGACGAACCTTCGAGCTCGCTTGACCCGCTCGCGGAAACGGCGCTTTATGAGAACATGTTAAAACTGGGGCGCAACCGGACGCTGGTTTTTATCTCCCACCGCTTAAGCTCCACGGTTAATTGCGATCGCATATATTTGCTTTCGGACGGGAAGATCGCGGAGGCGGGAAGCCACGAGGAGTTGATGGCGAATAACGGCCTTTACCGCCGGATGTTTGAAGCGCAGACGGAAAAGTATTTGGGTGATGAAGATGTTTAATTCGTTTCGGAAAAACTTTAAAATCGTCGGTTTTGTCTTTCGTTTTTGTCCAGGCTATAAATACTTCACCATACTCTTTATAATCGCCTCGCTTCTTAATTCCGTGAGCAAAGTGTTCCTGATTCAAAAAGCGATCGAGCTTTTCGTCAAGGAGAGCCCGTTTGGCGAGTTTGCTTCCGCAATCGCCGTCTATCTTATCGTTATTCTCGTGACCGCTTTTATCCGGATTTTCTATCGCGGTTATATCAGCGGTAAATACCGGCTCGTCTACATCAACAAAATGCGCGACTACATGTACCGCCTGGCCCACCGCATCGATTACGCCGATTTCGATAACCCCGATTTTTACGATCAATACGCTAGGGCGCTTCGCGACGGGGCGTCGCGCGGCATTTTGGTCTATGAGGACCTGGCGGGTTTTGTATCGTCCCTTCTTAACACTTTCGCGGTCGGCTCGATTATTCTTATTACCGACTGGATGTTGGTGCTTATTATTATCTTCGCGTCAATCTGTTCCTTTATTTTGAAAAACATCATTAATAGAAAATGGTATTTGCACGACAAGGCGACCGAGAAGAACCGCCGAATGTATCGCTACCTTAACCGAACCTTTTACCGGCAAAGATACGCGGCGGAAATTAAAACCACTCCCGTCAGCGGGCTTCTTGTGGACAAGTATAAGGAAACGGCGGCCGATATTAACAAGGCCTACCTCCGAACCCAGAGAGGAGTTGTCTTATACGATGCGCTTTTGAATTTTGTCGAGACGGGAATCGAACAGGGCGGGACATATCTTTTTCTGGGATACAAGCTTTTCTTTGGCTTAATCGATATCAGCCGGTTCGGCTCGGTCTTAAACGCCGCCATGCAATTCTCCGGCAATTTTACAAACGTCATGAACTTTATCACCCGGATCAAGCAAAACGCTCTTTATATCGATGATTTCTTTTGGTATTTGGAATACGAGCCCGGTCTTGAAACCAGGGGGAGAGAGGCGCTTTTGGCTTCCCCCGAAACCATCGATGTTGATCGCGTTTATTTTCGCTATCCCGAAAGCGGGGATTTCGTCCTCCGCGATTTCCTCTTAACGATAAAAAAAGGGGAGAAACTCGCGATTGTCGGTCTCAACGGCTCGGGAAAAACGACGCTCGTGAAGCTGCTATTAAAGTTTTATTTGCCGGTCAAAGGAAAAATCCTCTTTGATAATCAAGATTACGCGATGTTTTTTGAGAAGGACGTTCGCCGGCAATTCGCCGTGATTTTTCAAGATTTCGAAATATACGCTCTGTCGGTCGCCGAGAATATCTTGATGAGGCGGGCGGAGTCGGCGGAAGACGAGAAGAGGGTTTGGGACGCGCTTGAGATGGTCGGCATGCGCGAAAAGGTCGCGTCAATGCCGGACGGAATCAACACCCAGGTAACGCGGGAGTTTCACCGGCGGGGGGCGGTCTTTTCGGGAGGCGAGCAACAAAAACTGGCGATCGCCCGCGTGTTCGCAAGCGACGCCGATATTTACGTTCTTGACGAGCCGACGAGCTCGCTTGACCCGCTTTCCGAAAAACAAATTAACGATCTTATTATCGAGAAAGCGCGGGACAAGACGATCATAATAATCGCCCACCGCCTTTCGACCGTCGTTGACGTCGACAGAATTATCTTGATTGAGGATCATAAAATCAAGGAAATGGGAACGCACCGGGAGCTTATCGCCCGGGGCGAAAGATATCGAAAACTCTTCGCGACCCAAGCCTCGCTTTACAAAAAAGCGTCTCGATAAACGGCGTATCCCCGGTTAGGGGCGCGCCTTTGTTTTAAAAAACAAAAAAGCTATGATTATCGGGAATTATGTAAAATAATAAGAGAAAGTTATTTTTGCGCATATAATAATGCAATCGTTTAAGTTTCGTTATGATTGAATTTCATAACGTTTTGTGTTAGAATATTTCTTGAAACGTTTGGATTACCGTTTCCCGAAAGCGGATCGGCAATCCGCGTCTAGATGGATGCTTAAAGCCAATTTAGGCTGTTTATAGGAGGTGTTTACATGGCAACCATTAGTAAATTAAGTAAAGAATTAATCGGGACGAAAACGCCGAAACTTTATAACCGAATCAGGACAACGATCGAATCGGTTTTCTACGGCAATAACGTTGTCCCGGTAAGGACGATGAAAGAAGCGTATGAACTGGCAAAGAATTCTCCGGGAACGATAGTTACCGATATGCCGGTGGAAAGGGCGGGGGAATTGGGTCTGCCTGAAGATGCCAAAGTATTGTTGTTTAACGACGGGAAAATTACCGGCCGCCAGGCGAAACTTCGCCGGCTTGTTGACGATAATAACCGCGAATATTTCGGCGACATGATTCGGGAAACTCTTTTCCGCGCGCGCCAAAAGAAAATGTATCATGCCCAGGTGTATATCGGCCTGCATCCCGACTTTATGCTTAAGGCCCATCTTCTGATACCGGAAGGGTATGAAAACACGCTGTATTCCTGGCTGCTGAATTTCCAGATTGTTAACGAGGAATACACGGAAAAGTATGAAAAATCGATCAAACTCGACGAGGGCGATATATTCATTTATTCCAATCCCGACGTCTATCCCGATGATTTCCCCAACGGGCTCGCGTTGTTTGACGCGGAAAATAATTGCGCCTGCCTTTTCGGAATGCGCTATTTCGGGGAACACAAAAAAGGAACGTTAACGCTGGCCTGGACAATCGCGGAGAGAAACGGGTACACCGCTTGTCACGGCGGACAAAAGCAGTTTAATTTGCCGGGAGGGAAGAAAAAGGTCATCGGCGTGTTCGGCCTTTCCGGATCGGGAAAATCGACGATCACCTTGTCCAATCACGGCGGAAAATACGACACCGTCGTTTTACACGACGACGCGTTTATTATTTCCAACGACGACGCGTCCTCGATTTGTCTGGAACAATCTTATTTCGATAAAACGCAGGATTATCCGCTCACGAACGAGCAGACGAAATATTTCGTGACCGTGCAAAACTGCGGGGCGACCGTCGACGAGGACGGGCGGGTCGTTATCGTGACCGAGGATATCCGCAACGGCAACGGCCGGACGATCAAGTCGAAGTTCGCGACGCCCAACCGGATCTATAAATTTGATCACCCTTGCGACGCGATTTTTTGGATTATGAAGGACGGCACTCTGCCGCCGGTTTTGAAGGTCAAGTCGCCCGAGCTCGCCTCGGTAATGGGCGCGACGCTCGCGACGAAGCGGACGTCGGCGGAATATGTGCCCGGCGAGGACCCGAACAAACTTGTCATCGTGCCCTACGCCAATCCTTTCCGCCTTTACCCGCTCGCCAAGGACTATAACAAGTTCAAGCAGTTGTTCGCGGAGCGGGGAGTGACCTGCTATATAATTAATACCGGTCATTTCCTCGATAAGAAAGTAACCCCGACCGTCACGCTCGGGTTAATCGAAGATATTATCAACGATAAGGCCGAGTTCAAGCCTTTCGGACCGTTCAGCGACCTTGAATACATGCCAATCGAGGGCTTTATCCCCGATTTTACCGACGAGGAATACTTGCGGTCGGTGAAGGCGCGGATGAACGACCGCCTCGAATACATCAGCAAACTTGACGAGTTTAACCAAATCCCGAGCGAGGGATTGGCGGCGATCCGCCGGGTCGTGGAAGAAATATAAGATAAGGAGACATGAAAATGGGTGTTAAAGTAGTTGACACCGCCCTGCGCGACGGTCACCAGTCATTGTTCGCGACAAGGATGACCACCGCGGAGATCCTCGAGGTGTTGCCCGATTTGGACGAAGCCGGGTATCACGCGCTTGAGGTTTGGGGCGGCGCCACTTTCGACGCGTGCTTGCGTTTCTTAAACGAGGACCCGTGGGAAAGGTTGCGCGAGATTCGCAAGGCCTGTAAGAAAACCAAACTACAGATGCTCTTCCGCGGGCAAAACATATTGGGTTATAAGCATTACCCGGACGATATCGTCGAGTTGTTTGTCAAGAAATCGATAGAAAACGGTATAGATATTATCAGGGTGTTCGACGCCTTGAACGATTTAAGAAACATGGAAACCGTAATCGACGCTACCAAACGCTACGGCGGTCATTGCCAGATTGCGTTCTGTTACACGACGAGCCCGATTCACACGGTCGAGTATTTTGTCGAGATGGCGAAGAAAATCGAAACGTTGGGCGCCGATTCTATTTGCATTAAGGATATGTCCGGCGTGTTGCTTCCCGAGGACGCCTACCGCTTGGTCTCGCAACTGAAAGCCAATACCGCTCTCCCCGTCGAGTTGCACTCGCATTGCACGGCCGGGGTCGCCCACGCCACTTACATGAAGGCGATCGAGGCGGGCGTCGATATTATCGACACGGCGCTCTCGCCGCTATCCAGCGGCACAAGCCAGCCGCCGACGGAATCTTTCCAATATATGCTGAGGGGGACGCAATATGACCCCGGGCTCAATCTCGACCGGCTTAACGCCGCCGCCGAGAAGATAAAACTCGTCCGTGATAAATATTTTGCGAGCGGGGTCCTTAATCCCAAGGCTTTAATGGTTAACCCGCTGATATTGCAATACCAGCTCCCGGGAGGCATGCTTTCAAATCTAATGAGCCAGCTCGAAAACCAGGGAGCGATCGGCCGTTACGAGGAGGTATTGCGGGAGGTGCCGGCCGTCCGGGCCGATTTGGGTTACCCGCCGCTCGTCACGCCGCTCTCGCAAATGGTCGGGACGCAGGCGGTAATGAACGTTTTAACGGGCGAGCGTTACAAGCTCGTTCCCGAGGAAATCAAAGATTATCTGCGCGGCCATTACGGGGCTTCGCCCGGGCCGATTGACGAAGATTTCCGGAAAAGCATTATCGGCGCCGACAAGGTGATCGATTATCGCCCGGCCGATGATTTAAAGCCCCAGTTCGAAAACCTTAAGCGAAAATACCAAGACCTGGCGCGGACCGACGAAGACGTTTTGTCAATCGCTTTATTCGAAAACGTCGCCGTTAATTTTTTGGAGAAGAAATATCTTCCGCGAAAAGAGAAAGAAATTCACGAGATTAATTTGCATATCGGATAAACATAATAGTTGACACACGAGAAAGGAGGTTGGCGCCGGCATCCGGCGGCGCCCGCATATATGAAAGTATATCGCGTTAAAGTAAACGGAAAAGTTTACGAAGTTGAACTTGAAAGCGTGACCGAAAAGGAAGGACCGGTAAAGGCCGACGCGGCCGGGGAAAAGTCGGCGTCCGCGCCGGCGGCGGAGGCGGCTTCGGGCGATAATGTTTTACGCGCCCCGATGCAGGGAACAATTATCGACATAAAAGTCGAACCCGGCCAGCGCGTTAACCGCGGCGACGTGGTAGTTGTTTTGGAAGCGATGAAATTGGAGAACAATATCGTCGCCCCGACAACCGGGATCGTAAAGGAAATATTGGTTTCCAAGGGCCAAAACGTCGCCAATCAAGAACCTATTCTTACCATCGGATAAAACGGCGCTATTATGCTCGGCGCGAAAATAATTCGTTTCCCCGTTCTTCCCTCGACCAACGCTTATCTCAAGGAGCATTTCTCCGCCCTTCCTCACGGGACGGTCGTCACCTGTGACCGACAAACCGCGGGGAAGGGGCGTTTTGAACGCGCGTGGCACTCCGACCGCGATTTGCTCATGTCGGTTTTAATAAAAGAGAACTTGCGGCTTTCCGAGATTCCCCAGCTTGGCCTGATCAGCGCCGCGGCCGTTTTTGAAACTTTAAAAAAACACGTTCCGGATCCCTTAATCAAATGGCCTAACGATATTATCGTCGGAGGGAAGAAGGTCGCGGGCATTTTGTTGGAATCGATTATCGGCGCGAAAAGATTAAATTGCCTCGTCATCGGTATCGGTATCAACGTTAATACCGCGGCCTATCCGGAAAGTTTAGCCAAAAAGGCGACGTCTCTTAAACTGGCGACCGGCGCCGAGCGCGATATCGAGGAGCTTCGTTTGGAGCTCATTGGAAACCTTGACGCTTTCTACCGGGAATTCAAACTCGGGGGCCGCCGCCACGCCGACATATGCGCGGAAAACTCCTGCCTTATCGGCAAAGAAGTTATTTTTAACGATTTTAAAACAAGCCAAAAGGGAAAAGTGCTGGCGATATTAGAGAACGGAAATATTGTGATCGAAACCGCCGGCGTTACCGCCGAATACAATTACGGCGAGATAACGTTTTTGGATATTTGAAAATGCGGTTTATAGCCGCATTTTTTTATTGTTATCACTTTTGCGTTATGTTATAATACAATAGTAGGAAGGATATAATGAAAAAAATTTTCTTTGTTTTCTTCTTTGCTTTACTTTTGTTCGTTTTCGTCGGTTGCGGCGACCATAATTACGGCAGTTATAATTATCCGATGGTAGTCGTTCCCGACGCGCTTGGCGAGAGTTATTTGGACATAACGGAAAACCCGTTCGTGTCCGCCCAAGAACAAAGCACTTCAGCCTTCGCCTTGGATACCTCGACGGCGGGTTACGCCAATATCCGGCGGATGATTAACCAGGGAACGACTGTCCCGAAAAGCGCCGTGAAGATTGAGGAAATGGTCAATTATTTCAAATACGACTATCCCGCGCCCGCCCCGGGCGACGGCGTTGGCGTTTCCGCGGAGATTATCGATTGTCCCTGGACCCCGGGAAATAAACTATTGACGATCGGGGTCAAGGCCGAGCCGCTTGAGATAATTTCGCCTCGGAAAAACAATCTCGTCTTTTTGCTTGACGTTAGCGGGTCGATGGCGGCTCCTAATAAATTGCCATTGATGCAAGACGCGTTTAAGTTGTTCCTCGAGACGCTTGATGACGATGACACGATATCGGTCGTGACTTATGCGAGCGGCGTCTCCGTCCGCCTTAACGGCGCGAAGGGATTTGAGAAAAAGATGATCGCCAATATTATCGAGGATCTCACCGCCGAAGGCGCAACGGCGGGCTCCAAGGGCCTGCAAACGGCCTACGCGGTCGCGGCCCAAAACTTTATCGAAGGCGGGAATAATAGAATCATTCTCGGAACCGACGGCGACTTCAATGTCGGCATCAGCAATAACAAAAAGCTGGAAGAATTCATAACGGAAAAGAGAAAAAGCGGCGTCTATATATCCGTCTTGGGTTTCGGTACGGGTAATCTCAAAGACGATAAACTCGAGATCATCACCCAAAACGGCAACGGTAAATACTCCTACATTGACTCGATAAACGAAGCGCGGAAAGTGTTGGTCGAGGAAATCGGCGGGACTCTTAACGTCGTCGCCAAGGACGCCAAGGCGCAGGTCACCTTTAACCCGCGTTACGTGAAGGAATACCGCCTGCTCGGGTATGAGAATAAACTCTTGACCGACGAGGAATTCGAGGACGAGGCGACGGACGCCGGCGAAATCGGCGCCGGTCATGTCGCGACCGCCGTTTACGAGCTCGTTCTTAACAATGACGAAGGAGTCGAAAGCTCGTTGGGAAATAACTGGCTACAAATCGCGGTGCGCTTTAAATCGCCCGAGGACGATAGCCCCGGGGAAGTGGTTCTCCCGGTAAACGAAAGCCATGAAAAAAGCGCCCCCTCGGAAGACGCCTTGTTTATCAGCGGCGTAATCGAATTCGCCTTGCTTTTGCGCGATTCGGAGTATAAGGGCAACGCCTCGCGCCAGGCGATTATCGCCCGGCTTTCTGAGCTAAACTCGGTCGAAAACGACGAGTATAAAAAAGAATT
>LSQX01041869.1_pt1 | contig 21614 bp, 18 predicted proteins | sample 654561 | NCBI WGS metagenome assembly LSQX01 (sample SAMN04489861, study PRJNA283612) | anaerobic digester metagenome | isolation source: 4 biogas reactors fed with cattle manure at either 37C or 55C with and... | place: Denmark: Kongens Lyngby | collected 2014
TCATCGGCAAAACCGCCGTTGTCCCGTTATATAAATACAGTGTTCCCATTCTGGCTGATGAGAAGGTCGGAATAGATAAGGGAACAGGTGTTGTAATGTGCTGCACCTTTGGAGACAGCATCGACGCGGAGTGGGTTGAAAAACACAAGCTTCCTTATAGGAAGGTGATTTTGCCAGATGGTATGATGGATGAAAAAGTGCCATATGTTGCCGGCTTAAGCACGAAAGCAGCCCGCAAGGAGATAGTCAGGTGCCTTGGAGAAAATAACCTGTTGGCCCGATCGGAAGAACTGACACACACGGTTGCGGTTCATGAACGCTGTGGGAAGGAAACCGAAATTCTTCCGTCCAGGCAATGGTATATCGATATTCTGTCAAACAGAGATTTATATCTGAAGGCTGCTGATAAAATCAACTGGCACCCGGAGCATATGAAAAAGCGATACACCCTGTGGGTTGAAAACCTGAAATGGGATTGGTGCATTTCCCGCCAGCGCTATTATGGAGTTCCGTTTCCCTTGTGGTACTGCAAGCATTGCGGAAGTGTAATTGTTGCAGATGAAAAAGAACTGCCCGTGAACCCTCTTGAAACAATGCCCCTGGGGAAATGCACCTGTGGTTCACAAGAGTTTATTCCGGAAAGCGCAGTGCTGGACACCTGGGCAACTTCATCGGTTTCACCCCTTATCAATGCAAACTGGGGAGAAGAGAACGATTTGTCGGAAAAACTCCTGCCCATGAGCATGAGGACTCAGGCTCATGAAATCATTCGAACCTGGGCTTTTTACACCATTGTTAAAAGTCTGTATCATACCGGTGAGATTCCCTGGAAGGACATCATGATATGCGGTTATGTCCTTGCGAAAAAAGGAGAGAAGATCAGCAAGTCAAAGAACAATGCAGACCAATCTCCACATGCCCTGATAGAAAACCATTCAGCGGATGTCATCCGGTATTGGGCGGCGAGCAGCAGGCTTGGCACCGATACGTTTTTCTCGGTGGATGATCTGGCTATCAGTAAAAGGTTTCTCACTAAGCTATGGAACGCCGCACGTTTCTCCATCTCACAGTTATCGGAACCTGAATTGGTTATTAAAACCGAGTATCTTCCGGTGGACAGGTGGATCATGGAACGCTGCAGACAGACAACCTTTCAGGCAGCCACTTATTTGAAGCAATACGAGGTTGGCCTGGCGAGGCAGGCCATGGATGATTTTTTCTGGAAAGATTTTTGTGATTATTATCTGGAAATTGCAAAGGAAAGGTTGTATCAGCCCGATATCCATGGGGTTGAAGAAAACCGTTCAGCCCGCCATGCGCTGTATTATTGTATGCTGAATATATTGAAGCTTTATGCGGTGTTTGTTCCGCATATCACCGAATATATCTATCAGCAGCATTTTCGCCGCTTTGAAAAAACTCTGTCACTGTGCATGCTGACATGGGAAAAGGAAACGGGGGAAGTTGACGACACGATTATCGTTTTTGGAGATAAGTTGAAGAAAATCATTGCCGATGTCAGAAAGTATAAGTCCGAGAACAATCTTTCGATGAGGACGGAAATGAATGAATTATTCATCGATATCGAACCGCCGATGGAAGAAATGTTCAGAAAGACCATTGGCGACATAAAGGCTTGCTGCAGAGCTGAGAAGCTTTATCTGAACGAGGAGCAGTTTTAATATTCACAGGCAAACAGGCGCGGCCTGCTGAACGAAGTGAAGAATTTTTCATTACTCCTGACTAGCTCCTTCGCGGCACTCAGGATGATATTGGTGCACTCAGGATGACATCACTGCGCTTAGTTTAAAACACATATCTCTGCAGTAACTTCAGAACTTACTATGTGGGCTTGTGAACAGTAGTTTTCGTCATTATCATCAAAGAAAACATAAAAAAGAACAAATTAGACCGTCTCAACACGCAAAATATGCGGTGTTATCTGAATTGTTTTTTTTATTTTTAATTTATTGTTTTCGTGCTATAATAAATAGTGTCATGCTATTTTGGGGGGGAATACAATGAAAAAAGCAAAACTGTATGCAGTCAGGCCGCTGAAGGATTTGAAGGACATGCTTGAGCAGAGCGTTTCTTTGTTTGGAAGCAGGCCGGCATTCCGAAAAAGGGATGTTAACGGGCAAATGCATGCGATCACCTATAATGAATTTAACCGCGACATTACAGCTTTGGGCACCGCTCTCATCGATCTTGGGTTGAAAGACAAAGCTATTGCCGTCATCGGAGAAAACCGTTATGAGTGGTGTGTCACATATCTGGCTGTGGTGAACGGCGTGGGAACCATTGTTCCGCTGGATCGAGAGCTTTCCCAAGCCGATATCGGCAATTTGCTGGAACAGTCCCAGTCGTCCGCGGTTGTTTTTTCAGAGAAATATCTTGATGTGGTACAAGCCATTAAAGGCAATTTCCCTGCGGTAAAGCACTGGATTTGCATGGGTGAAACCGATGATAGCTCCATCGTATCTGTTTGCGCATTAATCTCCGATGGGCAAAAAAGTGTTGAAGCAGGCTCCAACGCCTGGCAGAATGCTGTGATTGATCCTGATAAGCCGTTAATTCTGTTGTTCACATCAGGCACAACCGGTTTCGCAAAGGGTGTGATGCTTTCGCATAAAAACATATGCGCTGTGATCACAGGTGTTTCGGCAACAGTAAAGGTTCTGCCGGAAGATACTCTTTTATCTATTCTTCCCCTTCACCATACCTATGAATGTACATTAGGGTTTTTAACAATCATATACAGCGGAGCATCTATAGCGTTCAGCGAGGGGTTAAAGCATATTCCCCGGAATATGAAGGAATACAGCCCCTCCATTTTAGTTACAGTACCGCTGCTTTTAGAGAATGTCTATAACAAGGTTTGGGCACAGGCCGAAAAAGAGAAAGGGACGAAGCGCGCCCTCATTATCGGGCAAATCATCAGCGGCTTTTTATACAATGTCCTGGGTGTGGATATCCGTAAAAAACTGTTCACGAAAATCCACAACAATGTTGGCGGAAATCTGCGCCTTTTCATTGTGGGAGCCGCAGCAATCGATCCAAAGGTTTCAAAGGGATTTCGCAAATGGGGCTTTTCGGTACTTCAGGGTTATGGCCTCACCGAATGTGCCCCCTTAGTAGCCGGAAACAGAGATTCTCTGTTCAAAGACAGTTCAGCCGGTGTTGCCATACCAGGGGTTGAATTGAAAGTTGACAACCCCGATAAGGACGGAGTCGGAGAAATCCTTACACGCGGAGAAAATGTCATGTTGGGCTATTATAACAACCCGAAGGAAACACAAAGAGTTCTGAAGGATGGATGGTTTCATACAGGTGATCTGGGAAAGATTGATCACAAAGGTTTTCTGTATATTACCGGTCGATGCAAAAATGTGATTGTAACAAAAGGTGGTAAGAACATTTTCCCGGAAGAGCTGGAAAGCTATATCAAAGATAGTCCGCTGGTCGGAGAATGCATCGTATACGGCGAGCTGGATGCGAATTCCGGAGAAACCGAAGTGAAGGTGCAAGTTTTCCCAAACCTGGATGTAATCCGCGAGAAGCTGAAAAGCATTAACCTGAACATCAACACCGAAGAGATAAAAAAGGCGATCCAGGACGTGATTACGAATGTCAATCGCAAAATTCCAATATACAAGCACATTCGGCAGGTTGTGATCCGGGACACTGAATTCGAAAAAACCACCAGCCGTAAAATTAAAAGACACCAACAGCTGGTCTCCCCGCAGGTGGAGGATAATCGGGTTTAGTTTGGATGCAGAATTTATGGTCTATGCGCCTCATTCATGATAATCATCTTGAAATCCAAATTATAAGAGCAGTTGCGCAGGCAACTGCTCTTGTTGGTTCGTTATCAATTGAAACCATTCGGTTATTGAGAGATATTCATCCAAAAGCTAAAATAGAGCAAGATATCTCTGATATGAAAAAAGGTGTTCAGCCAGGTGTTAAAGCAAAATTAAAACTCCCGGGGGATCCCCGGGAGCCTTGGTGCCGAAGGTCGGACTTGAACCGACACGTACTTGCGTACACAGGATTTTGAGTCCAGCGCGTCTGCCAATTTCACCACTCCGGCGTGTTGCTTTACTATCTTAACATAGACTTTATTGAAAATCAAGAGTTTCGAAAGTGGATTAATACTTCTAATTTGGCTAAAAGTTACTCCTGCGAAACCTGCTTTGGTTTCGTGTCATTGAATGTCATAAAGTGGATCAACCTGTAAAATGGCGGAGCATTTTTTCAAGCTCAACAATATCTACAANNGCGAAGGATCTTGTCAGGAGTAATGCGAGATCCTTCACTTCGTTCAGCAGGCTGCGCCTGTTTACCTGTGAACAGCAACGGTTAAAAAGTGCACTGAAAGCCGTATACCTTGCATTGTCTGCCATGGAAATTCAACTGTGCGTAGTTGCGAAGGTTAAAAGCCGCCTTCATCGGAAGATATCAAAATATCAATGATTTCCTCATCGTTTTCTCCGCCATGGAATTCATAAACCCCGGGTTGAATTTTTTCCTGTGCCTTCCTCCCTGCCAGCTTAATCTGGAAGGCAACCCTTTCATCGTCACTGATTAACCCTGCCGCAGCCAGCTTTTCAGTAAGTTCGGTCAATGTGAAGCCACTGGGGACTTCAACGGTGACCGTACCCAATTCGCCGGGTTCCACCATGCCATATTTACGGGCAAGCTCTTTCACCTTGGTTTCATCCATCTCAGGTTGATATCCCAGGAAAAAAATAAGGCCCAGCAGGGCAGTTAAGATTGTACCGATCCCCATTCCCAGCAATACGCTTTTACCGTGCAGTTTACTCATTAATACTTCCTTACTAAAAACAAAGTGCACACAACGTGCGCACATCTGTATTCCACCTTTTAATGATGCAGGATATTCAAGCAGGAGTATGTGCGCATAACATGCGCACCCCTGTATTCAAACTAAATCTTCCTTTATTTCCGATTGTAAATTCAACTGGTACTAAATTGTTCATTGTACTATCCTGGAGATGAGTTCGATTTCACCTTTTCCAATGTCTAACAGCTTTGCGATTTCAGTGCTGTCCAAACCATCTTTATAAAGTTTGATAACCTGCCTTCTTTTTTCATCCAGTGGGATGATCTTAGCTTTTTTAGTGGTTGTTACAGAGATTTCTGGTTCTATGGCCGGAGCCGCTTCCATGACAGAGGTTTTCTTCTCCACTTCGGGTATCAGGTTGTCACCGATTTGCTCAAAAAGGTCCATCCGCTCGTCAGCAGCCTGAATGACCAATTCAACCTCCTGCTGTTTCTCTTCCATGCGCGTAACGATATAATTGGAGAAGTTGTTCAACTCATCCAGTAGCTGCTCGGCGTCTTCAACCACCCTCTGCAGCTCGTATCTGCGTTCATCGGTCTCAAGACGATAATCCCGTGCCTTTTTCCTTTCGATCACCATCCAAACCATCGCAATCGCTGTCATCAGGATGCCGATGAGAATGATACAGATGAAAAATGCTGTCATCTTCTGCACCTCGGTCGTTTCTCTTTCGTAATGGACCACTGAATCATTACAAAACAGCGGTCTTTCCTGTACTAAGGCCCCTATTTATGAACTATTATACCGCTTTTGTTAAATGAATGTCAAACCAAACAAATATTTGGCTTTTTGCATAAGGGTCTTCACTTCGTTCAGCAGGCTGCGCCTGCTTACCTGTTAACATTAACGATCTTTCGTTTCACTCAGGATGTCAATTTCCCTTAAAGCCGGATGTCGATGGTCCTGCCGGTCACATTTTTATCCTGGGCTTCCTTTTTATTCTCTTCGTTTTCACCTTCGGAGCCTTTACCCTGTTTGGATTCTTGCTTGCGCCCTCCCTGCTGTTCGTGTATAGCGGTTTTCTGTGTTTCCTCCCGGGAGTTCACCTGTTTCAGATTATCCTGAGACTGCTGTTCAGAAGACTGCACCGCACTTTGCTGAACTGCCTGATTGCGTTGCTGCTCATCATTTTTTATGCGGGAAACCTCATTCACTCGGGGCATCATTACTTGCAAATCAATGGGTTTTATCGCCATATAAACCACTTCCCGTTATAAAATTGAATCTGCTTGTTAGTACGCTCCTATACGAACGTCGACGCCATCCTTATACAGTGTACAATGCTGCAGTGTTTCCTTCACGTGCATCGATGCTGCTCCGATTGTAATCCTGGAACCGGGATACAGATAATTATCTACACGTACGCGCCCTTTAACCTCCTGCTGAAGCTTTTCCTCCAGTTCAACGATTTCCTGCTTATACTCGGCTAGACGACTATCAAAAAAGATCTTTGAACGAACACTTTTATCAAGAATCTCTCTTTTCTCTTCAGTAAGCATGCCGGCAGCTTCAAGCTTTTTTAATAGAGTGATGGCCTGATTGGCTTTCTTTGAATTATCCTCGAGCTTGATCACTTCGGAGCGCAAATACTTGTACCTTTCGCGTAAATTGGGGTCGATTCCCACTTCAATGGTGGTAGCTGTGGCCATTACGCTTCCAATAACCTTTGCCACTATCTCCTTACCCACCCTGGCTGTACCGCCAACCAGCAGGCCTTTTCTGCCACCAAGCTCAAGCCGGTTGCCGCACTTCATGTCGGAATGCATGATGGCTTCGGCTTTGATGTCATTTCCCGCTTCCACCGTGCTGTTTTCAATGTATTTCGCGACGATGTCACCCCCTGCGATCAGCACCCCTTTAGCGTTTCCGGTCATTCCTCTTCGAAGAATGATGTTGCCGGCAGCCTTGATGGTGGCCCCCTCTACGACGCCGGACACTTCAACATTTCCGCCGACGTCGACCACGAAGCCCGCTAAAACATTCCCTCGGATGGATACATTTCCAATAAAATTGATGTTGCCGGTGGAGTTGTCTACGTCGGCGGGCACTTCATAGGTGGCGAAAACACTCAGTTTGCCGTCGATATACATCACCTGGCCGTCAATTTCTGCAAACAGGCTTAAATTGTCTTCTCCCGGGTACACATTTCTGCCACGGACCATTTTTGCAGGCTTTCCATCGATGGCTCTGAGCAGTGTACCTACGACATTTCTTCCGTCAGTGCCCTTGGTGGGTGACGAGATATCACACAGCTTCTGCCCCTTGTGAACGCTTTCGATATAATCCAAATCGTGGTAGTTCACGCTGCCATCTTCCATAATAATGGGCTTGCGATCCTTATGGATATCAATCAGGAAAGTAATTTCACCGTTTTTTCCGTTAACAGGAGAAACGCCTTCTGCAATCAGGATATTTTGATCATAAATGGGGTTTTGAACAAGGGTATGCACGGTTTGCTCAATGATACCATAGATGATACCAGCCTGCTTCAAATGCCATGCTATTTCCTGAAGCCCGGCAGGCTTACCGCCGCCCTCCGGTTCTCTGATTTTAATGAACGCTTTCATTTTATCAGGGCTTGTGACCACCTCAACCACGGCGTCAACCTTTTCTTCTTCTTGCTTGTCCGCAATTTTTACAGGTTGGCCCATCGCTTTTTTAACTGTTTCTGAAATGATCGCGGCATTGAAATTCCGAATCTTCTTATATCGGATTTCATTGATCACATCCACTTCTTCAACCACCGCATAAGGATTGCGATTAACGGTCAGATATACGCCATCGGCGTTGTAGGTAAGCTCAAAGGGCTTTTTCAACTCATTTTGATCAAAATTGTTCATTCCCGCCACCTTATGATCCAAAAAGGATATATTTTTGCCTTTCCAGCTTTGCACGCATACGCAGAATAGCTTTGGTGTGCAACTGAGAAATTCTTGACTCTGAAACCTTCATGATGGCGCTGATTTCCTTCAATGTCAATTCTTCAAAATAGTACAGCGTAACCACCATTCTTTCCTTTTCAGGCAGTTTGTCAATGGATTCAGTTAATATCTCCTTGATCTCGGTTAATTCGATGCGTTTTTCCGGGATACGGCTTTCATCGTCGTTTATAACATTAAATCCGGTTTCATAATTTTGTTCGAGATAATCTTCCAGTGAGATCATCGTGGACATGTTCACTTCCTGAAGCGTTCGGTTCAGCTCATCAACTGAAATGCCCATCTTCCCGGCTATCTGTTCATCGGTAGCCGCGTGTCCCAGTTCATTCTCCAGCTCGGAGTATACTTTTTCAAGATCCTTGCTTTTTTTTCGAAGGGAGCGCGGTACCCAGTCCAGTTCCCGGATACTGTCGATAATAGAACCCCGTATTCTGAGGGATGCATAAGTTTCGAACTTGACACCCTTGAAGATGTCAAACTTGTCTATGGCGTCGATGAGTCCAAAAATGCCGTAACCGACCAAATCATCATATTCCACATTTGATCCGAAATATATACTAAGCCTGCCGGCCACATATTTGATGAGATCTGCATATTCTAAAATGAGCTGTTCCTTGATGGACGGATCTTTACTTTCATGATATCTCTTCCATAATTCCTGCTGTCTCTGTAGATTGGTAACAGACATATTTACCCCCCATTCTGGTCTGGTGATGACAGCTGATGGCTCATCTTCAGTAAAAAGGATGAATCTATCTACATTGTATCGCAGCCATACTCATTGTCAACCTTTTTCATCGTTTTTCTGCTTTTTACAGCCCATAATGGCTTCACAGGGGTGGGTTCGGCTTAACCGCTCTTTAATTCCTTTTTGATAAACTCGCTGACGGGAAGTGGCTCGAAGGTATCTTCATCCTCTGCTCCGGCGGATAAATCGATATTATTGCCTAACCCCATTTCTTGCTCTTTTTGTTTTTTCTCAAGCTCCTGCTTCTGCTTTCGCTCCTCCGCTTCTCTTTCGTTCTTTTTCTGTTCTACCTGGTCTTTGATGTTCAACAGCGTAGATCTTGTAAAAAGGCCTATCACAAAGAACACAACCATCATTAGAACCATTCGGGTTAAAATTACTTTTTGTGAGGCCTGGCTGACAAAACCAATCAAACCTGTTAAAAACGCGGCTGCCAGAGCGAGCAGCAAAGGCAGCTTTTGCAGATACCGCATAGGACCCTCCACAGTGAAGACAACTATTTGCGCCGCCAAAGCCCTTCTATATATAATGGACACCGTATCCGATGGTTCTTACCATCATCCGGCCGTCATCGGAATAGCACTCTATCGTTCTGCCGTAGTTTCCTCCTGTATCATCTGATACAATAGGAATGCCCAGTTCCCGTAAAACCTCTCTTGTCGCTTCCACATTTCTTTGCCCAATACGGATCGTATCGCTGCCTTGGGAGAAACTGAACATCTGGGCACCGCCTGCAATTTTTGCAATAATGCTTCCTTTTCTGCAGCCGCTTTCCAGCATTAGTTCACAAAGCTGCCTGATCCCCGTATCGGCAAACTTAGCTTTGTTGGTATTGTTCTTTGCCTGATGAGACCATGGAAGCATAATATGGGCAAGCCCGATGTTTTTAGTTTTTCTATCATAAAGCATGATGCCGACACATGAACCCAGACCCAGTGTAACCAGCACACCTGGATGATGAGTTTGCTTCAGGTCAGCCATCCCTACCTTTATTGAATTCTCAGCCATTAGCACATTGCTCCTAAGGTATTCAACAATCGGATATAGCTGTCTGCGTCAGGTACAAGGAAAAAATCGCCGATCACTTTATCCGTACCCTGAATAAACTCTGTTTCGATATATAGTACGGTATCTGTTGTTTTACCAAGCTCTATCGCGGGAACGCTTAAAATGGCTCCAGCCATGTCTATGGCCAGGGCGGGGACGTCTGGCATGATGCGTAGGCCTGTGAGGGTGGACAGCGCAGACAGATAAGAGCCTGTAAGAATATTACCGACTTCCTTCAATGCAGATAACGTAATTTCGTTATACTCCATCTCCTGGTTAATCGGGTTGCCCATCAGGATGTTTACCAGGAAACAGGCCGCGTCCTGTTCCAGAACAAACAGTATATAACCGGTGATATCCCCAAGCACTTCAAGCAATATTCCCACAACCGGTGTCTCAGCCCCGCCAAGAACCTCGTTGACATCGGAAAACCCCATGATTCTGATCTGCGGAACCTTCATATCCACTTTTTTATCCAATAGCTTCGCAAGCGCAGTGGCTGCGTTCCCTGCCCCAATGTTGCCAATTTCCTTGAGTATATCCAGATGAAAAGCGTTTAACAATGAAATATCCATATTTTTACCCTCATCGGTCTTTTCGAGACCCCCCTGATAATATAATAGTAATTCCGGTAATGCCCTGAACCAGAGTGTTATGACAATTCAGGAACAAGTTCACTGATCAGCCTTTCGAGGTTTATCAATGTAACCAGCTTTGACTCAGCTTTTGCTACACCATTGATGTAATCCAGACTACTGTCATTAATGATCCCGACGGCACTTTCTATCTTTGACTCTTCCAGCTGTAAAACCTCGGAGACCGAATCGACAATCGTGCCAAAAACAATTTTATTGATATCAAAAATAATTATTCGGGTATCATCATCTTCCGCCTTCTCGGGAAGGCCAAGCCTGGTCCTGAGATCCATGACGGGAATAATGTCACCGCGCAGATTGATAACCCCCCTGATATATGCAGGTGTTGTGGGTACTCTTGCGATATTGAGCATTCTTTCTATCACTGTCACTTTTATGATATCGGTGCCGTATTCTTCGTCACCCAAACGGAAAACAACAAACTGTTTCTTTTCAGCTTCCATCCATCAACCCTCCTTGCCCTGACAAACCGCTATAACTTAAATGATTGAGTTTACATCAATGATCAATGCGACATTCCCGTCACCCAATATGGTAGCACCCGCAATGCTGCGTATGCCAACCAGCAATTTGCCCAAAGATTTTATAACGATTTCCTGCTGACCGATCAGCTTGTCCACCACCAGCCCGGACAGTCTGTCACCCTTCCTGACAATAACGCACGTGAGCTGCTTTTTGTTTTCCGGTGTTTCCCGTGCGGGAACTCCAAGCACGTTTTCAAGACGAATGAGCGGAATAACCATACCGCGCAGCATCATAACCTCTTTGTTGCGGACGAGCTGAATATCCGATGGGTTGATGTCGCCAATTTCCCGGATGTTGCTTAACGGGATGGCATACTTCTCATCACCCACCATTACGAGCAGTGCCTGTATGATCGCAAGGGTTAATGGCAGACGAATAACAGTTTTACTGCCCTTTCCCCATACGGTATCCAATTCAATGTTTCCGCCCAGTGCTTCAATTTTTGTTTTCACCACATCCAGGCCAACGCCGCGCCCCGAAAGATCAGTTACCTTGTCGGCGGTGGAGAAGTTTGGCCGGAAAAGATATTCTACGGTTTCATTTTCTGATAATACAGCGGCTGCTTCCTCAGTTTCTAAACCTCTTTCAATAATCTTTTTGCGTACCTTTTCGATGTCGATACCCTGGCCGTCATCTTCTACCTCAATCACAACATTGTTACCGTCCTGATATGCACGCAGCCAGATATTACCGGTTTTATCCTTCCCTTTTGCCTTCCTGTCCTCCGGCTTCTCAAGCCCATGATCCGCTGAGTTGCGGATGATATGGATCAGCGGATCGCCGATCTCGTCGATCACGGTTCTGTCCAGCTCGGTTTCTTCACCGGACATATGCAGAACCATGTCCTTCTTCAACTCTTTGGAGATATCGCGCACCATCCTCGGGAAACGGCTGAAGACGGTTTCCACCGGCACCATCCTCACCTTCATGACAGCGTCATGAAGGCTTGTTGTGATTCTTTCCAGGTTTTCGACAGCCTGGTTGTAATCGTTGGTCTTCCCTCCGGAACCAACATCCTCCAGCCTGGTCTTGGTAATAATCAATTCACTGACCAGGTTCATGAGTACATCCAGCCTGTCGATGTCGACACGGACGGTTTTATTTGTGAGCCGTTTCACATTCGGGGACTTTGAGGCAGTGCCCGTGACCGAGCTTGAATTTGCAGCACCGGCTTGCCTGCCTGAATCGTGCATTTCTTCTTCATTTTTACCTTCGCGAATGTTTTCAGTATGTCGGGTTGTGATTTGTACGGTTTCAACATTTCTTACTTCGGCAACCGAGTTTAATTCCTTTTTGAAGAATGCATCATCATGCTTTGTAATGGCCAGAACGGTAAAGGAATAATCGAATTTTTCATCCTCGATATCTTCAACAGAGGGATCAGATTTTATGATTTCCGAGTTTTTGTCAAGGATTTGGAATATGATAAAGGCCCGGGCTGCTTTTAACAGGCATTTCTTATCGAGCTCAACATAGATCTGAAGGACATTCATGGATTCTTCCAAAGCTTTTTCAATGACATTTTTATCATAAATGTTCAACTTCAGCCGTAAACCGTTGCTAGATGCTTTTCCCCCTGCGAAATACGATTTTGCTTCCTTCTGGGTTTGCGGTGCAGGCTTGTCTTTGTTCATCAATCGGGACAGAGCAGCGATGACATCTGCGTTGTCTTCATTTCCTTCCTGACCTGTGGAAACAATCACTGAAACATATCCTTCAAGCGCATCAAGGCATTGGAACAAAACATCTACCACTTCGGGGCTGACGTTAATCCTGTTGTTTCTCAGCTCATCCAGCACATCCTCCATATCATGGGTGAGAGTTGTCATGTGGGTGAAAGCCATTGTACCGGCCATACCCTTTAACGTGTGTGCCACTCTGAATATTTCATGGATGACTGAGGCATTGTTCGGGTCCTTTTCCAGCTCCAGCAGGGAAGTATTCAAGCTCTGTAAATGCTCCCTGGACTCTTCGACAAAAATGTCTAGGTATTGACTCATATCCATTATCTCTGCACCCCCATCAGGTAAGATTGCTTCAGGGATTTGCTTTATCGAAACCATTCCGGGTTTCCATCTCGGCTGCTGCCCTGGGTATTTCATATACAATGCAGGTTTTCATCCTGTGCGATATTGCTTTTTCTTTGCTTCGGTATACATATACTACTTTTCTGTATATCGGCTTTTTTTTACAAACTTTTGAGCAAGGTACTCCAAACAGTGTTTTTAACTTCCATGTATTCCCTGTCGTTCATCCTAACGGAGAGAACGATCATCCCGGGTCGTCTTCATCACGTCTGAGCCAGTTTTTTTTCAACCGCTCTCGCTGTGTTTCAAACACATAGCTTATAATTCTCTCCCGGTCCCTGTTTTCAATAAACTTAAATTCTATGCCGGTTGCATAGAGGATTTTCCCTTTTTCCCTGACCTCGAAGGATCGGGCAACGATCCCCATAAAGCGAATTTTTCGATCCAACTTCAGGTATGCTTCGATCATGGTTCCGCCTTTCAGCTTTGACTCTGTGACCAAGCAAGCCCCACCTCCGCTGATATCACGGGTAACGGTTTTCATAAAGGGTTCCTGTTCGATCTCATCGACAGGCAACATTTCAACAATGCGATACTCTGCCTCCAGTGCACAGTTCATCCGGAAAAAAGATCTTCGTTCCTTTTTTTCAATGGCACTGACAGGACTAATCACTAAAATGGGGATTCCGTTCTGAACCTCCCTGCTTAACGCCTGAGCCTTAAAAGCAAAGGTATCGCTTTCTTTGGAAAAGATAACATCCATGAGTACTCCGGCATGGACAGGGTAAATTTCTCCTTCATAAAACGGAACGTGAACCTCCATCTGGTTGGTTTTTTCTTCATAGTTTTCGTATTGGCTGACCAGAACCGGTTTTACCTTATCTCCATTGTTATCATACAGTTCCAGTTCTATCTTTGTTCCAAGCCCAATTTGACGATACCTCATGTTACCTCCCGCGACATGATGGCGTAAGGGATTGTGTCGAAATAGTCATTTTTGTGCACATTCATTATAGCATATCGTCATCAGGCTTGCATACTCCGAAGCCTGAAAATGATTGCGACCAGTGCTGAAACGATAGATTTACCACATAATACCAATATTCAATTCCCCCCAAAAGCGTTGAGCAGCCGGCTGAAGAAGCCTTTCATCCCCCTGCCGGCAGAATCTCCGTTTGCCTTGCTGGATTCAAAAAGATTACCCGCCAGCTCCATAATCTGCTGCGAAGCATGGCATCTGGGATAGCTGAGGCAGAACGGCTTTTGCTGCTTCACCGCTTTCATCACAAAATCGTCATATAATATATACCCTAATTTTTGTAGTTTGAACGCTAAAAATCTTTCAGAAACCAGAGTTAATTTGGTTAATATATCATTTGCTTCTCTTTGAGACTCGGCTTTATTAACAATAACCTTAATCGTCTTGTGTTTGTTTTTTCTGGAAATCAGCTTGATAAGCGCATATGCGTCGGTGATGGCTGTCGGTTCGGGTGTTGTAATCAGGATCACCTCGTCGGCGGCTTGAACAAAGCTCATCACATTTCGGGAAAGACCGGCACCAGTATCGATCAGGATAACATCATATAATTTGTCCAAGAGGCTGATATTGGAGATAAAGTTGCCTAATTGTCTGCGATCCAGCTGAACCAGCTCTTCCACGCCGGAACCTCCTGACAGGAATTTGACGTTGTTTGGCCCATCAGTCAGAACCTCGAAAATATTATGATCTCCCCGAATTAAATCCACGAGGGTATACTTCGTTGTAATGCCCATCAGCACATCGATGTTCGCCAGACCGAAATCAACATCAAGAATGACAACCCGCAATCCCATCTTGCTTAGCGCGATGGCCAGGTTTATTGTGATGTTGGTCTTCCCCACTCCGCCCTTTCCGCTGGTTATGGTAACAACCCTGGCAGAGCCCGACCGATCGGGCTCAAGGGTTCTGTCGGGTATATTCAAATTATTCACGATGCTTCTCAGTTTTTCGGCCTGATCACTCATAGCTGACCTCCGGTTCCGGCAGAGCCGCACGGGCTCGTTATGCCGCATGAACTAATCATCTTGCTTGGATATGCGGCAGTTTCTGATTTTTTCTGCGCGGAACCTCTTATCCGTCTTTCGGTTGAAGAATGCTCTTTACAATTTCATGAATATTTGCTATCTCAATATCGTCTGGTACGCTTTGTCCGGCAGTGGTATAGGAAAGCGGCTTTCCCGTGGAGTATCTGGCGTTGAGAATTATCCCGGGTACAAGTGCTTCGTCAAGCTTGGTAAACAAAAGCTTATATTTTTTCAAAAAACCATACTGGGTCAGAATTTCACGGCATGCCGCCCGTCCCATTCCGCAGTTCAGTACAAGATACACCTCATCCGCATCGGTGGCACCTACAAGCATTTTCAGTTCTGAAAACTGGGCTGCGTTTTTATGGCTGCGCCCGGCTGTGTCAATAAGAATTAAATCCTTGTCCTGATGCTCGTCAATAGTGGTTTTAACCTCCTGCGGCGTATAAATGACCGAGACGGGAATATTCAATATTTCCGCATAGGTTTTTAATTGCTCCACGGCAGCTATCCGGTAGGTATCGGCTGTGATCAACGCAATTTTTTTCTGGTGGTTCAGGGAGAAGTTCGCGGCAAGCTTGGCCAGCGTAGTGGTCTTACCGACACCCGTCGGCCCCACGAAAATAACCACCGTGGGCTTTCCATCCTCCCGGAACTCTATGCCCTGTGGCTGCCCGAAAACCTTTTGCAGAATCTTTTCAGTAATAGCACTGATTTCCTCAAAGCTTCCGGCATTTTTAGCAAATTGCTTTACTTTTTCAATCAATTTATCGGCTATGGACGACTCTATTTCATTATCAAACAAGACCTTTCGAAGCTCGTTATAAGCAGCTGCGTTGTCCTTCCCTGTCTCAGGGGCTTCACTTACCTGAGCAGACGTATTGGGCTGCGTATTCCGGCTAACCTCTGAATCCCTGGATTTATCTACTGCCAAATCCATCTTGGGCTCAATGGATTTTCCGTTTGTTTTTTCCCCGTTGCCAGCCTCGCTGCCATCCTGCTGGTTTTTGGCAACCTTGTTATAAATGCGTTCAAGCATGGATTCCATCTGTTGAACCCGGCTTTCCAGAGAGTCGACCCTGGTTTCGGGCTGGGGTACCGGTTGCGCCTCACCCATACGGTTGTAGGTACCCATCTCAGGCTTGGTTTTTTTCGCAGGCTCCGCAGCTTCCTTTTTCGTTCCGTAATCCTCATCAATGGCCGCGAGCACCTCGGTAAGGGGCTTGCTGAAAAAACCCAGGATACCCTTTTTGCGAACCTTCCGGGTGCTGAGGATGATGGCTTCGCTGCCCAAATCCATTTTCACTTTTAGTATTGCTTCCTGAGCATCTTTGCCCGTATAACGCCGAATCCGCATATCTCCTCCTCGGTTTCAGGCTGCCTTGCTTTCCTTTTCAAATAAAATAATCGGTTGAATAATACTTTTCCCCATGAGGATTTCCCGTATGAGGACATATCTGTTATGAGCTTTTCACCATTCCGATGGACCTAACCTCGGTGGTTGGCTCCAGCTCATTGTAGGATAAAACCACCAGCCCCGGAACGGATTGCTCGGTCATACGCTTGAAATACAACCGCACAACTGGGGACGCAATCACAACAGGCTGCTTTCCCAGCTGTGCCAATTTTTCCATCAGCTTCGAAAGATTTCGGATGATTCGGTTTGTCACAGATGGTTCTATAGATAAATACACGCCGGTTTCTGTTTTCTGCACCGAATCCATAATCATCTGCTCTAATTGTGGATCCAGCGTGATCACGTCGGAATTGTCCGGTGTGATGAAGGTTTTCGAAATCGCTCTGCCCAAGGCCTGCCGAACATACTCGGTGAGCATGTCGGAATCTCTGGTGACCGGTGCATAATCGGCCAGGGTTTCCAGAATGGTCACCATGTCGCGGATGGATACACCTTCCTTTAACAGGTTGCCCAACACCTTCTGAACCTCACCTAAAGTGAGCAGTTTGGGCACCAGTTCATCAACAATGGCCGGGTAAGTGGTTTTAACATTGTCCAGAAGTGTTTGAACATCCTGGCGGCCTAGCAGTTCATGAGAATATCGCTTGATGATTTCGGTCATATGGGTGGCAATGATCGACGGCGGGTCGACAACGGTATAGCCAAGCATCTCAGCACGGTCACGCTGGCTTTCAGTAATCCAGATGGCAGGAAGACCAAATGCGGGCTCGGTGGTTGGAATGCCGTCGATTTCATCCTCCGCCGTGCCGGGGTTCATCGCCATAAAGTGATCCATCATCAATTCACCCTGGGAAACCTCCACCCCTTTTATTTTAATGACATATTGGTTGGGGCTGAGCTGTATATTGTCGCGCAGGCGGATGATGGGTACGATCATGCCCATTTCGAGGGCAAGCTGTCTGCGAATCATCACCACCCTGTCCAATAGGTCCCCGCCCTGGTTTATATCGGCCAGCGGGATAATCCCATAACCAAATTCAAGCTCTATAGGGTCTACCTGAAGCAGGGATATCACGTTTTCGGGCTTGCGTATTTCTTCCACTTTCTGTTCCTCTGTGACAATTTCACCCTTTTTCTGCTCTGCCTCCTCCATGGTGCGTATGCGAGAAGCAAGGATGACCAGCAGAATTGCAACAACAATCATTAAAAACTGACCGATGATAAATGTGAGTATGAAGCATGCGCCTGCTGCTAAATACAGAACTCTCGGGCTGTTAAACAACTGGGAGATAATCTCTTCCCCCAAATCTTCTTCGGATGCCGCGCGGGTTACGATGATACCGGTGGCAATGGAGATCAACAGCGCGGGAACCTGGCTGACAAGGCCATCTCCAATGGTGAGGATTGTGTATTTCGTCAGAACCTGATCAACAGGCATGTTACCTTCCACCATACCCATGATAAAACCACCGATAATGTTTAATGCGGTGGCGATAAAGCCGAAGATAGCATCATTTTTTACGAATTTACTGGCACCATCCATGGAACCGTAGAAATCAGCTTCCCGCTGAACCCTTTTCCGCCGCACCCGGGCCTCGGTTTCATTGATTAAGCCTGAATTGAGGTCGGCATCGATGGCCATTTGCTTTCCAGGCATGGCATCAAGGGTGAAACGCGCCGCAACCTCGGATACACGCTCAGCACCCTTGGTAATAACAAGAAACTGAACGATCATGATGAGCAGAAAGATGATGGCACCAACCACAATATTGTTGCCGCCTACAAATTTCCCAAAGCTTTCAATGACCTTTCCAGCCTCTCCCTCACCGATGATTAAACGCGTGGAAGCCACATTCAGCGAAAGCCTGAACAAGGTGGTAAATAGCAGCAGTGTAGGGAAAGAGGACATGGAGAGCGCGTCTTTTGCATAGATGGCATTTAAAAGAATGAGTAAGGAAATGGTCAGGTTAGTAACCAGTAACAGATCCATTAATATAGTTGGCATCGGAACAAGTATGACCAACAATATTACAACAGCCAATACTGCTATGAGAACACTCTTAAAGTTCATATTTGTCCTCCGCGCTTCGACAGTTATCCTTCGTAAAACCTACTCCCATTTTACAGGATTTTTATCGATTACACAAGAGATGACAGGATTTTTAGACAATGAGCCTCCTGCTTCGCTACTGTTCGCAGGTAAGCAGGCGCAGCCTGTCATCCTGTCGTGGGATCTGTTCGCGGGTAAGCAGGCGTAGCCAGTCATCTTGAACGAAGTGAAGGATCTTATCTTGCATTAGTCATGATGAGATCCTTCGCTGCGCTCAGGATGACATCGCTGCGCTCAGATTGCACCGGATGAATGATATGATGGACAAAAACTCTGACCGGTTACACCAAAACAAGGACGAGCGAATAGGATGATAGTAGATTAACATAAGAGGAGGTATGGATATGGACAACTGCTACGCAAGAGGTTATTCAACCAATAACAGCGAGATCCTCTTTTTCATCATTCTCTTCCTGCTGTTATTCTATGACACCGGGTACGGTTACTAATGGTATGGTCAGTGGGGAAACAAGGCAGATGAAACGAATGCATTCTTGCCAGCTGCAAAAAACACATTACCCCCATGCACCTCCCCACTGACCTTCTATTTTCCCCATGAAATTAAAGGCAGCTGATCACCAGCTGGCTCAGTTGTTCCCGGTTGAGCTTGACAGGATTGTTTTTGTTGGAGGTTTTTGAAGCAATTTTCACGGCATCAGCAGAGGATACGGCATATTTGCTTAACCCAGGCAGCTTTAGAGTCTCCTTCAGCCGGAACAAATAGTTGACGAGCTCAGAGCAGGTTTTTGCATCGTCCGTGAAGACAGTGCCGCATACAACTTCCGTAAGTGTAATGTATTTACGGATAACTCCCGCATTTCCGCGCCTGTCCTTAAACGCTTCCTGCACGCTGACCTGTACAGCCTCCGGGAGCATGGTGCCGCAAAGCACCCCGTGTGGGATGTCAAAAAGGCCCCCGATACTTGAGGCAAACCCATGAACCACACCCAGCCCTGCATTCGCCAGTGTTATCCCCGACAAAAAAGCAGCATAGGACATCCTTGCCCGTTTTTCAAGATGGTGGGGCTGTGCTGTGCTGACATCCTCCAGCGAGGCCGCCGCAAACTCAAGGCCCGACAGTGCCAGTGCATCTGTCATCGGACTGGACGCATCAGACATATAGGCTTCCAGCAACTGACAGAAAGCATCCATCCCGCTGGCGGCAGTAACATTGGGCGGGCAGCTTACAGTCAGCTCGGGATCCAAAATGGCCAGGTCCGGAACAAAATTATCGTGGCGCAGGGAGTTTTTAAAACCGTTCTCTCCGATTTGACTGAGTACTGCATTTTTTGTAGCTTCACTTCCCGTTCCGGAGGTGGTTGGCACCGCAATAAAAGGCACTTTTCGCCCATCATGCTCTAGTCCGTTGCCCGCGCCTTCCAGAAAATCCATCACCGAACACTGCTGTGTGAGCATGGCAGAGAGGGCTTTTCCCGCATCAATGACGCTTCCGCCGCCAATGGAAACCACCACGTCGATTGCTACACCCCTGTATTTTTCAGTAATATCATCGACAAACCCGGGCGAGGGTTCGCGATGAACCGAAACGGGAAAAAAGGAAATGCCTTTTCCAGACAACTCCTGTGAAAGCCTCACCCAATGGTCGGTTTTCTGAAAGGATGAGCCACCTGTTACCAGAACAATTTTTTGAACCTTCCGGTCATGCAGGAGCCCGGGCAACATGTTTATTTTTCCTACGCCGAACAGGAGATCCGGCGTGTGGGTAAACTTAAATGATAGTGCCTGATGCATCACAATCCCCTTTCCGGACAACGAACAACCTTATTTTATTTCAATGAGCGCTTGCGCGAATTGTGCGCCAAAACGCGGGCGCTGAAAGCACCTTCTACACGCAAAAACATCTATGTTTTTGTGTGTGACTTGCGCGTNNCGCGTTTTGTGTGCAACTAGTTCATAATTATCTCTGATAATTATGAACGGTCCGCGAGCATTTGATAAAGCATAATGACGGCCATGAACTCGAGGGGTTCATTCCCTGTGTTTTCAATCGAATGGAAGGCGCCGTCCCCGGTTAATATGACATCACCCGCACAAACTGTCTTCAGTGTGCCATTGTCGTTTACCTGCGCCGTTCCCCTGAGGATATAATATACTTCCTCCTCACCCACATGGTCATGCTGACCAATCGAGCTTCCGGGATTTAGCGTAACCTTTGCAAACAGGCGAACTTTTCCCTTTATTTCGTCCTGATTCAAAATATGGAGCATTTCAACGCTCCCATTTCCACCCCGCATTTTTTCACGGATCTCTGTTTTCATCTGTTCAATTTTCTTAACCATAACAACCTCCTGAAGGCTTCAATATTCAATGAACTGAACACCAAATGGTACTCTGTTTCATTCTATACTTTTCCAAAAACCAATACAAGCAGCAGTCACCTTCTGAATGCTTGTTCAATATACTGTTAATGAGCCGGATATATGTTCGTCAAACACTACCAAAGGAGGTGAAAAATATGTGTTATAAAGACCACCGTAGACTGTTCTGCCTCGCTGTCGGCATATTGGGCATTTTCCTGATTGGCCTTGGCGTTTTCCTTCTTGCAACCTGGTTTTGCTTTAAAGCTGTTACAATTGGTACGATTATTTCCGGTATTATTTTACTGGTTGTTTGCGGTTTAACCAAATGTGTAAAGCTTCATTGCCTGGCATGCCTGCTGTTGCTGCTAATCACCCTGTTTTTGGTCATCATCGGCATCCTGACAATTTTCACAGGAAGTTTTGTTGTTGCGTTAATTCTAATCGGTCTGGGTATTATAGCCCTTATTCTTGATGTGGTTTGCTTGATCCTAAAGTTTTGCCGTGTGGCACCAGACAAGGGAGAACCGGCATATTTCACAAAGTAGTTCGGACATTGAAGAGGGCGGGAAAACAGTCTCGCCCTCTTTTATTGCAAGCAATCGCTTCCATTGTTATAACAAAGCTTCGCTTTGTTGTTGCTGTGTGATGTTTTTGCTTTGCAAAAACTGCCGTTGCTATAAGAACCTTACTGCTTCGCAGTAAGAACCTTGTAGCGGTGTGTTGCATTTGCAAGCAAATGCTTCTGTTGCTATAAGAACCTTACTGCTTCGCAGTAAGAACCTTGTAGCGGTGTGTTGCATTTGCAAGCAAATGCTTCTGTTGCTATAAGAACCTTACTGCTTCGCAGTAAGAACCTTGTAGCGGTGTATTAGTGTATAATTTCTGAAGGCAGG
>LSQX01116761.1_pt1 | contig 21605 bp, 22 predicted proteins | sample 654561 | NCBI WGS metagenome assembly LSQX01 (sample SAMN04489861, study PRJNA283612) | anaerobic digester metagenome | isolation source: 4 biogas reactors fed with cattle manure at either 37C or 55C with and... | place: Denmark: Kongens Lyngby | collected 2014
GAGGAAGACTGCGGAGGCTGTAATAACCATCCAATGTAAATATTTTTACAATTTTGGTAACATTACATACGGTGAAGTATAAGGCTGTTATTTTCGATATGGACGGAACCCTGCTGGATACGCTGGCAGATATTACCGACAGCGTAAATTATGCGCTTGGTAGTCTCGGATTTCCTCTACTCGTTATATCCGAAATCCGCAATTATGTGGGAAACGGAGTATTGCGTATGATGGAGCTTTCGGTACCGGGCGGAACAGAAAATCCTCTTTTTAACGATGCCGTCAGTCTTTTCAAGCGGCAGTATGCCGAAAATTGCAGGAATAAAACAAGGCCTTACGACGGTATAATGGAATTATTGGAATGGCTTTTAGAACGGGGTTATAAAACAGCGGTTATTTCCAACAAGTACGATGAAGCCGTCAAAGAATTAAATCAATTCTATTTTTCAGAGTATATTCCGCTTGCCATTGGTGAAAGCAGTGATATAAAAAGGAAGCCGGCAGCGGATATGCTTCTGACGGCGTTAAACAGGCTTTCAGTCACCACAGAAGAAGCTATCTATATAGGTGATTCCGAAGTGGATATCGAAACCGCAAAAAATGCCGGTGTCGATTGTATTTCGGTTGCCTGGGGATTTCGTGACTGGGATTGGCTTGCCGCCCGTAGAGCAGGTAAGATAGTTGACTCTCCCGGTGAATTGTTATCGCATTTGTAAACATTTATTTTCCTAATGGAGCAGGTTATGGCTAAGAAAGTAATCATTATCGGCGGGGGGCTGGCAGGGCTATCAGCCGGCTGTTATGCTGCCATGAACGGGTTCGATGTTCAAATTTTTGAACATCACTCGATACCGGGCGGGGTGGCGGCCACCTGGAAGCGCGGCGGCTACATCATTGACGGCGGCATCCATTTTGTAGCCGGTTATAAACCGGGAAACGGTATGCATAAAATTCTTGATGAACTGGGTGCTGCCGAGCCGGCTTTGTTTACCGATATGAAGGATTACGGCAACTTTATCCACGAACCTTCGGGCGTATCTATTCAAATAAACGGTGATATAGAAAAATTATCCGCAAAATTGAAATCTATGGCTCCCGCAGACATCGGGATAATTGAAGATTTCTTTAAGGGTGTGAAAGCCTTTCGCGGGCATGACTTCAGTACAATGGGGATGACCAATCCGCCCGAACTGGCGACTGTTTTTTCCCGCATCAAAGAGATATGGCAGATGAGGTCTATTGTAAAGTACTTTACAGGGCCTTGTATCAAAAAAATCAGCGATTATGTTGCAGACATACAAACTCCATGGCTGAAAGACTTTTTCTGTAATCTTTTTCTGTCGGAATCGCCGGTGTGGTTTCCGATGTTGTATTTGGCAATAGTGGCGGATAAGCAAGCAGGATTTCTGGCAAAGGGCTGCCTGCCTTTCGTACTTGCAATAGAAAAACGCTATAAGGCGCTGGGCGGGAAAATCAGCTACCGGTCGACTGTGGCAAAAATACTTGTCGAAAATAACAGGGCTGTCGGTGTACGGCTGGCGGACGGGCAGGAGTATCGGGGTGACTATGTAATCTCATGCGGCGATGGTTATAATGCCGTATTCAATCTGCTAAACGGCGATTATACGGATGAAATTGTAAAAGACAGATATGAAACTTGGCCTCTCTGCCGCCCGTTTTTAACCATTAGCTATGGTGTCAACCGGCTTTTCAAAAACGAGTTGCCGCTAAACACCGTTATTTTGAAGAAACCGCTGGTAATCGGCAACGAGCAGGTCGAATCATTTTTAATCCGCATCTTAAATTACAGTGACCAATTTGCGCCGGCCGGTAAGAGCGTTTTTCAAATCGAGATGGAAAACAGGTTCGATTACTGGTATAAACTGCAGGAATCCGATAGAAAGAATTATGAGGATGAAAAACAGTGGGTGGCGGCAGCGCTCTTACAACAGGTCGAAAAATATTACCCGGGTATCAGTAGAGATGTTGAGGTAATCGATGTGGCAACCCCTTATACAATGTGGCGATACACTTTGAATAATAAGGCTTCGTGGGGAGGCTGGCTCTTGGGTGCAGATAATATGATGGAAGTTATCGAACGCAGTTTGCCGGGGCTTTCCAATTTCTATATGGCAGGGCATTGGGTGATGGGTGGAGTCCCCGGAGTAATACTTTCGGGGCGTCATGCTGTACAGCTTATCTGCCGAGATGAAAAGCAGAAGTTTAAGGCAAAATCTTTTTAGCAGCGAGGTTTTTATGGATATACCTTTTATCAGATGGTACGAGGCAATCGCAAAAAGAAGGTCTTACAGAACATACGATAAGAGCAAGGTTTTAGAGCCGGAAAAAATTGAGGCTTTGAATAGCGTGTGTAAAGAGTTCAAGCCTTTTCCCGGTGTCCGCGCAACTCCGGTAACCGAACCGCGGGAAGATGTTTTTAAGTTTATAGCCGGCAGCTATGGCGTAATCAGCGACGCTCCGGCTTTTATCGCATTTATCGGCGATACAGAACACCCCAATGTTAACGAGTATGCCGGTTATATCGGTGAAGGAATTATTTTGGAGGCAACAGCGCTGGGTTTGGGCAGCTGCTGGGTTGCTGCTGCTTTCAGTGCCGGAAAAACAGCAGATATTATTGAAATGAACGATAATGAGCGTTTGATGGCTGTTACACCGCTCGGTTATGCTGTGCAAAATACCTCCATTAAGGATAAGGTAATGACCGGTTTCGGTCGTACGCATAAACGGCTCTCGGTTGAAAAACTGGTTACCGGTTTAAGCTATGAGCAGTCTCCGGAATGGATAAAGGACGCAATCGAAGCTGCCAGACTGGCTCCTTCGGCGGTAAACCGTCAGCCGTGGGGATTTAATATAGAGGAAGACGGAATTACCGTCTTTGTAAGAAGCAGTGGTACCGATTTCAATATTTCTTATCGTTTGGATTGCGGCATTGCTATGCTTCACATCGAGGTAGCGGCTCTGAATGCAGGTATCAGGGGCAAGTGGGAGTTTCTGGAGTCTCCCGGGGTGGCGAGGTTTAGGGTGGTTTAGGTTATTATACCTTACATACTTAGTCATTGTGAGGAATTTCTCTGCAATGTCATTTTAAGATGCAGACGAATGAATCTCATACAAATTATGGGAGCGACATAATTCCGAATCGTCGAGGCTTTGAGTTCCTTTTCGGAATGGATGCGCAAAGGCAGTTTCTTTCTCGCCGTTATGGTTCGACAAGCTCACCACGAACGGTTTGAGATTATTTCTTCCGCATCGTTCGGTACTCCGGCATTAAAGGCAAGAATCCGTTCGCCCTGAGTCCCGATATTCGGGAAAGGGTCAAACGAACGGATTAGGGGATTTATACCCCGCCCCGGATACTTCATTCGTCCATCACGAATTCAGTATAACAATGTAGAAGGACTCCTCACTATGGCGGGGGAATAAGATTTCCGTTCGTCCAGAGCCTGTCGAAGGATTTCAACGGAAATCGTGTTTATAACATGTACGCTATTATGGTTCGATTGGCTCACCACGAACGGCTTATATATTACTTCGACACTTTGTTGCGACATTCGGGATTGAGTACAAAAAAAGAGGGGCTTTCGCCCCTCGCTTTACATGTAAATGAAATTTATATCTTCGGCTTCTGTTTATGCCAGTCGGTAACCTGCTGGTATGCATGGGCGACTTTTAGAATGGTCTCTTCGGCAAATGGTTTTCCGATAACCTGCAATCCGATGGGAAGTCCGTCGGCAAAGCCGCCGGGTACTGTAATTGCCGGAACGCCTGCAATATTGATAGGGATAGTAAAGATATCCGAAAGATACATCTGAATCGGGTCCTGTGCTTTTTCACCGATTTTGAACGGCACGGTGGGGGTGGTGGGGGTAACCAGAGCATCGTATTTTTCGAATGCACTATCAAACTCGCGGCGGATTAAAGTGCGCACTTTCTGAGCTTTAAGATAATAAGCATCGTAGTAACCGGCGGAGAGGGCATATGTTCCCAGCATTATACGTCTTTTAACTTCGGGCCCAAATCCGATTTCACGGGTCTTTTCCATTGCTTCCCACATGTTATCGGTATCCTTGTATGAAAAGCCGTATTTTACGCCGTCGTAGCGTGCCAGGTTAGCCGAGGCTTCCGACGGGGCGATGATATAGTAAACTGCCAGCGCATAAGGGGTGCTCGGCAGAGAAACGTTCCAGTCGATTATCGCTCCCAGTTCTTCAAGTTTGGCAATAGAGGCTTTGACGGCATCCTCGACTTCTTTCTGCATCCCTTCCACAAAATACTCTTTGGGAACGCCGATGCGCATGCCTTTAATATCTCCGGTAAGGCACTTGGTATAATCGGGCACAGGCACATCCACAGAGGTCGAGTCATTATTATCAAATCCTGAAATGGCATTCAGTACCAGCGCCGCATCGGTAACATCATGAGTAAAAGGTCCGATTTGGTCTAAAGAGCTGGCAAATGCAACCAATCCGTAGCGGCTGACCCTGCCGTAGGTCGGTTTCAAACCGGTAACACTGCAAAAACTTGCCGGTTGCCTGATACTGCCTCCGGTATCGGAACCGAGGGCGTAAATGGCTTCACCGCATGCTACTGCCGCCGCCGAGCCGCCACTGGAACCGCCGGGAACGCGGCTTAAATCCCAAGGGTTACGGGTGGTAAAGAAAGCCGAGTTTTCGGTGGAAGAACCCATAGCGAACTCGTCCATATTAGCTTTACCTACCATCACCATTCCGTCGGCACTCAGTTTTTCCATTACGGTGGCGTTGTAGGGCGGCACAAAATTCTCCAGCATTTTCGAAGAGCAGGTGGTCTTAACGCCCTTTGTGCAGATGACATCCTTAATCATTGCCGGGACACCGGTCAGCGGTTTACAGTTGCCGTCAGCTATCATTTTATCGGCTTTCTTTGCCTGTTCAATGGCAAGGTCGTCTGTTACCGTTACGATGGCTTTTACCTGCGGTTCGAGCTTTTCGATTCTATCCAGACATGATTTTGTCAGTTCGACAGATGAAATCTGCTTATCTTTCAGTAATTTATGGGCTTCGCTTATAGTTAATTGCTTTCCGTCCAACAATGTAATCTCCTTACGATTTAATCCAATCTACTCCAGCACTACCTTGACTCTTATGTAATCGCCGTCCCGCTGCGGGGCATTGGCAAGCACCTCGTCCTGCGGCAGGGAAGGCTTGACTATGTCTTCTTTCAAGACGTTTGTCAAGGCATTCGGTTGTGCTGTCGGCGGAACATTGTCAGTATCCACCTTATTCAATATTTCGAAGTTTTCCAGTATATTGGATAACTGCTCGCTCATTTTCTCCACCTCATCCTCGGTTAGCCCCAGCTTGGAGAGGCGGGCAATATGTAAAACCTGTTCTTTGCTCAGTTTCATAAGTTACTCCCGACAATTGTAATATTGCCAATTATAACATTCACGATTGAGTATCACAACACGGAGAGGATTTATCGGGAACAGGATGACAAACAGCGGATAGTCAAAAATAATCTTGAAAATAATCTTGAAGTACGGACAAAGCAGAACGGGGAGAAAACTGTCATACTGAACGTAGTGAAGTATCTAAACACCTTTCGATCATCAAATAAAAAGGTGAAAGTCCATTATAAATAAAAAAGGCGGAAGGGATTGTCATTGTCGGGACAGTTCAGGGGGCTGAAGCAATTCTTTAAACAAAAATCCCCCTCTCTGTAAACCGGGAAGGGGATTCGTTATAAGTCTATTGAAAACTATTTTCTGTAGTTATCCAATTGTTTCAAAACCCAGTCCGCCCATTTGTCAACGCCGTTGCCGTTGATGCTGCTGATCGTGAATATTTCGATACTTCCGTTCATTCCTTTGACGGTGCGCGTGAAATTATCTATATCAAAGTTTACATAAGGTATGAGGTCTATCTTATTGACGATACAGGCATCTGCTATTGTAAACATCAGCGGGTACTTATGAGGTTTATCCTCTCCTTCCGGAGTAGAGGAAATGATTATTCTTTTATACTCTCCCAGGTCGAATTCCCCAGGGCATATCAGATTGCCGACATTCTCTATAAAGATGACATCCAGTTCATCCAGAGGCAGATTTTGCAGAGCCATATTAACCATGCCTGCATCGAGGTGGCAACCTCCGTCGGTGTTTATCTGGATAGCTGTTACCCCCGATTCGGTCAGTTTAACTGTATCTATGCTTGAAGCGACATCCCCTTCGATAACCGCCATCCTGGCTTTTTCTTTAAGTGCCTCCGCAGTCCTTAGCATGGTGGTAGTTTTTCCGGCCCCCGGCGATGCCCAGACATTAATCATCATTATCTTTTTGGATGCCAGCAGTTTACGGTTCTGCAGTGCCATCTGGTCGTTGGCATCCAGAATATTCTTCAAAACCTTGATTTCCATTTAATCCACCTCTATGCTTTCTATATATAATTCCTTGCCGGATATCATCTCGATATCCATCGAATGGCATTTTTCGCATTCCCAGAAAACGTCCTTTGGATTTACAATACTGCCGCAGTTGCAGCATTTTGCCTGCATCGGCACTTTACGAAAATTGATTGTCGCCCCTTCTCCGATGGTATCTTTGGTCATCAGCTCGAAGTAAAAAGCAACCGAATCGTCTACCGCTCCGGACATCTCTCCGAGCACCACGTTTACGGAGGTCAATTTTTTGGCATTGGCTTTTTCTGCTTCGTCAAGAGCCAATTTTACCAGGCTGCGTGTAATTTCCAGTTCATGCATGATTAACAAATCCTCGGCAGCGGTTCTCCCACCAGCATATCCACAATCCGTGAGGTTCCCAGTGCAGTCGTTAAGGTCACTTTAGCCGAATGCTTTTCGGTTACCTCGCCGATAATGACGGCGTTCTGTCCGTATTTATTTTTCTTCATCCGGGCAAGTATCTTATCGGCATCCTCCGCTTCGACAACCGCCACAACCTTTCCCTCGTTGGCGATATAAAGCGGGTCGAGCCCCAGCATTTCGCAGGCAGCGGCAACTTCGCGTCTAACCGGAATCTTTTCTTCATCTATTCTGATACTTACACCCGATTGCTGGGCGATTTCGTTTAAGGTGCTTGAAAGCCCTCCCCGGGTGGGGTCTCTCATACAGTTTATTTTCGAGCTTACCTGCATCATCTCGGCTATCATAATATTTAGAGGTGCGCTGTCGCTCTCCAGCTTTGTCTCGAATCCGATTCCCTCCCGCTTGCTTAAGACGGCGATGCCATGGTCTCCTATCGTGCCGCTTAAGATAATCTTGTTGCCGGGTTTGGCATTATGGCCTGAAATATTTACTCCCTCCGGTATTACTCCGATTCCTGCCGTATTGATGTATAATTTGTCGGCGTCTCCACGGTTTACGACTTTTGTATCGCCGGTAGCGATTTTTATACCGGCTTCATCGGCTGCTTCTTTAATCGAACGTATCACCCTGTTAAGTTCTTCCTTTGGAAGCCCTTCCTCGATAATCAACGCCAGGCTTAAATATAGCGGGGTAGCCCCCATTACCGCCAGGTCGTTGACCGTACCGCAGATTGATAATTTTCCGACATCGCCGCCCGGGAAAAACATCGGTTGCACCACATGACTGTCAGTAGTAAAGGCAATTCTTCCTTTAGCCTCGAAAACCGCCGAATCGTCCAGCCTGTTCAGTACCGGGTTACCCAGCAGTGAAATAATACTATCATTCACTATGTCATGAGATAAACTTCCGCCGCTTCCGTGAGCCAGCAGTATTTTTTCAGTCATTATTTTCTCCGTATTGATAATAGGCAGCACAACTGCCTTCCGATGATACCATGCAGGGTCCGATAGGGTTTAAGGGGGTACAGACTTTCCTGAATAATTTGCACTCAGGGGGGATTTTAACACCCCTTAAAACATCTCCGCAAATACAACCTTTCTGTATTTTAGTAGGTCCGGGGTCGAAATCGAATTTCAGTTCGGCATCGAAAGCGGCAAATTCAGGGCTTAACTTCAAGCCGCTGTCGGGAACCCCTCCCATACCCCGCCAATTGGCATTACAGGGCTCAAATACCTGTTCCAGTATCTTTTGTGCGGTGGTATTGCCATCGTAGGTTACACTGCGTTTATAAGCAATTTCTACCTTTGCTTCACCCTTTGCGGTTTGCTGTGCCAGCATATCTACACACTGTAAAATATCCAGCGGTTCAAATCCGGCAACAACGCAGGGAATACCATAGTCATCTGCTATAAAATCCCAGGCTTTGGCGCCGATAACGGCGCTGACATGACCGGGGCATATCAGGCCCTGCAGGTTTACCTCCCCCGAATCAAGCAGTGCTTTAATCACCGGCGGGCATACCTTGTGCAGGGAAAGAATATAATAGTTTTTCAACCCTTGCTGTTTTGCCTGCAGAATAGAAGCGGCAACAGTAGGGGCGGTTGTTTCAAAGCCTACTGCGATAAAAATTACCGATTTTTGCGGATTGTTTTTGGCTATCTCAAGTGCATCCAACGGGGAATAGACTACGCGCACATCACTGCCGTTGGCTTTAGCCTCCTGCAAATTGGAATGGCTTCCGGGAACTCTTATCATATCCCCGAATGATGTGACAATAACATCCGGTATTTGTGCCAGGGCGATAGCCTTATCCAGTTCGGAATTATCCGTAACGCAAACCGGGCATCCCGGGCCGGAAGTCAGTGTCAAATTCTGCGGCAACAGCTGCCTTAATCCGTTTTTCATAATGGCAACGGTATGGCTGCCGCAAAACTCCATATAGCGCGCTTCTTTTACGGAATGGCGTTTGATGCTTTCCATCAGCCCTTTTGCCATATCGGATTGCCCGAAAGAATGCAATTTGGGCATCAGGAATTCAACTCCTCAGGCTCGATGCCTTCAGCCAGTTCCCTGAAAAGCTCCAGAGTGGCTTCGGCTTCTTCTCTATCCACTATAGAAATGGCATATCCGGCGTGGATTAAAACATAATCGCCGATTTTGGCATCGGGTGTCAGCATCAGGCTTGCCTTGCGTGATATGCCTCCGATATCTACTTCGGCTTCAGTACCGTCTACTGCAGTGATAAGCGAAGGAACTGCAACGCACATATTACTCTCTCCTTAAATATTACTGTGTTGGGCTATTACCGCCTGTCCCAGAGCGAGCCCCCCGTCATTACAGGGAACGAGTTTATGGCTGAGAACGGCAAAGCCTTCTTTTTCAAGTCGGTCGATTGTTATGTTTAACAGCAGCCGGTTTTGAAAAACCCCACCGCTTAAAGCTACCGTTTTTATGCCCGTCTTTTTCCAAATCTGCTTACATGTTTCTAAAATTATCTCTGCCATTGTACTGTGGAATCCGGCGGCGATAACCTGAACCGGTGTATTTTTAAAAACATCCTGAATTATACATTCTATCAGATTTCCGGTTCTTATTACAGAAATGTCGCAATTGCCATCAATTGCAAATGGATAAACTCTTTGCATAAGAGTATCGTTTATATCATCCGGAGCTGCCATTTCCAGTTCGATTGCTGCCTGTGCTTCGTATGCGGTTTCTTTGCAGATTCCGATGATGGCAGAAACGGCATCGAAAAGCCGTCCGGCGCTGGATGTCAGCGGGCAGTTCAGTTTTAACTCGAATTGTTTTTTTATAGTATCAAGCTCAAACTGCGGAATCTGGCCGAGTACCGGCAAGCCGGACAAATCGGTCTGCGTTCCCAGCAAGTTATAGATATAACCCAGAGCCATTCGGTAGGGCTTATGAATGGCAGTTGCTCCTCCCGGCATCGGTATATATTCGAGGTGTGCCATTCTTTCAAATCCCTTAAAATCGCAAAGCAGGAACTCTCCGCCCCACAAATTGCCGTCAGTCCCGTAGCCGGTGCCGTCGAAAGACACTCCGATAACCGGTGTTTGGATATTGTTTTCGACCATACAGCTTGCGATATGTGCATGATGATGCTGCACACCGACCGGCTTCAGGCTATTTTCGGCAGCATATTGCAAGGCATATTTGGTGGCGCGGTATTCGGGGTGCAGGTCATAAGCAATTACTTCGGGGTCTATTCTGAAGAGGTGTTTATACAATGCGATGGTGTTTTCGAAGTGTTCCAGCGTTTCAGCATTATCCATATCGCCGATGTGCTGGCTTAAAAATGCATTGTTATCACGGGTAAGGCAGAAAGTGTTTTTCTCCTCCGCTCCGCAGGCCAGGATTTGCTTTGTATTGAAAGGCAACATAATGGGAGAAGGGGCATATCCGCGGGCGCGTCTAAGTGCCCTTGCCATTCCTTTTTCAACAAGGTAAACGCTGTCGTCATATCTGGAATACACATCTCTGTTATGCAGTATAAAATAGTCTGCGATTCCTTTCAGTCTCGTAAGCGCTTCATCGTTATCCTTGCAGATAGGTTCTTCACTCAGGTTTCCGCTGGTCATCACGAGCGGTTTAGAAACATAGCTCATCAGTATATGGTGGAGGGGGGTGGGGGGCAGCATTACTCCCAGGTATTTATTGTTTTCGGCGATATTTAAGGCTATTTCAGTATTGCCGTTACCTCTTTTTAGTAGTACAATAGGAGCCTGTGCCGAGCAAAGGAGCTCAACTTCTTGGTCGGATATCAAACAGTGTTTTCTTATATCCTCGATAGAACCCATCATAAGTGCAAACGGTTTGCCGGGGCGTTTCTTTCGCTCTCTTAAAAGCTGAACTACCGGGTAATTTGTTGCATCACAGGCAAGCTGAAAGCCTCCCAGACCTTTAACGGCAATAATTTTACCTTCGGCTATCAATTGTGCTGCTTTTTTAAAAACATCTTCGCAAGCGATAGCGGTTCCGCTGTTATCTGTAAGTTGCAGTTTCGGGCCGCAAACAGGGCAGGCATTGGGTTGGGCATGGAAACGGCGGTTTAACGGGTCGTCATATTCTAATTGGCATTTTTGGCACATTTTGAAAGGCTGCATAGTCGTAAGCGGGCGGTCATATGGGATGTCTTTAATTATTGTAAATCTCGGGCCGCAGTTGGTGCAGTTGGTAAACGGGTAGAGATACCTCCTGTCGGCGGGGTTGAAAATTTCATATAGACACTGGTTGCAGGTGGCGATATCGGCGGAAACAGGCTGGTAAGCCCCTTCTTCAGCTTTACTTTCAATTATTCTGAATACAACTTCGTCATTAACCGGAACAGTCGATATGCTAATTTCCTGTATGCGGGATACGGGTGGGGCTTCAGTTTTAATTGAAGCTACAAACCCGTCGAGGTTTGCTTTTAAACCCTGTACTTCAATAGCCACATTACCGGAAGTGTTTTGTACCCATCCGGCAAGGTTATATTTATAAGCCAGACGATAGATAAAAGGGCGAAAACCGACTCCCTGCACTACTCCTTTTATTTCAAGATGCATTCTGGCTGTATTATTCGTATCTGAAAATATATTTTCCATATCTTTCTCTTAATAATATAGCAAAATCGAGGCTGTGTCATTGATAGAAGTCATTGGCGGCAATACAGTTTATACTGTAAATCTTTCTTAATCTCGCTTTGTGATTTCAGGATGGTGAATTTGGAATTGTCATGCCGGAATCCCGGTTTATCGCGATGAAGCATCTTGGGCGGTGTGAAAAATATTCTTCCCACCGGACACTTCGGTCTTTTTACTCCCCCCGGGGTGACAATTCCTTATGACCGATTATTCGTTTTTTAAATTGATGAACAACGAGAATCGGTCGATTAACTTTCTTGTCTTGGCTAAAGGTGAAGGTATTTCGATAATAATTTAAAAGCTAACCAAAGAGAATAACATTCCATTTAAAAAACGATGCCAGCTAATACAAAGCCGGCATCGATATTTTTAAAAGAATGGATTTTATAAATATTCTAGGCAAAGAGATATATCATGGCAGCTACAAAAATACCTAAAAGTCCGATATTGTACCCCCACGACATAACGCTGACGCCGCCGCGCGGATTACTTCCGGTTTTACGCACGCCAATGAAAAAGGTGATTACCGAAATCAGTAATATCGGTGCAGCGATTAAAAAAGCCAAATGATACATAATTGTTACTCCTTCTAATTATAATCCGCACAGAGGTTTTTTATCATATCCGCTGCCTTTTCGACAGCCGGTTTTAAAGGCTGTGAAAGCTCTGTGCCCCAATCTATCGTCTGTGGGCGGGTAACTATGAATGTTACCTCGGGTTCTTTATTACCCATCATTTCCCACATATTTATCAGTTCCAGTACACCTATCTGGTGAAAGGAAATAATAGCTTTCCCCGGTTCTTTGGGCGGATTACCCGGCTCGAATACTTTAATTTCACCGGGCGGCAGCGGCAGCATCATTATATCCACCACTACCAATCTATCTATTCCCTGCAAATCATTCAGCAGGTTAAATCCGCCAACTCCTCCTTCTTCAAGGACTATACTTTCAGGCATTCCGATTTCCTTAAGGCGGCGGATAACATGCAAGCCGAAGCCCTCGTCACCCATGATTATGTTGCCGATTCCCAGCACCATAGTCTTCTTTTCCGCCTTAAGTTTATCAGTCATTTCACATAAATACCTGTAGTATTATTCCTTCTCGTCGGCACTTTGTACCGAGTGTATCTGTTTAATATCTTCAGCCTCATTGCCGCGACCCTGTCTTATGCCAAGGTAAAGATGAATCAACAGTATAAAGACAAACATCCAGGTTATGATATAGTGCCAGATTCGTGAGGTATATTCATTACCGAAGATACCGTAGTTAAACCATGCCATAAAGCTTTCAGGGAATAGCAGTGCCAATCCTGAAAGTATCTGGAAGATGATAAACAAAAACACCATAAAGTATGCTGTCATCTGTAGCGGATTATATTTCTTTGACAGTTCCGGTTCTTTGCAGAGATGCAGGTAATGAGCAATGAATTTGGGCATCAGCGCAAAGTCTTTTAAGGTAGGAATAAACGATTTCCAGTCACGGTTTTTGCCTACAAACATCATTATAAAGCGTGCTAAACCTGCCACTGTCAAAACACCGGCAAACAGGAAGTGAACGCCGCGTGCCAGCGACATTAAAAATCCCTGTCCATCCACAAAGGGATAGTGGATATAAAAACCGGTCACAACCAGAAGAAGGATAGACCACATTATTAAACCGTGTAATTTTCGAAACACCGGAGGGTGCCGCATTTCCTGAGTTTCTGTATTCGTCATTTTCACTACCCCCTAAACTACCTTATGTACTTTTATATTATTACTTTCCGGGTCGATGACGTGGATGGCGCAGGCCAGGCACGGGTCGAAAGAACGTATGATACGTACGATGTTAATCGGGTTGTCCGGGTCGGGTATCGGGCATCCGATAAGAGATGCTTCATACGGACCCATAACACCGTTTTCATCTCTGGGTGAAGCGTTCCAGGTGGTGGGTACTACGATTTGATAATTCTTGGTGCGCTGGTCTTTGATGTTCACCCAATGGCCGAGTGCGCCTCTGGGTGCATCATAGACACCGAAGCCCTCTGCCGATTTGGGGATATCCTTGTCTTTCATACCGACTATCGTTCCCTCTAAGGCCATTGCCGTTAACCTGTCAATCCATTCCGGTCCGGCTTCAGCTATCGCTTGTGATTCAACAGCGCGGCAGTAGTGTCTGGCAACTGCACCCGGTTTGACGCCGGCTTCTATCAAAGCCATCAGTCCGGGATACTGGTTGACCAGCCCTCTTGCCAGAGGACCGACCTCCATCGGCTGTCCTTTATAACGTGGAGCCTTTACGAATGAATAGGCATTTTCTTTTTTAGCGTTCAGTTTGGTGATACCCTCAGTGGGATGCAGGCTGTCAACGCCATCGGGGTAATCGTACCAGGAATATTCCACCGATTCGGTGATTTTGCTGTAATCAACATCTTCAGCGGGATTAAGTGCGCCGCCTATGATGGCGCCTCCCTTGAACATATGATTTCTGCCGCCGAAAGGACGGTCGGTGTTGCTGGCAGGGTCGGCTTGCGGGAACATCGGGTAGCACAGGTAATTCTGAGTGCCGCCGCCCAGCCCCATGGTAGCCAGTTCAAGAAGCGGGCCGGTGCCGACATATTCAACATCTGGAATATAAATATTATTTACAAAGTCTATTTCTTCCAGCCAGAGTTTTTTAAACTCTCTTAGCTGTTCGACTGTCGGTGTTGCCGTGCATCCGCCGACCATAGTCGAATTGAAGTGCGGTTGAACACCGGTAATCATAGCGCGCATCTTGCTCGAGCGGGCTTTTGCTTCTATCGCCTTGATGTAGTGCGATACCAGCGTGGTTACTATTTCAGGGTCATTTATGCAATACTCATCAGGTTCATAGCGCGGAGTGAACGGTGATAAGTCGTTTTTTGAAGCCAGATACCTGATTTTATCTCTGATAGCCAGTAATCCGGCATCATTTCCGGCATAATCCGCCACTGCCATTACATCCAGGTAATCCAGAGCTGAAAGTATGTAGAAATGAATATAGTGATCCGTTATATACTGCGCGGAACAATAAAGGTTGCGCATCAGTCTGCCTGCTTCCGGTACATCTACATCGAAAGCATTGTCGAGGCAGAAGGATGAAGCGATGGCATGTACGCCTTCACAAACACCGCAGATACGGCTGGTGATATAAGGAGCATCGCGCGGGTCTTTATCCTGCAGCAGCACTTCGATGCCGCGTGCCATATTGCCGGAAGACCAGGCATTGGTAACTACGCCGTTTTCCACCTCTACTTCTATTTTGAGATGGCCTTCGATACGGGTAATCGGGTCAACAATAATTCTCTGTCCCATTTAACTCTCCTCCCCTTTCAGCTTGGTTATAATCGTATCAATGCCGATGCCGGCTGCGGCAATAGCGGCTACGGTAGCCATAACTTTATCTATATCTACTTTACCGATTCCGGGTAAAGTCACGTCGAACTGCCTGTCATATAACGGGCTGAACCTCTCGTAGAACTCGGGTTCGCTACATCCGATACAGGGGGCATTGACATTTATACAATAAGCGCTTGTTCCGTTCCATCCGCGTTTCCAGCAATCGTGTCTTGCCCAGGGTCCTTTACATCCCTTCAGATACAGACAATATCCTGCCTGACTGGGGTCTCCCCAATCGGTTAAGAAATGACCTGCTTCGAATTGTCCGCGGCGCGGGCAGTTATCATGCATCAATTCGCCGTAGAAGGCTATAGGCCTCTGGAAGTTGTCCAGCGGAGGTATGTCACCGAATGTCAGGTAGTGAACAATAATGGCCACCAGGCTTTCGGGGTGCATCGGGCAGCGCGGCAGGTTGATAACCGGCTTGTCTCCTAATACGTCATCGAATTCGTGATGTTTTTTTGTGTTTTTGTAGAGGAAGCCGACTGCGTCTGTCGGGCCCGCCGCCGGGAAACCTCCAAATGTAGCGCAGGAGCCTACACATATAACCGCTGCTGCATTCTTGACCGATTCCCTGACAATATCCTTGAAGGTTTTTCCGCCGATGGTACAGTACAGACCATCTTCAGCCAGGGGGATTGCGCCCTCGATTACCAGCAGGTAACCGCTTTCGGATATCGCATCTTCCAGCGCTTCCTCAGCGTGGTAGCCGGAGGCCGCCATAAGCGTTTCATGGTAGCGCAGGGAGATGGTATCCAGAATAATGGCGGCTGCTGTCGGGTCAAGGTTGTTAACGAAGGATTCGCTGCAACCGGTACATTCCTGTCCGTGAAGCCAGACAACCGCGGGTTTTCCGGAGGTTTCTTCGAGGGCTTTAACAACTCTGGGTGATAGAGCCTGGCTAAGCCCGAGGAGTGCCAATGAGGCAGTAGCTACTTGTAGAAATTCTCGCCTTGTTGGTTTGGGTCTCAGAAAGAGTGTATCCATTCTTACTCCTTTTCGTGGAATTTATTGATAACCTAGTCGGTAAAAAAATACGTAATTTTATAATATCCGGACGCCTAAGCATTTAAGCTTATCGCCAACTCACCATGCTATCTCCTTTCCTCGATAGGAGAAACCAATTCTTCAGGCACACAAACTCAAAAAGCCTTCACTTTTACAGCCCTTTACTCGAAAGGCTATTAGATGTATTTCTATATGCAATACTATTTAGTTCAGAGAGAGTTTAGTATATTTACTAATTGTCTGTCAATTTATCACAAAGATATTAATATGTCAACATACGACCTACACGGATGTAGTCCTTTTTGTACGATTTGATTCATTATTTGACTACATAAGATTTACGATAGACTTTAAAGAAAGTATTTACTTAAAGTATTGATTTTGAGCCTATATCTGACAGCTTGATACATAGTGATGTACTAATTACTATCTTCGAATTTATTCTTATGTGTACTGATTTTCCAATCGATAAAATAAATAGGCGCCCCGAAGGCAAGTCCCAGCACGGTAAATACAATTATAATAATTCCGTAATTCATTAAAACACCATCCCGGCAAAGCCGCCGAAAGCCAATGCCATTAAAGCCGCTGTTATAAATATTACCGGAAGCCCTTTCATTGCTTTGGGAATATCAGATAGCTCCAGTTTTTCACGTATCCCCGACATTAAAGCCATAACCAGCGTAAAGCCGGCACCGGCCCCCAGCGAAGCTACCAGGCTCTCGATAAAGTTGTAGGATTCGTCGGCATTCAGAAGCAGAACACCGATAACGGCGCAGTTGGTGGCAATCAGCGCCAGATAAATGCCGAAAGATTTATAAATCTTTTCATTGGTTCTTTTTAAAAAGATTTCTATGATTTGCACCATCGAACCGATAATCAGCAGATAGATTATCAGGTGCAGGTATTCGGCATTAAGCGGAATCAGTATATAATTATTGGCAAGCCACGCCAAGGCAGATGAAACGAGTATAACAAGCGTAACCGCCAGCCCCATATTGACCGCCGGTCCCAGTTTTTTGGAAACGCCGAAAACCGGGCAAAGCCCTAAAAACTGAACCAAAACGATATTATTGATAAGCGCCAGTCCGATGAATATTGAGAATAATTCAGACATCTTTTATTACCCCTATCTGCTTGAAAAAGGCAATCAGAAGACCCATTACAAGAAAAGCCCCCATTGACATACCGAAAAAAGAAATCGGATTCTCTGCCAGACCGGGCAATGTAAAAAGCTCGTTTCCGAATATCGTAATACCGCCCCTTCCCAACAGCTCACGGAAAAATGAGATGAGAATAAGCGCCAAACAGAATCCAACGCTCATACCGAGTGCATCCGCCAGCGAATCGGAAACTTTGTTTTTCGATGCGAATGCCTCAGCCCTGCCCAGAATCAGGCAGTTTACCGCCAGCAGGGATAGATAAATGCCTAGAGCGGAATAGATTGCCGGAATATAAGCCTGGAAAAGCATTTCCACGATAGAAACAAACGTGGCGATTATGATTACAAAAACGGGTATGCGTACGATATCGGGTATCATTTTACGCATCAAAGAGATTGTCAGATTGGAGGCGATTATTACCAGGGCAAATGCACCGCTCATACCGAGAGCTTTATCCAGCGTATCGGTAACAGCCAGTACCGGGCACAGGCTCAGTGCCAGAACGAAAACAGGATTGGAAAGCACTATTCCTTTTTTAAATTCTTTGCTAAATCCCGACACCTTTAATTCTCCCGCTTACGATTTTAATCCAAATATTCCAGTTTATCCATTATAGCGTCTTGAACGGCATTCGTTACACCTTTGGAGCTATAGGTTGCGCCCGTTGTGGAATCAACTCCGCCGGGTAAAATTTTATAACTTGGATAGCACTCCTCGACATCCAATCCGATAAATTGGTCGAAGAAGTTATCATTTTTTAACCTGTTCCAATATGAAATATCCTCTATCTGATGAATTACGATTATGTTGTGTATCGTTTCTTTGTCTTTTAGCCCGGCAAGGACGGTAATCTTGCTTCTGTATCCCCACCCCTCACCATACATAGCATAACCCAGTTTATGCCTACGGGAATCGTAAAGAGTATATATTTCCGTATCGACACTGTATGTATAAAAGGTAGCGTCGGTAAAAAGTTGCTGCAATAGCGCAATTGTTTCAGGGTCCTGTCGTGATTCCAATACCGCCCTGTTTATCCTTTCCGCTGCTGACAATAAAGCAGTGGAAACAATAATTACCACTACCAGTAGCACTATCGGGTAGTATTTCCTAAAATAGTTAACAGTCATTTTTTCTTCTTAAGCCCATAAGGTATTGGTTGAGTGTATCTTTCTATAAGCGGTGTTGCGGCATTCATAAGTAAAATGGCAAAGCATACCCCCTCAGGATAACCGCCGTATAATCTGATAATAACTGTTAAAATGCCGGCTCCGATACCGAAAACAATCTTTCCTGTGCGTGTCATCGGGGCGGTAACATAGTCGGTAGCCATAAAGAATGCGCCTATCATCAGTCCACCGCTAAGTATCTGATAAACAGCATCCTGCCCCAGAGCGAGGCTTAAAAGAGCCGTCGCTCCGATAAAGGCAACAGGTGTTCTCCAGTCTATTATCCTGAGAATTATTAATAGAATGCCTCCTGCCAGAAGCATCAGGGCGGATGTTTCACCCAGCGAACCGCTGATATTTCCGAGTAGTAAATCCATATACAGGTCGAAATTGTCGCCGATTTTTTCAAAAGCGTCGCTTAAAGGGCTGGCGGAGGTAACTGCATCCGGGGCAAAGCCGGATGGGGCAATCCATACCGACATTTGTGCCGGGAAACTGAGCTGCAAGAAAGCTCGTCCGGCCAAAGCGGGATTAAAGATATTATGCCCCAGCCCTCCGAAAGCTTCTTTAGCTATGGCAATGGCAAAAACGCTTCCGATGGCCGCCATCCACAACGGAATGGTCGGAGGTAAGGTTAACGCCAATAACAATCCGGTAATTACTGCGCTGCCATCCATAACGAATGGTTTCTTTCTGAGCAGTTTTATAAGGTATTCAGTAGCTACGGCTGCAATGACACTGGTCAGGATTACAAATATGGCGTTAAAGCCGAAGAAATAAATAGCTGTGGCAGTAGGTAACATCAGGGCAAGGATAACCAGGTACATGGTGCGTTTTACCGACCACTTGCTGCTTATATGAGGGGCGAAGGAAGTAATCAGTTTCCCCTCAGTCTTATTGGAGTTATCACTTTCTATCTTTGCCATCGCTTATTCCATCATTGCAAGCTTCTGTTTGGCTGTCCTGATATATTGTGTTATCGGAATATTAGCCGGGCAGACATAGGTGCAGACACCGCATTCGATGCAGGCATCTATATAAGCCTCTCCGCAATCATCATATCTGCCGGCTTTAGAGTACTTTGCCAGCAGGGAAGGGTTAAGCCTCATCGAACAGGCATCGATGCACCTGCCGCAATGGATGCAATCCAATTCATTCTTTACTTGCTTGTTGTTAAGCAGCAGACACCTGGTCCCTTTGGTAAGCGGCGTTTCAGTATCGGTTACGGCGCTGCCCATCATAGGACCTCCCATTACAATCTGATTGGCTTCGTTTGTTATTCCGCCGCAGTAGTCAATAATGTTTTTAACCGGAGTTCCCACTCGTACAAGCAGGTTTTGAGGGTTGTTAACGCCTCCGCTGACGGTTATTACCTGTTCAACGAAGGGTCTGCCCTCGATAACGGCATCGTGTATAGCTCTGGCTGTGCTGACATTGTGAACAACCACGCCGATATCGCGGCATCTGCCTTCCAAGGGCACTTCTTTACTCAAGAGAACTTTAACCAGCAGTTCACGGGCGCCGATGGGGTATTTCATTTTTATCGGAACCACTCTAACTTTGCCGTTAAGGTTTGATTTTTCGACTATTGTCATTAAATGCGCTATGGCATCCGGTTTATTATCTTCGATAGCAATAAAAATATTATCGGGTGAGATCAGTTTTGTTATTATTTCCAATCCGGAAATCACTTTTTCGCCGTATTCAAGCATTACACGGTGGTCTGCGGTTACATAAGGCTCGCATTCGCATCCGTTAAGAATTACTGTCTCCAGCCTGCCGGTTTTGAGAAGCGTCAGTTTAAGGTGTGCCGGATATATGGCTCCCCCCATTCCCACTATCCCGGCATCTCTTATTTTGGAGATTATTTGTTCATTGGATAGAGATTCAAGGTCGCTGATTGTCTGCATATCTATCCATTCATCTTTTCCGTCGGACTCGATTACAATAGCCTGCTGTTCTTTATTACGTGCAACGTCCGTAAAGGAAATGATATCGGCTACTTTTCCGGATACGCTGGAATGTACCGGAACGCTCCTGAATTCATCGCTTTCGCCGATTTTCTGACCTGTTAAAACCATATCGCCGATTTTAACGATAGGATGTGAAGGAGGCCCTATATGTTGATGTAACGGAATAATAACCCTGTCGGGAAGCGGCAGTGTTTTTATGAAATATTCCGCAGTCAGTTTACGTTCGGGAATCTTGAACCACTGCGGAATACCGCGGTATCTGGGTTTTAGTGTATTGTTTATCATTTAAAAATTTATGTAATTTTTTATAGATTAGCACAACTGATTATTTTAGACAATTGCGGAATAAACGGAATAGGAAGCATAAGAAATGCAAATTTATTTTGCGATGGCAAACATATGTATTTATATTTAAAAGGATGCCGTATAAAACAGGAGAGATATTATGGCACTTTTTAGGAACTTATCGTTTGGAAATTACGAAACGGCTTGCGGCGGCAGTAAATTGGGTATAGTATCCGATATCGGGTAAGTATTGTTGCATTGATTGCAGTACAGAAAACCTGTAACAATCTCATAATCGTTTTGTTCCTCTACCGTAAGTTGCAGCTTTTTTTTACACATTGGGCATACAATTATATCTAATAAGCTATGTTTCATAGCATAATTATATCTGCTGTTATCCTTGTTAACAAGAGGCATATGATTGCCCGGAAAAAGCCGGCTTTCAGATTGTTACTGTATGCAATAGTATTTATGATAAAAAATCTATTGATTTGAGATGATTTTATCGATGGTGTCTTTTAGTTTGCCGCTATCAATCGGCTTGGTGAGTATGGGAGCTTTGGTTTCTTTGAAGAAAGAGGCAGTCGATTTGTTTGTGATGTCTCCGGTAATGATTATAATTCTGTTTACAAGATACGGTTTTAAATCTGTTATCATATTATAGAGTTGCTCGCCGTTAATATCCGGCATTCTTATATCCAGCATTATAAAGTCGTAATCCCTTTTCTTAATTATTTCTATTGCTTCTTGAGAAGTGTTAGCGGTGTCTGCTACATATCCCCAGGTGCTTAACAAACGTTTCAGGTAAATGAGGATAATTTTTTCATCATCTACCACTAATCCTTTTATTTTTACCGGACCCGGCAGGTTATTCATAATGTATGCCCCATTTGGTTCATCCTGTAATAACCAATCTGTTACTGAAATTATAGTAGGATGTAATTATCGTGGCAAGGGGTTATGTTTCCTGCTTGTCGGATAATTTATGCCATACGCTTCCGATGTCAAACCATAAACCGTTAATAACGTAACCCTGTACGGAGTCTATTTTTACAAGATGGCTTACAAAACTTCCCAGGTTAACTCTTTTAATATTTTTACAATAGTCATCAAGCAGGGGAATAATGCGAGACGGGAAAGCGCGT
>LSQX01127037.1_pt2 | contig 21602 bp, 21 predicted proteins | sample 654561 | NCBI WGS metagenome assembly LSQX01 (sample SAMN04489861, study PRJNA283612) | anaerobic digester metagenome | isolation source: 4 biogas reactors fed with cattle manure at either 37C or 55C with and... | place: Denmark: Kongens Lyngby | collected 2014
GCCTTCGGCAGCAACGGCGAGTTCTACATGGTGGAGGAGGACGAGATGAAGCGGGGGCTCCGGATCATCCTCGACGAGACGAAGGGCCGTGTTCCCGTCTATTTCGGTATGGGAACCATCAAGACCAGGAAATGCAGGGAGCTCGCCCGGATGGCGGCCGAAGGGGGGGCAAACGGGATTTCCGTGCTGCAGCCCATGTTTCTTAAGCCCACCGAGGAGGAGCTGTACCTCCATTTCCGCTCCATCGCGGAAGCCGTCCCCGGAACGCCGGTGCTGCTCTACAACAACCCCGGCAGGGTCGGGTATTCCCTGACCACATCCCTGGTGACGCGTCTTGCCGATGACGTGGACAACATCGTGGGCATCAAGGATTCCAGCGGCGACATGACCCTCACGAGCGAGTTCGTCCGCCTCACGAAAACCGGAAAAAAGGACTTCAAGGTCTTCGGCGGCAAGGACACCCTGATCTACGGCGCCCTCGCCCACGGTGCCGACGGTGCCATCGCCACCACGGCGAACATGTTCCCGGAACTGGTGGTTTCCATTTATGATAAATACCGGACGGGCGACCTCAAGGGGTCCCTGGAGGCCCAGTTCGTCCTCAACCCCGTCCGGATCTCCATGGACCGGGCGAGCTTCCCCGTGGCCACCAAGGACATGGCCAGGCTCATGGGGCTCGACGTGGGCGACCCCTTCCTTCCGAATCTTCCCACCTCCGGCGACGTTCTGGAGCACATGAAGAAGAAGATGCGGGAGGCCGGACTGCTGGCCTAGGGCATCGCGAATACAATTCTGCGGCACCCCTTCCGGAATATGCGGAAGGGGTGTTTTTTTACCCCCCCCTTTCCTGTTTGACTTTTACTTTGACAAGGGGAAAAAATTGTATAATAGCTTCAAAACAAAATTCTGCCGGGTTTCCGAAAGGGCCTGTTCCGGCTCTTTCCCGGCGGCCGTGACGGGGTGAAGTCATGAAAGGTCAGGCTGTCCGGGCCATCACGAGAATCGTTCTTCCCTATCTCATTTTTGCCGGCCTGTGGATTTTCTTTTCAGACCGGCTCCTTGAGTACATGGACCTTGCCCCCGAAGACCTGACCCGTCTGTCCATCTACAAGGGCATGGCCTTCGTGGCGGTGACGGCGGTCCTTCTCACGTCCCTCCTCCTGGCGGAGAGCAGGGCCAGGGAAATCTCCCTCGCCGCCCGCATGCAGGCCCAGGAAAAACTGGAGCAGAACGAGCGGCGCCTGCGGCATCTTTTTTCCGTGAGCCCTTCCATTGTGTACACCCTCAACCCCGACGACCATTCCATCACCTGGGTCAGCCGGAACGTGACCCCCCTGCTCGGCTACCCGCCGGAGGAAGTCCTGCGGCCAGGCTTCTGGAAGGCCATCGTCCATCCGGAAGACATTCCGTCGGTACGGGATGAAGCGCGGGCGGCGATAAGGGCGGGAAAAGGGATCCGGGAATACCGGCTGTACAGAAAGAACGGAGAAGCGATCTGGGTTCACGACGACCTCCTGGTGCTGGCAGACGAAGAGAACAATCCAAAGGAAATCATCTGTGCCCTCACGGACATTACCGAAAGGAAGCGGAGCGAGCAGGAGCGCATACGGCTCCAGGTGGCGGAGCAGGCCAGCAGAGCCAAGAGCGCCTTCGTCGCTCACATGAGCCACGAAATCCGCACGCCTCTCAACGCGATCCTCGGTTTCGCCGGGATGCTGGAGCGGGATCCCGCCCTCACGGCAGACCAGGCGGAACGGGTCAGGACCATAATCCACAGCGGAAACCACCTTCTCTCTCTCGTCAACAACATCCTCGATTTTTCGAAAATCGAATCGGGAAAACTGGAGCTCGCCGTCGAAGGATTCAATCTCCATGACCTGCTTGACGACGTGACGGCGTTCTTCCGTCCCCAGGCGGAGGCCAGGGGACTGGCTTTCCGGTACGAACGGGGGAGCACCGTTCCCCCCTTTGTTTCCTCCGACTGGAGGAAACTGAGGCAGATCCTGCTCAATCTCCTCGGAAACGCCGTCAAGTTCACGAAGGAAGGAAGTATCACATTCCGGGCACAGGCTGAATCCCTTCAGGATGAAGGGAACAGGGAAGCGGAAAGGGCTCCCGGCGTCCTCCTCTCGCTGGAAGTGGAGGACACTGGCCCCGGAATACCGCCGGAAGACCTCGATGCCATCTTCCAGGAATTCAGCCAGTCCTCGGCGGGAAAGGAGACCGGCGGAACGGGGCTCGGCCTGGCCATAACGAAGCGCCTTGTCCTCCTTCTGGGCGGGGACGTTTCCGTCAGGAGCGCACCGGGGCAGGGAAGCACATTTCGTGTCTGCCTTCCGGTGCTGTCGGATCATGACCGGGAAGGAACGCCGGGCCGGGATTCCCTCGTCTCGAAAGAAATCGGGGCGGTTCCGCGGGAACTTCCTGGAGAGAAGATATCCGCAGAATCGACTCCGGTTTCCGGAGGTGACTTCCCGTTGGTTCTGCCGGAGGGAATACGCTCCCGAATGGTCCGGGCGCTGGAACGGGGAGACATACTCAGGCTCCGGGAACTTGCCGCCGAAGCGGCCGCCAGTGACGAAACAGCCGGGAAGAGGCTCCGGGATCTCGTGGCCGCCTTTGATTACGGGCAGCTTGCCCGGATTCTCGGCATGGAGGAGGATGCGTTCCATGGATAGCACGGCTCCGGACCGGACGGGAAACGAAACGATCATGGTGGTGGACGACACGCCCACCAACCTCACCATCCTTGTCGAGCTGCTCGGACGGAGAGGCTACCGGGTCGCGGCCTTCCCCAGGGGAAGCATGGCACTGAAAGCTGCCAAGCACGAGGCGCCGGACCTGGTTTTGCTCGACATCATGATGCCCGACATGGACGGCTACGAAGTGTGCCAGCGGCTGAAGCAAGACCCGGTGACGGAAAAAATACCGGTAATATTTCTTACCGCCAAAACAGAGCCTGAGAGTATTGTAAAAGGTTTTGAAGTGGGAGGGGCTGATTATGTCACCAAGCCTTTTCACGGCCAAGAGCTGCTTTCGCGCGTTGCAACGCATCTTCGGCTGAAGCAGTCGCTCGAACAGCTCAATCAAACCAATCGGCTGCTCACCGAAAGCAACGAGACCAAGGACAAGATGTTTAGCATTATCAGCCACGATTTGCTGGGGCCTTTTGGCAGCATCTGCGAATCGTTGGAGATGCTGGCTACCAACCAGGTGGTGATGGATGATGCGAGCATGCAAAGTTTTGTGAAAGCACTCTGGCAATCCATCGGCAATGCCTACGCACTGCTCGAAAATTTGCTATATTGGGCGCGCAATCAGCAGGGACAGATGATTTACAAGCCGCGAATACTCAACATGAATCAGGCTGTGCACGAGACGTACGATTTGCTGGAGGGTATGGCAATGATCAAAGAGATCACACTCAAAAGCAATCTCATCGACATATACACTGCTTACGCCGACAAAAACGCCGTGAAGACTATCCTGCGCAACCTGGTGGCCAATGCCATAAAATTTACCAATCCCGGTGGCACCATCACCACCCGCATCATCGACAAAGATGACCGGTTTATTGAGGTGAGCGTTTGCGACAACGGAATAGGAATGAACCAAGAAACCATGGGGAATCTTTTTTCGGCCAAAGCTAAAAACGATCCCAAATGGGGCACCAGCGGCGAAAAAGGTGTTGGGTTGGGATTGATCATTACCAAAGAATTTATCGAGAAACACAACGGAACCATCCGCGTAGACAGCACGCCCGGAATAGGCTCCACTTTTTATTTCACACTTCCAAAAAATAACTGAAGACTATGGAAAATCTATCCAAGAAGAAAATACTCATTGTTGACGACGTGCCTAAAAACATCGAGCTGGCAGCCAACATTTTGCAAACGAAAAACTACAACATCACATTTGCTAAGAGCNNTCGATGTGATGATGCCCGAAATGGATGGCTTCGAGGTGATCCGCCGCCTTAAAGAAGACGAGGACACACGCGACATTCCGGTGATTTTCGTTACGGCCAAGTCGGAATCAGAAAATGTGGTGAAAGGCTTCGAGCTGGGTGCCGTGGATTATGTGACCAAACCGTTCAAAACTGAAGAATTGCTGGCACGCGTAAAAACCCACATCGAACTGCGCGAAAAACTCCTGGAGAAGAAACAAATCGAAAAACAGTTGCAGGAGCTTCAGTCTGCTAATTCGACAGGCGACCAGGAACGCGACACGCTCGAAGTGCGAAAAGCCGAACTCGAAAATGTGACCCTTTTCTACGATTTGCGTAGCCAGCTCGACAAGCTAATCCTTGAGAAAAATCCTGTGGCCCGCATGGAAATTCGCCACATCAAAGAGATGATCTCCAATTTGTTTATCGATAAAAGCAACCACGAGTTTCATCGCTCATTGAAGAAAAATTTCCCCAAACTTACCTTCGACGACCTGCGACTGTGTTCCTATCTGAAGCATCGGTTCCTCAACGTAGAGATCGCCGAGTTCCTCGAAACATCTCCCGAGGCTGTTTACACCCGCAAGTCGCGTCTGCGTCAAAAGCTCAACCTGGGCAAAGACGACGACATCAGTGAGTTCTTGTCAAACTACGAGTTTTAACAAACATTCTACTTTAGCTATCGAAAGCCATCTAAACGCCTGCACTTGCTCATTAATAGCATTTCTGACAGGGTGCTGCCCTTGGTATGTAAGATGCCGTAAGGAACAAAAATAAAATCAGGGCAATTTGGCTGTGTTTTTGCTGTTATTACTGCGAGTCGATTTTTAAGCTGATTGGCTCTCGCCTTAATACCGGGTAAAACAAACAGGTATTTTTTTTCATAAACGTTAGGTTAGGAGCCCGCCCCTTTGGGCGGGTTTCTTTTTTTTAATGAAAATTAACGTCTTAAGACCAAAAACATTTTTTTTGCGTTTAATAACAACATGAAACCACGATATTAAAGATACCTTTTCAGGTAACATGTAATCCTCCTTTATGCCCCGGCGACTAATCCTCCCGGGGCTTTTTATTTGTACAGAAGAAAAACCGCAGGTCGTTTGTGAAGGGAGGGCTGGTGCTGCCGCCACCACGCAATGCGTCGGGTTGATATCCACTCGGTGTCGAGGGTAATATCGGCAGCAATGCAAAGTTGGGTTTGTGGCTGGCAATAAGAGAGGATGCCGTCGATAAGTTTATCGTTGCGATAAGGAGTTTCGATAAAAATTTGGGTTTGATCTTTTTGATAAATACCTGCCTCAAGCTCGCGCAACTTCTGCCGCAGCTCCGGTTTTTGTATGGGCAAATAACCATGAAAGGCAAAGTTTTGTCCGTTGAAACCCGAAGCCATTAGCGCCAGCAACAGCGAGGAAGGTCCTGTGAGCGGAATTACGCGCAAAGAATGCTGGTGGCAAAGCTGGACTACCACCGCACCCGGATCGGCAATGCAGGGCACACCGGCTTCGGAGAGCAACCCCACAGCTTTTCCGTCTTTAACCGAATCAAGAAATGGGGCAAGCTCCTCCGGCTGGGTATGTTTGTTGAGTAAGTGAAATTTTACTGTATCAAAGTTTTGGGTGTAACCGGATTTTCTCAAGAAACGGCGGGCAGTACGCTCATTTTCTACAATAAACTCATCCAACTCCCCAATTACCTGAAACACCGATGCCGGCAGCACCAAAGCAGGCTCTTCGTCGCCAAGGGTTACTGGTATGACGTAAAGGGCGTTTTTGAGTTTCATGAGCTGAGCCAGGGTAAATGATTCAAATCTACGTTGCCACCCGAGATAATGATGCCTGTGCGTTGGCTGCGACAATTTATCTTCTTTTCGAGCAACGCTGCCAGCGGCACCGCCGACGAAGGCTCGATGATGATTTTCATGCGTTCCCACACAAGCTGCATGGCAGCAACAATACTTTTTTCAGAAACCGTAACCACTTGCTCCACATGATCGAGAATGATGGGGAAAGTGATATCGCCGAGCGAAGTGCGCAAACCATCGGCAATGGTGTCGGGATGAACCGACGGCACAAATTTCTTTTGTACAAATGATTGACAAGCATCGTCGGCTTGCTCGGGTTCTGCAGCAATTACTGTGAGATGAGGAGCAAAGTAATGTGCTGCCAACGCCGAGCCGCTCAGAAGTCCGCCACCACCAACGGGGACGATGAGCCTGTCGAGATCAGGAACTTCCTCGATGAGTTCTTTGGCGGCGGTAGCCTGTCCGGCAATGATTGTGGTATTATTATAAGGATGAATTTCGATGGCATGCGTTTTTTCGATAACCTCCTTTAGCGTGCTTTCGCGCGAAGTCAGGGTAGGGGAGCAAAAGGTGACCAGTCTGCCATAATGTTTTACAGCCGCAATTTTTACAGCACTCGAATTATCGGGCATCACGATGTATGCTTTTGCATTGCGCAAAGCAGCAGCCCGTGCCAGCGCCGCGGCATGGTTGCCGGAAGAGTGCGTGGCGACACCTTGTTTTATTTGTTGCTCGTCGAGCGAAAAAACAGCATTAACAGCCCCCCGCGACTTGAAGGCTCCGGCTTTCTGGAAATTCTCACATTTAAAAAATAATTTGCAGCCTGTCAATTCGTCGAGATTGCGGCTTTGCAATACAGGCGTCCGATGCACATAAGGAGCTATGCGCGCAGCCGCCTGTTCTATTTGCTGCTGTGTGGGGCGTGCGCTTGAAGGCATCAGGAAGTTTGTTTTTTGATTTTTTTGATAATCTCATCGCTGGCCATGTTGATCATCCGATACACATTTTCAAAACCTTCGGGGCCGCCGTAGTAAGGGTCGGGCACCTCCAGATTTTCACGCGGCAGCACTTCATTCATTAGCATTTTTACTTTGGCTTTGTCGTTTTCGTTGCGGGCTTTGCTCAGGATGTTCCGGTAGTTGTCGCGGTCCATGGCGTAAATGGTGTCGTAGCTGTCGAAGTCGTTTGCCTGAAATTGTCTGCCGACATGGTTGGTGATGTCGATATCGTGTTTTTGTGCTGTTTCAATCGAACGTTTGTCGGCAGCCTGGCCTACGTGATAGTCGGCAGTGCCGGCAGAATGCACCTCGGCCTCGATGCCATGCGTTTTCATCTTGTGGCTCAAAATGCCGGCAGCCAGTGGCGAGCGGCAAATATTCCCCAGACATACCATGAGAATTTTATGCATAAAAACTTAGCGTTTTAACTTTTAGCTAAAGCTTGATTCGTTTTTGAAGGTCTTCCACATAGCCGCGGAAACTCTTGTCGGTGTCGTGCAGATTTTTCACTGTTTTGCAGGCATGCAGCACGGTTGCATGGTCTTTATTGCCACAGTGCAGCCCGATGGAAGTAAGCGAAGCCTTGGTGTGTTCTTTTGCAAAATACATAGAGAGTTGCCTCGCTTGCACAATGTTGCGTTTTCGGGTTTTGGAATTCATGGTTTCGATGCTAATGCCAAAATAATCGGCCACGATTTTCTGAATATAGTCAATCGAAATTTCTTTGTTGCTGTGTTTAATAAAATTGTCGACAACCTGGCGGGCCAGATCCAGGGTAATTTCTTTTTTGTTGAGCGATGCCTGTGCCAGTACCGAAATCATGGCGCCTTCAAGTTCCCTGATGTTGGAGGTTACACTGTAGGCCAGATACTCCACCACGTTTTCGGGCATAGTGATACCATCGCTGTAAAGCCGTTTTTGCAGGATGGCGATGCGTGTCTCCAGATCGGGCGATTGCAGATCGGCGGTAAGCCCCCATTTGAAGCGTGAAAGCAGCCGTGGCTCTATACCTTCAATTTCTACCGGCGGCTTGTCGCTGGTAATCACCAATTGCTTGCTATGCTGGTGCAGTTGGTTGAAGATGTGGAAAAAAACATCCTGGGTTTTTGCCATTCCCGAAAGGAAATGAATATCGTCGATGATCAATACATCGATGAGCTGGTAGAAATTGGTAAAATCATTTTGATTGTTGTTGCGCACCGATTCGATGAATTGTGCTTTAAATTGGTCGGTGGTAACATAGAGCACGGTTTTGTCGGGGAATTTCTCTTTTACTTCCAGCCCTATTGCGTGCGCCAGATGCGATTTGCCCAGCCCCACCCGGCTGTAAAGAAACAGCGGATTGAAAGCTGTCTTTCCCGGGTTTTTGGCGATGGCCAGGCCTGCCGATCGCGCCAGCCGGTTGCAGTCGCCTTCTATGAAGTTGTCGAACGAATAACGCTCGATGAGTTGTGCGTTTACTTTTACCTTTTGTATGCCGGGGATTACAAAAGGATCGGGGATTTCTTTGTTGCTATTATTGATCCTGAAAGGCATACTAACGTTCTGGGCACGTGTGTCGCTCCTCCTGGAGGTGGGAACAATAACGGTGTGCGGCTCCTGTTTTCGATTGAAGGAGTTGTCCATTACGATGCTGTACTCCAGGCGACCGTTGGCCCCCAGCTCTTTTTTGATGGTTCGCCGGAGCAGGTCGATGTAGTGCTCCTCGAGCCATTCATAAAAAAACTGACTCGGCACCTGAATGGTGAGTACATCATCGGTAAGTCTTACCGGGTTGATAGGCTCAAACCAGGTTTTGAAGCTTTGATTGTTGATGTTGTCTTTGATAATCCTCAGACAATTGTTCCATACCTCTGCGGCAATATCGTCTTTCTGATGAACCACGTTGTTGTTGTTTATCTGATTAGTAAATAGAAAAAATAGTCTGGTTTGGATAATGTGAACGGAATGCTGATTGCCGTGCCTCCCAAATTTGTCAACAAAAGTCGACTAAAAAAAGTGGATAAAATCTTTTTTCTTTCCTTGCTTTTTCAAAAAATATTGTTAAAGAGAAAAGCCTGTCGTTTCGTTTTCCGGTCACCAAAAAGTTTAAGATGAAATGATTAATCAACAATCGGAGATTTCTTAATATGTTCCCAAAAAAAATCTATTTCTCTTTTGCTGCAGCCAATCGTATTTTGGTTTTGTAGTACCTGATTTCACCTTGTCATTATACTATCTTTGAGGCTCAAAAAAACCACTTTTTCAATCCTTTTTTAAAGAAACAAAGTTTCCGAAAGTATAACTTTCGCAGACACTACGAAGTGTAAATAACATTTTTTAAAATAGTTAAAAAAGCACAATGACTTAAACAATGGCGCATCTCACAAAAGTGCAAAGTGATCGATTAGTGTACTTTTGCGCCAAAAATAAAGTTGCATGGATCTATTGATTTTCAAAGATATTACCCTACTTTTCGGCATTGCGGTGCTGGTGCTTTTTGTTTGTCAACGCTTGCGCATTCCTCCCATTATTGGCTATCTGGTAACCGGTGTTTTGGCCGGGCCAAATGGTTTTTCGATGATCAGCAGCGTACATGAAGTAGAGATGCTTGCCGAGATTGGCGTAATCCTGTTGCTCTTTACCATCGGTATCGAGTTCTCGTTAAAAAGCCTGGTAAAGATGCGCAAAACGCTGATGATTGGTGGCGGGCTTCAGGTGGTTTTGAGCATCATATTTTTTTATGGCGTCATGCACTTCGATTTGCTGGGCATTCATCGTGGCGAAGGTTTCTCGGAGTCGTTGTTTATGGGTTTCCTGATGGCGCTGAGCAGCACTGCCATCGTGCTGAAGTTGTTGCAGGAGCGCGGTGAGTTCATCACCCCGCATGGCCGAACAACATTGAGCATGCTTATCTTTCAGGATATTGCTATTGTGCCGATGATTCTGGTGTTGCCTTTTCTGTCGGAAAACAGCAGCGAGGGCGCCAATGTATGGGAAGTCCTGGCCAAAGTGCTTGGGGTGCTGCTGATTGTTTTTCTGGGAGCCAGATATGTTGTCCCTAAGTTTTTGTACCAGGTAGTAAAAACGCGCAGCCGCGAGCTGTTTCTGCTTACTATCATCGTGCTGGCGTTGTCGGTAGCTTATCTTACTTCCCTGGCCGGGCTTTCGTTGGCGCTGGGAGCCTTCCTGGCCGGTCTCATTATTAGCGAAAGCGACTACAGCCAGCAGGCATTTGGTAACGTGCTCCCTTTTTTGGATGTCTTCACCAGCTTTTTCTTTGTCTCCATCGGCATGCTGCTCAATGTGGAATATTTTATTGCAAATCCTGTCATTATTCTTGTACTCACCCTGGGAGTGATTATTGCCAAAACGCTCATTGCCACAGCGGCCAGTCTGGCGCTGGGATTTCCGCTGCGCACCTCGCTCATTGTGGGTCTCACCATCAGTCAGGTGGGGGAGTTTTCTTTCATTCTTTCGCGCGATGGCCAGGCAATGGGACTTATCAGCGAGGTCAATTACCAGTTGTTTCTAAATGTATCGGTACTCACCATGGCTGCCACACCATTTATTATAGCTGCTGCTCCTCGCATTGCCGAANNTTCCGGAGGTGGTCGAAAACCACATGATCATTGTCGGGTATGGTGTGAATGGCCGCAATGTGGCCAGGGCAGCGCGATTTGCCAGCATCCCTTACCGCGTCATCGAAATGAACCCGGCGACGGTGCGCGATGAAAAACACAAAGGAGTGCCCATACTTTTTGGCGATGCCTCGCAGGAAGTCGTGCTTAAGCATGCCCAAATCGAGCAGGCAATGGTGCTTGTAATCACCTTGCCGGGATCTCCGGTAATCCGGCGCATTACGCAGTTAGCACGCACTTTGAATCCACATTTGCACATCATTATTCGTGCGCGTTTTCTTGCCGAGATGCAGGATTATTATCAATTAGGTGCTAATGAGGTAATTCCTGAAGAGTTTGAGACATCCATCGAAATTTTTACACGCGTGCTGGCCAAGTACCTGGTGCCGCGCGAGAAGATCGAAAAGCTGGTGGCATTGGTGCGCTCGGATGGATATGAAATGTTCAGAAGTTTATCGATGAATGATGCAGGTTTTGAAAAACTCTCTGTAAAAGTTCCCGACATAAGCATCAACACCATCCAGGTGGGTGTGCAGGCGGAAGCCACCGGGAAAAATCTGGCCAAATTAGAATTGAAAAGCAAGCACCGGCTCAATCTGCTGGCCGTAAGCCGCGGGAAAGACATCATCGCTAATCCCCCCGAAAGGTTCATCCTGCACGAAAACGACATCTTATTTTTTCTGGCTTCCAAAGATCAGATAGCACATGTGGCCGGGATGTTTAAATCGCCGGCTGAAAACAAGGAGCAAAAATCTTAAGGGTTGGATTTTAAAAGAAAGGCTATGTTTTAATATTGGCTGTTTACTTTTATTTAAAAGTTACAAAAACCTCATTATTACCAACTAAACATGGCGTTTGCTGCGACCCTTAGCCTTGCCTCGCGAAGAGTCGTCGGGAGTGAGATTGGTGATGCTTTTGAGCAGAAAAGGTGCAATAGCTTCCACCGGGCGGTAGAGCAGCGAATTATTTTTAACCTCAGCTTTGAGGATGTGCTCTTTGTTGTCGATCATATTAAACAACAAAATAAACACGCTCATAATAAAGGCGCCTTTGAGGATGCCGAATAGCAATCCCAGAAACCGGTTGATGATACCCAGCAGCGCCAGCGAAGCAATCTTGTCGAGGGCACGACCGAGCAGCGACACCAGCAGCACCACAGCCACAAAAGTGAGGATAAAAGCGATGATAAAAATCCAGCGATGGCTGATGTCGACATATTTGATCATCCAGCCGGCAACGAAATCCGAGAACACCACAGCCAGATAGATGCCCAGGATGAGCGCAGCCAAACTGGCCAGCGCTTTAATAAATCCTTTGCGGAATCCTAATATCGCCAGCAGCACGACAGGCAGCGCGATCACCAGGTCGAGGTAGTTGAATGTCATTTTATCTGTCGGGCTAATTTGCTGGCAAACACAAAGTCGTTGATCTCCTTATTACCGGTAGTCAAAATAGTGTCTTTATTACCTTCCCACCATAGCTCGCCGTTGTAGATAAAGGAGATTTGGTCGCCGATTTCCATCACCGAGTTCATGTCGTGGGTATTGATGACTGTGGTGATATCCAATTCCTGCGTGATTTCATTTATCAGGTTGTCGATTACGTTGGAGGTCTGTGGATCGAGGCCTGAGTTGGGTTCGTCGCAGAAAAGATACCGAGGTTCCATAACGATGGCACGGGCAATGGCAACGCGTTTCACCATCCCGCCGCTCAGCTCGCTGGGCATGAGCTTGTTCACACCGGGCAGGTTTACCCGTTCCAGGCAGAAGTTCACACGGTCGAGCTGCTCTTTGGGTGTCATTTTGCTGAACATCGTTAACGGAAACATCACGTTTTCCTCTACATTCATATAATCAAACAAAGCGCCTCCCTGAAAGAGCATGCCTATCTCTTTGCGAATCTCCTTTCGCTCGTTCCATGACATGGTAGAGAAGACGCGATCGTCGTAGCGGATTTCGCCACTGTCGACCTCAAGTAATCCCACAAAACATTTGAGCAATACGGTTTTTCCTGAGCCACTTTGGCCGATCACCAAATTTGTAATTCCTTTTTTAAACTTTACAGAAACGTCTTTCAACACATGGTTGTCACCAAACGATTTGTTGATATTCCGTGCTTCGATCATGCCAGTAAAAGTTTCGTGAGGATAAGGTTGGAGGTGATGATAAGGATGCTGCTGTAAACAACAGCGCGGGTGCTGGCAGCGCCTACTTCAAGCGCGCCGCCGCGTGTGTAAAATCCCTGATAGCCCGACACCGAGGCAATGATGAAGGCAAATACTGCCGTTTTGATAAGCGCGTAAGTTATGGTGTAGGGGTCGAACCAGCTTTGCAGACCCACCACATAATCGTGTGTGGTGACTACGTCGGTGGTGAGCGCCACCAGGTAGCCGCCAAAAAGGGCGAAGGCGATGCTGAAGACGATCAAAACAGGATTGATAAAGATAGAGGCAAAAACTTTGGGTTGTATCAGGTAGTTGGCCGGGTTGATGCCCATAATTTCCAGGGCATCGATTTGTTCAGACACGCGCATGGTGCCAATTTCGGAGGCGATGCGTGAGCCAACTTTTCCGGCCAGCACCAGGCTGAGCATGGTGGGCGAAAATTCCAGGATGATGCTCTGACGCGTAGTAAACCCGACCATCGTCAGCGGAATCAGTGGCGAGTCGATGTTGTAAGCCGTTTGGATGGCTACCACAGCACCCACAAAAATGGAGATGATGATAGTGATACCCAGCGAGTCGATACCCAGATTTTGTATCTCGATGAGTATCTGCCGAAAGAACACCCGCACCTTGTCAGGTTTGGTGAACACTTGCTTCATCAGCAAAAGATATCTTCCCAGGTCAGAAATGAATTTCATTGGTCTTGATTTATTGCCGCGAAAGTAGGGATATTTTTCAATCCGGGAATCGTTTTTATAATGCAACAAGAGCGGTAAACATTTTGGATGGTCTGCATGTTTGATCTCCCTTAAAAAGCCTGAATATGCCAAAAGTCATTTTAATATCAATCATACTTCTTACGGCCGGTGCTGCCCATACACAGCCATACACCCAAGTGCCCGTGTACGATTTTGAAAGTTTGCAACCATTGCTGCAAAAGCAAAACGACACCACCTATGTGATCAACTTTTGGGCTACCTGGTGCAAACCTTGTGTGGCCGAGCTGCCTGCTTTTGAAGAGTTGAGTTCAAAATATCAGAGCCAAAAAGTGAAGGTGTTGCTGGTGAGTTTAGATTTTATTAAAAATTACCACACCCGGTTGTTGCCTTTTATTAATGATAATAAAATACAATCGGATGTAGTGCTGCTCAACGATCCGCGCAGCAACCAGTGGATCGACCGCGTTAGCCCGCAATGGAGCGGCGCTATTCCGGCCACTTTGATTTATCGCAACACCCAACGTATGTTTTACGAACGCTCCTTTACCCTCGAAGAACTCGAGGAGGAGGTACAGAAATTCATTAAATTTTAAATAATCGAACCGGATTTTTATTCATCATCATTAAAAAATTAACACCATGAAAAATTTATTTTTAATACTCCTTATCGGAATAATGGCTTCAGCCACAACGTTTGCGCAGGATGGCTACGAGGTAGGCGACAAGGCCATGAATTTTACACTCGAAAATGTGGACGGCCGCATGATCTCCTTGTCGGACTACGACGACCAGAAAGGCGCCATCGTGATTTTTACCTGCAACCACTGTCCGTATTCGGTAGCTTACGAAGACCGGATTATTGCGCTGCACCAGAAATATGCGCCGCAGGGCTATCCCGTCATCGCCATCAATCCCAACGACCCGGCGGTGCAACCCGAAGATTCTTTTGAGCTGATGGTAAAACGTGCGCAGGAGAAGGATTTCCCGTTTCCCTATCTTTTTGATAAAGGCCAAAAAGTGTATCCAGAATATGGCGCCACACGCACGCCCCACGTATTTTTATTGATGAACCGCGGCAACTACTTCGAGGTAGCCTACATCGGCGCCATCGACGACAACTACCAGAGTGCCGACGAGGTGGAGCAGCATTATGTGGAAGATGCGCTGGCAGACCTGCAAAGTGGCAAAAATCCGCGCCCCAACTTTACCAAAGCCATTGGCTGCACCATAAAAACCCGATAGCAGGAAATTACAAAAAACAACAGGCCAAACCTTTGAGAGTTTGGATTTTTAAAATTGGTTTTTGGAATTTATCCGGAATTTAGAATTTGTAATTTGGAGCTTTAGTTTAGATTTCTAACAATTATCTTTTTGGCTCTATTTAAATCCCGGTGGTGATTTTGCACAGCACTGCGCAACCCATCCGCTTGAATTGTCATCTTTTAACTATTATCAACAATTAAACAAATCTAAACGCGTTTGCCAAACATCCATTTTTTTAACCTGTTTTGCCGGTGACTATGAATAAATACCTCAGCCTGTCCATTTTTAGTATTTTGTTTTTCTGCGGATATTCAGCCCACAGCCAAATTGGTGGCGACGGCGTGTATCGCTTTTTGAATATGCCCACATCGGCGCGTGCAGCAGCTATGGGTGGTAATTTTTTGGCCGTAAAAGACGGCGACATCACCCAGGCATTGTTCAACCCCTCGCTGATAAGTCCCGAAATGAGCAACAATCTGGCGCTGAGTTTTGTGGATTATTACACCGACATCAACTACGGATCGGCAAGCTATGGCCGGACGTTGGGGAAAACCGGAACTTACGTAGCTTCCATGCAATATTATAACTATGGTGAGTTTACCTACGCCGACGCGGCAGGACAAACCTTCGGAACTTTTACGGCCAACGACCTGGCGCTGAACATAGGGTGGGGGCGGGAGCTTGATTCGTTATTCTCCATTGGTGCCAACCTCAAGCTGATCTATTCCGGAATGGAAGATTATCAGTCGTTTGGCGTGGCAGTGGATGTAGCCGGAAGCTATTATAACCCGGATCAGCAGTTGACGGTATCGCTGGTGGCGCGTAATATTGGCAGCCAGCTCAAGCCTTATCGCTCGGGAAACTACGAAAGTCTGCCTTTTGAGATTAATATTGGCGTTTCGCAACGGCTGCGCCACCTGCCTTTTCGCTACTCTATTTTGCTCACCAACTTGCAAAAATGGGATTTGACTTACAATGATCCCAACGACCCCGATCAGCAGATTGATCCCATCAGCGGCGAAGTGAACGAGAAGGATGGCTTTTCGGATTTTGCCGATAAGGCAATGCGTCACATAGTGATCGGTGGCGAGTTTATTCCCAGCAAGTATTTTTCGATACGTGTGGGCTATAACTATCAGCGGCGCCAGGAGCTGGGCGTTTACAACAAAATGGGAACCGTAGGGTTTTCGTGGGGACTGGGATTGAAAGTTTCTAAATTTCAGATAGAATACTCGCGCGCTACCTATCATCTCAACGGCTCGCCCAACTATATCACCATCCGCACCAATCTGTCGGACTTCTCCAGAAATTAATAAAGAATATTTTTTAATAAAAATAAAAAAGCCGGTGCAGCATGTTGTCTGCACCGGCTTTTTTTATGAGCCAAAACGCTCAGTTATACTACCAATTGTGGGCTTACAATCGACACATTGAGGAGGTTGTCGGCTACAGGGCAACGTCGTGAGATGTCGGTGATAAGTTGTCCTTTTTGTTCCTCGGTGAGGTCGGCGGTGATGGTAACAAAAGAGCGGATATTGGTAAATCCGGCACGGCCTTCGGTGGTTTTGCCCATCAGGTAATCCTTGTCGAGGTCGCCTTCTACGTCAACGTGGATCTCTTTAATACCCAATTTGCGCTGGTTGGAGATGATGCGTCCCAGAGCGCAAATGCACGCTCCTAAAGAGCTGAGAAATATTTCGAGCGGGTTTGGGCCTGCATCTTCGCCGCCGGCGGCTTTAGGCTGATCAATAATAAATTCATGGGTTGAAGCTTTTACAACGGTCTTAAAACCTTGTTTTAAGTTCGTCGATACTTTCATTGTGCTTAGTGGCATTGTTATTAGTTTTTTATAGTTATTAAAAATTTTTCGGTGTATTAACCTTTTGCCGGTTGGTTTATTATTTCTTTTTAAAAGCCAACCTGCTGTGAAATATCTCTTCATGAATTCGCCAGAGTTTCAAACCACTGACCTGCTGTCGTTTAATTAGCTTGCGTAGCCATCTTTCAAATTGTTACAGAAACGACGAAAGCAGGGTTAACAATTTTTAATTTTTGAAGCAGGCGCAACGCGGCAGAGATGCTTACTTTTGCAATTCAAATCCGTTCTAAATAAATCATTCGCCATGCCACATTACCACACATTAGGAAAAATCCCCCATAAACGTCATACACAATTTCGCAAAACTGATGGTAGCCTCTATGCTGAGCAGCTTGTCTCGACCGAGGGTTTTTCGGATGTTTACTCTTTGGTGTATCATACGCACGCACCCACATGCGTAACGCATATCGACCCTTCATACGATGTAGCTCCCCGCATTGCTGTTGACAAAAATCTGCAACACCGGAGCTTTCTGGGGTTTGATGTTCAGCCTGCCGACGACTACCTCGAGAGCCGGAAATATGTGCTGGTGAACGATGATGTGTACCTTGCACTGGCAGCTCCTCGCAAGTCGATGACCGATTATTATTATAAAAACTCAGGCGCCCATGAGCTGGTGTTTGTCCACCGTGGTAAAGGGATTTTGAAGAGTATGTATGGAAATATTCCGTTTGGATATGGCGACCATCTGATTATTCCCAAGGGGATTATTCATCAGTTTGAATTCGATGATAGCGACAACCGGCTTTTCATCGTCGAGTCGAAGGAGCCGTTTCGTTTCCCGAAGCGCTACGTGAACCATGCCGGCCAGCTTCTGGAGCACGCGCCATTTTGTGAACGCGACATCCGCAAGCCGCAGCAACTCCAAACGCATGATGAAACAGGTGATTTTCTTATTAAAATAAAACGCGACGATACCATCTGGCCTTACCATTACCAAACGCATCCCTTCGATTTGGTGGGATGGGATGGCTATCTCTATCCGTATGCTTTTTCCATCCACGATTTCGAGCCTATCACCGGTCGCATCCACCAGCCGCCACCCGTGCACCAAACTTTCGAGACTTCTACATTCGTGGTCTGTGCTTTCGTGCCGCGGCTCTACGACTACCATCCGCTGTCGATTCCTGCTCCTTACCACCACAGCAACGTGGATAGCGACGAGGTGCTTTATTATGTCGACGGCGACTTTATGAGCCGCAAGCATGTGGTGCAGGGAATGATTTCGTTGCATCCCGTGGGCATTGTGCATGGGCCGCATCCGGGAACGGTCGAAAAAAGTGTTGGGAAAAAAGAAACCGGTGAACTGGCTGTGATGGTCGACACTTTCCGCCCTTTAAAACTTACAAAAGAAGCACTGCAAATTGAAGATAAAAATTATTACAAAAGCTGGATTGAAAAGGATTAATATCATTCATTAAAATGTTGATAACAAACAACAAAACAATTTTCAAAATCATAACAATAAAAATATAATGGCAAAAAACACACAGCAAGAAGATTTCCTTCCGATCAACGGAACCGATTATGTCGAATTTTATGTAGGCAACGCCCGTCAGGCAGCACATTACTACCAAACAGCTTTTGGCTTTCAGCCGCTGGCTTACGCCGGTTTGGAAACGGGGCTGAAAGACCGCGCCTCGTACGTCCTGAAACAGGGCAAAATACGGTTTGTTTTCACCACAGCGCTTACGCCCGATGGCGACATTGCGGAGCACCAAAAAAAACATGGCGACGGTGTAAAAGTGGTGGCACTCTGGGTGGACGACGCACGCAAATCGTATGAAGAAACCACGAAGCGTGGCGCCAAATCCTATTTTGAACCCAAAACTGAAAAAGACAAAAACGGACAAGTCGTCACCGCCGGCATTCACACCTACGGCGACACTGTGCACATTTTTGTAGAACGCAAAGATTACAAAGGGCTGTTTTTGCCTGGCTATCAAAAATGGGATCCGCTCTACAAACCGTCGCCGGTGGGATTAAAATACGTAGACCACATGGTGGGCAACGTCGGATGGGGTGAGATGAATAAATGGGTACAGTTTTATGCCGACGTGATGGGTTTTAAACAAATCGTTTCGTTCGACGACAAAGACATCTCCACGGAATATACCGCACTGATGAGCAAGGTGATGTCCAACGGCAACGAACGCATCAAGTTCCCGATCAACGAGCCTGCCGAAGGAAAGAAGAAATCGCAGATAGAAGAGTACATCGATTTTTATCATGGCGCGGGCGTACAGCACGTCGCCATGGCCACCGACAACATTGTGAAAACGGTAACCGAATTGCGCGACCGTGGTGTCGAGTTTCTGAGTATTCCCAATACCTATTACGAGACGTTGCTGGAGCGCGTGGGCAAAATCGACGAAGAGCTGCTGCCGCTAAAGGAGCTGGGGATTTTAGTCGACCGCGATGACGAAGGGTATCTGTTGCAGATTTTCACCCGCCCGGTAGAAGACCGCCCGACGGTTTTCTATGAAATCATCCAACGAAAAGGTGCCCGTTCCTTCGGGAAAGGTAATTTCAAGGCGCTGTTCGAATCGATAGAGCTGGAGCAGCAGCGGAGAGGAACACTGTAAAAATTGAATTTTCAAAAATGGTTTTGAATATTAAAAAAAACAAATGATTAAAGCAAACAATCCGTCGTTACAGTCGTGGCTTAAAGTGCCGCGCAACAGCGACTTTCCGATACAAAATATCCCTTTCGGAATTTTTAAACCAAAAAACCGAACCACTCCGCGTGTCGGGACGCGCATCGGTAATTACGTGATCGATCTGGCTGTAATCGCCGACAAGGGTTATTTTAAAGATGCCGGCATCAGCAGCAACGAAGTCTTTCATCAGCCGGTGCTCAACGATTTTATTTCGTTGGGAAAGCTGGTGTGGCAGCCCGTGCGCGATCAGATTTCGGCCATGTTCGACAAGCAGAACGAAGAGATCTGGAACACCGAAGATTTTAAAGAAGATGTTTTGTATGATGTGAAGGAGGTGGAGATGCTGTTGCCTGTGCGCATAACTGACTATACCGATTTCTATTCGAGCATAGAACATGCTACCAATGTGGGCACCATGTTTCGCGATCCCGACAATGCTTTGCTGCCCAACTGGCGTCATTTGCCGGTGGGCTATCATGGGCGGGCTTCATCAATAGTTGCTTCAGGTGCTAATATCCATCGGCCTGTGGGTCAGACCAAAAGTAACGACGATGCTTCTCCGGTTTTGGAAGCTACCCGGCAGCTCGATTTTGAGCTGGAGATGGCTTTTGTGGTTGGGAAAACGACAGAACTGGGCGACCGTGTGCCGCTATCGCGTGCAGAAGAACATATTTTCGGGCTGGTGCTTTTCAATGATCTCTCGGCCCGCGACATCCAGAAATGGGAATATGTGCCCCTGGGGCCATTTCTGGCCAAGAACTTCGGCAGCGTGGTTTCGCCCTGGATTGTAACCCTCGATGCGCTGGAGCCTTTCCGCGTTGACGGGCCACCGCAGGAACCTAAAGTTTTGCCTTATCTTCAGTTTTCGGGAGCGATGAACTTTGATGTGAATCTGGAGGTGTTGATAGAAACCAACGATTTCCCGGCGCACACAGTGTGTCTGTCCAACTTCAAATACATGTACTGGAACATTTTTCAGCAACTTGCCCATCATACCATCAACGGCTGCAACATCAACGTGGGCGATATGTACGCCTCCGGAACATTGAGCGGGCCGCAGCCGGAGCAATATGGCTCGATGCTCGAACTTAGCTGGCGCGGCACCAGGCCTCTCACCATGCCCGACGGCACACAACGCAAATTTATCAACGACAACGACACCATTATCCTGCGTGCCCATGCCGAAAAAGACGGCGTCAGGATTGGATTTGGCGAAAGCCGCACAACGATTTTGCCGGCAAAACCTTTGTGAGATTATTTTATAAAAAAAGATAAATGATAAAAAAGATAAATCCTTCAACGCTCACCACCGGAGCACTTCACCGCTTCCTGCTGGGCGCTGTGGCACCGCGCCCCATCGCCTTTGCCAGCACTATGGATGCGCAAGGCAACAGCAACTTGTCGCCTTTCAGTTTTTTCAATGCTTTTGGTGTTAATCCTACCACACTCATCTTTTCGCCATCGCGCCGCGGGCGCGACAATACTACCAAGCACACCTACCAAAATATTAAAGAGGTGCCCGAAGTGGTGATAAATGTGGTGAATTACGACATTGTGCATCAGGCAAGCCTGGCCAGCACCGAGTACGAAAAGGGTGTTAATGAATTTATAAAAGCCGGCTTTACACCTTTGCCCTCGGAAACCATTCGCCCCTTTCGCGTAAAAGAATCGCCTGTTCAATTTGAATGCAAAGTGCGGCAAGTGATCGAAACCGGCGAGGGTGGCGGCGCGGCCAATCTGGTGATCTGCGAAGTCACCATGATCCACGTGCATGAGGATGTGCTCGACGAAAACGACATCCCTGATGCCGACAAGATCAGGCTGGTAGGGCGGCACACCGGCGACTACTATGTAAAAGCATTTGGCGAAAGCCTGTTCAAAGTAGCCAAACCACTGAGGCGACAGGGCATGGGCATCGACCAACTGCCCGAGCACATCAGGCTTAGCAAAATACTTACCGGCAACCATTTGGGGCAGTTGGGAAACATCGAAACGATGCCAGAGCCGGAAGAGATCAAACGTATCAGGCAGTCGAAGGAGGTACAATTATTATTTGCAACGCATACTGACGAATCCGTGGAGCTGGAGCATCAGCTACATGTGCTGGCGCGGCAGTGGCTCGACGAAGGACGTACAGAAGATGCGCTTGCACTGCTGATGATCGACATCCCGCTGTGATGAAAAACTACGACTACATAATTGCCGGCGGTGGCGCAGCCGGCCTGAGCCTGGCCTGGCATCTGAGCCAGACCGCCAAAGCCAATGCCCGCGTGCTTATCATCGACAAAGACAAAAAACAAAACAACGACCGCACCTGGGGATTTTGGCATCGCCAGGCTACGCCGTTCGACAAGATCGTAAGCTATCGTTTTGATAAACTGGATTTTTTCAGTCGTTTTTACAGCCAAAGAATTCCAATGGGCAGCCACCGGTATTCGGTGATTCGTGGCATCGACTTTTACAACTTTATGCGTAGCTCGCTGGCAGCTTTTCCCAATTTTGAGTTTTTGAATGCTACAATCGAAAAGCTCGAAGACCAGCCCGATGGCGCC
>LSQX01228169.1_pt1 | contig 21601 bp, 12 predicted proteins | sample 654561 | NCBI WGS metagenome assembly LSQX01 (sample SAMN04489861, study PRJNA283612) | anaerobic digester metagenome | isolation source: 4 biogas reactors fed with cattle manure at either 37C or 55C with and... | place: Denmark: Kongens Lyngby | collected 2014
TCATTAAATATCAATGAAAAAAGAAATGTACCTGATGTGATTATACCTCAATCAAGCTGCTGTCCCAGCGGCTTCGCCCAGTCCTGCACTGTTGAATTATAGAGTCATGCCGTGTTCTTGCAAAATATATACGGCTTCGGTGTGGCTTTCCGAAACTGCATAGGACAAAGATGTTAAATCAAGAGGTTTTCAATATTTATCTCTGCACCATGGTTCAGCGAGTAAGGGTTGATAGAATTGCTGTAAGAACGTTAAAGAATTTGCAGCTTTCGGAGGTATAGGCTATAACATCCCTATTCTCGGTGTAGAAAATTATTCGTTGGATATCACTCGCAGTCAATAAAGAACTGTATTAGAACTTTTCTTTCTGCCTTATTGCTCTGCAAAGGGGTATTATCCTGCTAGCTCTATCCCGCAGACTGGACACTGTTCAATCTTTTCGTCCATGGTTGTGCCGCAGCCGAGGCAAAGCCAGCTTCTCTCTCCTGCTTCGAGAGTTAGTTTGTCAGAATGGGGCAGCCGCACCTCCGTCCCATCGTCTCTAGTTGCTTTATAGAAAACTTTGTTCTCGTCAAAATCAATGTCTTTGACGGTAAAAGAACGATTGGCCACAGAAAGTATGATCCTGGCTCCTGGCCGAAAGACTGAAGCAAGGTTTTTGGGTTTGATCTCCTCGATTTCAATCTCCTCATCAGGCTCTGCAACTGGTTGAGTGGAGACCAGCCGGCCAGTTTGTCTGCGCTTCCACAGATCCAGTTCATAGGACCTTTGCGGTTCTCTGCTTAGTGTAGCTATGAGAGCATCGCAAATGGCCAAACCTTCTTTTTTGCTTAAGTGTGCTCTTTCGACAAAGAGCCTGTTGGTTGCGATACAGGAAGGACAGCCCCGATCGAACTCTTCCGGGTCATCGCTGCAGTGGTTGCAGCCGTCAGGGAGCAGTTTATGCCGGGCAAGTTTCAAAAGCTCGAGTAAATTGTCATAGATGCCCTGGGAAATACCAAGCCCGCCGCTGACAGTATCGTAAAAGTAAATCCTGCTTGAGCCGTCTGATTTGGTATTCACCACCGCATGTGTTGCCAAATCCTGTGGCTCAAAAAGTTCTGTGAGCAGATATGTGTTGGCAACTGCGTGGGCTAAGGCATTGAGGCCAGAGCGACTGTATTTTTCTTCAAAGCGCAGCCAGACCCCCTCGGTAATCACACGGCGGTTTATAGGGGTGGAATACTTGTGGTTTGTCCAATTATCCCCAATCTTGATCCTGTAGCCGTCTGTGGAGGTAGTCACGTTGAGCATGGTGTGGAACAATTTAACTTTACCATCTTCCCAATCCTTGAAGCGGAAGGTGGAATTTCGCCTGTCGATGACGCTGGCATGGCAAATGGGAAAGGTGATGACCGGGCTTCTCTCAGGGTCGATTTTAATCTGCCTTGTGTGGTGGTAGATCCGCTTTACCCTGTACCGCCTGCCCTGGTGGAGGTATACGGCTTCTGGATAGGCTTCCCGCATGAGCTGGCTGTGGTTCAGCTCTCCCAGTTTTCTTTCTGGCAGAAACAACTCGTAGGTTGGATCATCAATCCCTCGCAAAGAGAAACAGCTGTGAGGTTCCGGATTGTTTATTATGTCCTCGTCTATCTCGTCCACTCTCTTGGCCAACTCGCAGAAATCCTCGCCAAAGATGTCAGGGGCCAAATCTGGGTCTCTCCAGCTGCCGCTTTCAACCAAGGCACATGCAAGATGAGAAACCAACAGCATCCTGTTGTCTAGATGGATTTTGCAGCTTTCCACAGGCCGCTCAAAGTACTTGTCTGGGTTGTTGAGATAGTATTGATCGACAAAGCTTTCTGACGGGAAGAGAAGAACGATCCCCTCAGAATTCGGATGTCTTCCCACTCTCCCTGCCCGCTGCAGGAAGCTCATTTTGGAATTAGGCAGCCCTGCTAGAATGCAGACATCGAGATCGGGCAGATCTACCCCTAACTCCAAGGCTGAGGTTGAGAACACTCCACGAAGGGTTTTATTCCTCATGGCCTGTTCAATTGCCTGTCTGTCTTCTGCTTCGTAACCTGAGCGATATGGCATAACTTGTTTCGCCAGATCCGGATAACGCTGTTGGAAGTTGATGTACTGAAGTTCTGTCTGTTTGCGCGTTTCGCAGAACATTATAAAGCGCTTTCCTCTTCTCGTGAGCTTGGCTGCAGTATCCATGGCTGCATCTAAGTAATCTTGGGCAATAGGATTTAAAAACAGGTAGTGCTTAAGGCCTGTAGGTGCGCCGCTTTCGTCCACTACGTGGAATGGCTTGCCCACCAGCCCCTGCATCTGGGACTGAGGGTTCGAGGTTGTAGCGCTGGCTGCAAGGAAGACTGGTTCTATTTTGTGGCGCCTGCATACCTGCCGCAGCCGGCGCATGGTCATGGCGACGTTGCTGCCGAAGGCACCTGAATAGATGTGGCATTCATCTAAAACAACATATCTCAGGTTGCGGAAGATCTCTAGATATTCGGGCTCGTTGTTCAGGCGGAGCAGTGTGGCGTGGAGTATATCCGGATTGATGAGGAAGATCCTCCCCCGCCTCAAGGCCCGCTTTCTCTCTGGGCCTTGTACATCGCCGTCGAATTTCTGCACAACGCCATGGAGGCCTAGGCTGTCGCAGATTTTGTTCAATGTTTCCAGTTGATCGCTAGCTAAGGCTTTGGTGGGGTAGATGAAGAAAGCCCTTAGCTTGTCGTCTTCAAGGAGCTTCTGCACCACTGGCAGGGCAAAGGCCAGGGTCTTTCCTGATGCTGTGGCTGTAGAAATGACCGTATCTTTGCCGTCTAATGCCAGCTTTACCGCCTCTGCCTGGTGGCTCCACAGTCCCTTGGGAAGCGCTGCCTTAAGGTAATCTGCAAGCTGTGGACAGAGCTCCGGTACATCCCCGAAGGCTGCTTCTTGCGGCTGCTGAGTTTTGGCAGAGATAATGGGCAAATTTTGTTCATGTAAATACTGTCGGATTTCTTTTATAAACATTTCTACACCTCGCTATTCTTGAAGAAATTCTCTGCTGGGGGCAAGGGGCAGGCCGCAGGTTGGACAAACCTCTGTGCCTGGGGCGATTTCGTCTGTGTTGCAGCTGAGGCACCACAGCTGCACTCCTCCCCGGATGAGTTCCAGATAGGAGCCGAAAAAGCTCCTCTCCTTATAGCCTACTTTCAGTTTATAGAGCCTGTCTCCGTTGGGCTGCGGTTCGCTGGAGATGACTTTGCCGACACTGCAGATGCTGGCGATAAAGACCAATGCCCCTGCCTTGAGCTGGAAGCCAGTGTTTTTCCTTGCGTTTATGCCGGCTTCTTTGTGAGCGTCTTCGTTCTTCTCCCCTTCCCCTTTCTTTATCAGGTTCAGGAGCCAGCGGGCGTATTCTATTCCTCCAAAGCGGTCCAGGAGGTGGTCTTCAGCGCTGTCTGTGGCCATACGGCAGCAGAGGAAGCAACCTGTAGCAGAACCTGTTGTGCTGCAGCTGCTGCATTCTGTGAGCATTCTCGCTGCTTCCTCTATTACCTCAGCTAAATGCTCAGCAATGACCCAAGCCAGTCCAAGGCCTCCTTCTGCATTGTCCAGGATGCGAATCTGCATCTCATCTCCCCGGCAGTACACAGCGTGGGTGAGATCTCCTGTGTGGATATCACAGACCAGGGATGCTGCCTTGAAAATGGCATTGGCCAAAGCTCTCGCTGCAGGTGGATAAAAACCTCCCAGGCGCTGGCAGACGATCTCCAGCCCCTGGGTGACCATAAACCTTGTCAATATTTTATCTTTTTTGTAGATGTGCTGTGTACTTTTCCCTTGTCTCTCCTGTCTATATCCGATCACAAATTGTGTCACATTAAACCAGGCTGACCTGACACTGAGCTGTTCTCTGCGAACCTTATAGCTCCGATTGAAATCTGGGGCATAGAATCTTCTTTTGATGGCAATCTTGCCGATGGGCTTGACGACGGTTCCTACCTCTTTGGTGTGCCTCAGCTTCACTACTCTTCTGCCTACGCTCTCTACGCGGTAGACCTTGCCGGACTGCCTGTAAATTGCCCCTTCATATGCTTCATTCAGAAGCTGAGACAAGGAAATGTCGCCGATTTCTAGATTGCCGATGCACAGCTTGTAGATAGGATCGCCGATCATGCGCAGGTTGACCTCAAAATGGGGCACAGCCTGTTCAAGGGCTCTGTGATAATATGCGTAGGATCTGCTCTCGGGTTTAAGACCTATTCGCCGGTAGAGTTCTGCACCTAAAATGTTTTCATCAGGTTGTCTGCCTTCCACCTGCTGCGCTTCATATTCTGCACAGGCTGCGTGGTCCGAAGCAAGCCGTTCGTTGTCTAGGTTGAGGCGGCAGGGGTTAAAGCGCTGCTCCCAAAGAAGTTCAGGGTGGCGGAAGTAGTATTCGTCCACTGATGTTCCACCGAAAATAATATCTACTTTCCCGCTCGTTCTGCTTCTGCCCACTCTGCCTATCCGCTGGAAGAAGCTAGTCCGCTCTGCAGGGATGCCAAAGAGGATGCAGCGGTCGAGGCCTGAGATGTCGATTCCCAGTTCCATGGCTGAGGTGGTGACCACGCAGCGGATAGTGCCATCTTCTAGCCCTTTTTCGATGCGCTTTCTCTCTTCTGCCAATATGCCTGCTCTGTAGCAGGCACAGAGGTCTTTATCCTCTCCCAGCCGTTCGCTGATAAATTCTGTGAGCCTTTCTGCCCCTTGTCTGTGATCTAAGAAGATAATGGTTTTCTCCCCGCCGTTGAGTGCTTCCTTTACGCATTCCCAGGCAGTATCGTACATGGTAAAGTCTGGGTTGGGTCTGATGAGCCTGTACGTTCTGCCGCTGCTGCCCGAGCCGTCGAGTTCTCTGCCGATGTTGACAAAGGGCAGGCCTGTAAGCTTTTCCAGGTGCCCTGCTGGATCTTGGATAGTTGCTGAGGCTGCGATAAACTGAGGAGCTGCTCCTTCCCAAGCAGCCACCTGACGCAGCCTGCGCATGAGAAAGGCCATGTTGGTGCCGAAGACGCCGTCGTAGAGGTGGCATTCATCCAGGATCACGTAGCTGAGCCTCTGGAAGAATTGCCGGTATTCATCATCGCCGGATAACCTTAAGATCGTTGTGTGGAGGACGTCTGGGGTGGCCACAAGGATTCTGGACTGCTGGATGATCTGGCTTCTCAGTTCTTTTCCAGAAACTGTACCGTCGTAGCGGCCTAGGTATTCAGATGGCCACTGGAAAGCCTTTAAAATAGCCTCTAGTTTATCAAGCTGATCAGAGGACAGGGACTTCTGCGGGAAGAGAAAGAGGCTGGTTCTTGTTGGATCCTGGAGCATTTTTTGAATAACGGGCATGTAGAAAACGAGAGATTTGCCGGAGGCTGTTGGAGTTGAAAGAACCACGTTCTCTCCCCTGGCTATTCTCTCCCAGGCCAATACTTGGTGCCTGTACAGTTTGGTGTTTTTGTGTTTGAAAACCAGATACGTTTTGAGCTTGGTGTCCAGGTCCTGCGGGATAGGCAGAAAGTCTGCTGGCTTTCCAGGTTCAGTGTGTTCTGCTACAACCCTGTAGACGGGATCGGTTCTGACAGCAGTCTCCGGCATATCTGTCACCTCGCATATATTTCTTTATTTTAATTATACATCATGCTTCAGCTATTCTACTGACAACAACTACCATTATTTATACTATTTAGCGTTTAAAAATCAAAAACCTCCCATGAAGGAGGTTTCTATTGCATGAGAAAGCCGGTGTCTTGCGGACACCAGTAATATTAAGCACTCATTTGCCTGTGCTGTTGAAAAAAATGACGGTATATTGATAAAAACTCAAAAAATGTTACTTTGAATGTAAACTAAAATTCCTTTTTAGACATCCCCCTTTTTCATCATCGCTTATTCGTCCACAAAATCAATCTCCTCTTTAGTTGCTGCTGCTTCAGGATAAATACTGTCAACAGCTTCAAGAATAAAGCGATGAGGAGGAGTTTTAAATTCTGATTCGCATTCTTTTTCCATTCCTTTTTCTATTTCGTTTTCTATACCGACTTTTTTTCTCCACTCATTAACTTCTCGCTTAATTCCTTTAAACAATCCTGTCATTTGAGCATCAAAAAGAGAGCTGACAGGTAATTCAATCGAAAACGAAGTTCCAACCCCAGAGCCGTGTGTAGAAAATATTCTTTTTTTGAAACTATGTTTTGGTGTCCATACTAAAGAGCCACCAAAACAACCATGGTTTGCTATTGCAATGTTGGAAAAAAGCTCATATGATCGAGCCCAACTCAATTGATCAAAAAGATCTGTATCCTTATTTTGAGCAACAACAAATAAATGTTGAATCCTACCTCGTAGCCAGTCCCAAATGTAGGTATCTATGATATCTGAGCATATCGCTACTGAAAATCTTCCCCAATTCGGATAGGAAAATATAGTCCAAGCTTGTCCAGGCAAAAAATCCCAATGCGTATGCTCAGAATAACTGTTTAAAAAATCTATTAGTCCTAACTCAGCAACACTTGCAAAGGGCTTGCGGATTCTAAAAACGAAGCTCCTTCTTCTTTCTCTAACGCTTTCCGCTCTTTCTTTAATCTCTATTTGAGGAGCTGGTTCTGGAATAATGAGAACAGCTTCATTAGTAAGGAATCTGCTTCCCTTCTTTCTGACAGTGGAAGTTACAGGCACGACTCTAGGTACTTCACTGGGAAGCAAGCCAATTAGAATAGCAATACCTGTCTTCTCTACAAACCTTTTAAGAACTGGCACTTGATTATGTGGCAACGACCATTCCGGAAAAACCGCAATCTGATCAGCTTCTTTATTTTTTAGGTTAGCATGCATTTTTATCTCGTGTAGCCTTTCCCCAACTTCCACACTCATCAGCCTGTGAATCTGAAAATTGTAATCTGTAGATAAATTATCACTAGATTCGTTTTTACATTGATAAAGCCATTTTGAATAATCTAATTCGTTTTTCAACTGCACAATTCTAACTTTAAGATCCTTCGCCAGCTTTACATCTTTTTTTACTTGATTATCCTCAATATCCCAAACAACACCATCTCTTTCAGTAAGCAAGTTATCATCGAATACAACAGATATTCTTTCAATATTTTTATCAACCCTTCTTATCAAATCGCTATCTTCTAGATTGTATTCTTCACCGCAAAGGCCTCTATCAATAAATTGCCAAATACACTTTGGCATTAAAAAATTACTTCTTAAGAAATCACGTTCAACTAGTGGGGGCTGCCATGGCGCTACTTCGTAAAGTCGATCAAGTATATACTCACTACCGGAAATCATCCACAGCAATAACAGAGCGCGATTGAAAGAAAATGCCAGTTCATGACCTTTTGAAATTAAATAAGGGAAAAGAAACATTGGATGAGGAGCTCTGCTGTCTTTCAAAGAACGAAGTCCTTGAAATCCTAAGTCTTCTGCATTTTCATAGATGCGTTCTAATAACTCTCTCATTTTTTCAATAGCTTTTATAGTCCTTTGATTAGATTTATGCGTTTCATATCCATGATTTAGTAGTATTACCCTCGCCTCAGTAAGAAGAGAGAGACAGCCAGGAGCGAAAATCAGGGTATCTGGAGAAATAATCCCTTCAGAAAGTTCTTTTGTAATATTTTTAACCACCAACATTGCTAGTTGCCATGGTAATTCCATCTGTACTAGGTAACCATCTGGAGGCAGAGAATCGCCTTTAAAAAGCTCTACCTTCTCGAACCCGACATTATAGATGAATTTAAACAAACTATCGCCTTTGACTGAATCCTTATTTGTCAGCAGTTTCCCCAAAAATATATCTTCACAATGAGCCCAGGGTAAGACTTTTCCGTTTGCTATGACAAGCTTGCGGATACAAGCATAGTCATCAAGGGCTATTAATGCATTCCAAATGTCATCTCCCTTTTTTCCATCACCTGAAAAAAATGGCGCTTCCTCTTCGAAAATTTCATCGAATCTATTCCACAAGCCAACTCTGACTAAAGAAGCCCAATCCTTGGCCGTAAAAGAAGAGGGTAAAATCCACCGATAATACTTTTTATCCATTTTATGGGTTGGCGTTAATGAAAACCAAAGAAACTTTTGACTGCATTCATTTGCGCCAAAAACTAATTCTTCTAGCCCTTGATAACCCATGATTGTTTGTAAAGCTTGGTTGAAAGCTGATAGCTTATCATTTCCTTTGGTTTTTCTATCAAGATATAAACGCAAAGGAGAGTTATCCGCTCTGAACTGTCCTTTTCGGGGATCGCCCAGTTCTTGTGCTATTTCAATAAGCTCTGCTGGGGAAAGAGTAGCCATTATTGCATCAGAGAGTGCCTCTAACTCCCACCACCATAGATGATATTGTGATTTGGGATCTTTGTTTCTAACTTGATAGATTACAGTAAGCCACTGCTCTATTTCTCCAAAATCCTCTAAAACCTTAATAGCTTTTTCCTTTGTAAAATATTGTGACCAAAAAGGACTATAATCACCATTAGCTACCGCTTTCAATCCCCTAACACATTTAGCCCATTCACGCCAAAATTGAGCTCTGTGAAAACTTCTACGCAGACTTTCGTTTTCACATCTTCTTTTTTTTATCTTTTCTATATCTTGATCTTTAAAAATGCATGCTTTTTTTTGTTCTCTTTCCCACATCTCAGCAGGTGATCTTAAGTCTTCGGAGTTGTATATATCCCAACTTAATAGATAAGGGATATACTTTTTAAATCCTTCGATTGCTTTTGTTTTTTCAACAATCGATGCTCTAAGGACAATTGTGAGAACAGAACGCCATAGTTTTATTCTCCAGGGATTATTTCGCAATGCTTGTTCTGCTCCTATCAAAATTTGGCCGATTATATTTTGGTGACTCCTGATCATGTCATCTTGCTTAACAGCACTATCGGGCCATGTAGAGCGAGCCAACTTATTTATAGCGAAATTAGCCCTTGCATCTTCAGCTACTTCTTCATCGCTATCTTTTCTGTTGAGTAACCCTAGCAATGAATCGACTCTTTCAGCTGCAGAAGGTCCATAACGTTCATCGATATCTTCCTGATTTAAGTCGCTCATCTCAGAAACAATTTTCGTTGTAAAAATATCAACATTGCCTCGATTAATATAGTCATCTCGACTAAGTAAAGACTCAATTTTTCCCCATTTTGCTAAAAACTCTTTCTCATCAATAGGAGCTTTTGAACAACAAAAATCTTCAAGCAGATTTTGTATGATATTTACATCTGGCCTAACTTTCTTTGTGTTTATTTTAAATTTATGTTCTTTTTTTATTTTATCAACTAATACTACAACTGCTTCTCCTAAAGCATTCCAGTCTTCGGAAAGTAAAATTAAATCATCAACAAAGCGAAGGTAGACGACTTTTTTCCCATCTTGTGACTTTTCATATAGCTTACATAAGACTAAATCTACTTCAGTTAAAGCTACATTCATTAATAGTCCTGAAATGATATTGCCTGTAGGAAGACCATACTTGTCTGCTTCAATATCCATTTCATGTACAGGATCATCTGGTCTCCACAGCCCCCATGTATCAGCGTACTCATTATGCCCTTGAAATTCCTCTGGTAGGACGCCATCCTTAAAAATGAGATCTGATTGTTCGTAAAAACTAGGTTCTTCCCAACGGCAATATACTACATTATCTAAAAGATCCATCAGTTTATTTGCTAAATCAAGCCGTAATTCCTCATCGTCTTTTAAAATGTGCCATGGGTGAGAGCCAAACATTTCTTTTTCAGGTTCCAAAACATCGTCTTGTTCATTATATATCAAGCTGGGGAAACTAGGCATTCCCCAACTATGTTTCAGTCCGAATTGAATGTCATCTTTTAATAATTTCCTAATATTAAGTCGCAATTTATCTCTTTTAACAGATGGATATGCTAAGGAAAGATCTAGGCGCAAATAATAGAGCTTCTCCGTATTTTTTGTGTTTTTCCAAGTGTGATTACAATATGGTAGAAAGGTATTGTGTGCTGCGATATAATCATTAATAGCCTCAAATTCACAGCACCCATCTTCGAAAAAAGCTCTGTTTGTAATCCATTGTAACAATCTGCGAAACAAGCCATAACTTGAACTGAATGGCTCATAAACACGCTTATAGCTTAATGAAAAGGGCATTCGGTACCATCGATTCCTCAGACCAACTTCAGTTTTTTCCCAACGCTGTACTTTATGCCTTGCTAAGCGATTGCCAAAAGAGATATTGGGCATGCGTGATTCTAAAAACGGCCCCAATAAAACAAGATATGTGGCAAATGCAACTTGATCTTCAACTGATACCATCGTGAAGTGTCGGGTCTTGTTTCCTTTTTTTGGATATGGTATCAACGGATAAGGGTCTGGTTGATAGGTTCCTGCGCTAAGTTCATTAGCAAGTTTTGAAAGCTTCCTCCATGGGTCTGCTTTCCAAGCTAACATTTCTGCAGGATCATACCAATCACCTTGCATATACCATGATTGGACTTTTTGCCATGCAGCTCGCATTACCCAAGGGTTGAATATGTCTTTGTTGTGTTTTATCATATTCCCCCTCCATAAAAAGTCACTGAATTTACTGACAATGAATAGTGCAAAACATGAACTAAGACATTCAAGAACAACCACTCATGCTAACTCTACAACAGAAAACGATAGTTCCTCGTCTTATCTTTCGACTAACTTAATGGTCTGCATAGTTGCTTGATACTTAGGAATTATCGTGATACAGTTACCCTGTTATGGGAAGCTAGATTCATTTATATCTAAACCATTTTAATTCTGTAGCATCTTGTAACAATTTCTCCTTATCAGGTAGTGGCTTTTTCATTATTTCCACTAGTTTATCTTTAATTAAATCTAACTTATCTTGCACACCAAAAACATAAAAACTTACATTTTGATACAACTCTCTAAAATCTTTCTGAGGTAGTAACTCTCTAATATCTCTGTCCCCTGACCCAACAAAAACATGAAATATATTCTTTTCTGGATCTAATGAATAAAATTTATTTGATCTCGGAACTATAAAAATTTGTCCAAGATTTAAATTGCATTCTTTTATTATCTGTTTTGCGACATAACGTCTATATGTAATATCTTCTTGGCACATTTTCCGCTCAAACTCTTTTCTCAGCCGACTGTCGCGCAAATAACTTAACATAAACTCTCTGTACTCATATATTGTTTTCCACAATGGTTTTAAAAAATGCCTATAAAATAGTTGAGGGATAATATTAACTGTGTATTTACTCTTTTCTTCATGCGAAAGTTCAATCGAGTTTTTCAGTACACTTCTTAAATCTGAATCAGAAACTAATAGGTCACTTATAGCATGGCATGAAAATAATTTATATAAATCTATTTTATCTTTATATTTATTCCGAGCTTCAAAGTTTGCTGCCATATGTTTAATATAAAATTCAGTGACGAAGTCCATGTATACAGCTATATGATGATTATATACCCATAGGTACAAAGAATCTCTTGCATCAATAATATTTTGAATGACTGGTATTGCCTTACTATTAAATGTAACGCTTTTTATCTGTGGATGTATCGTAATATTTAAAAATAAACGAGTGGTATCAATCTCAGGCACCGTTACACCGGTCATCAATGAATCTCTCATAAGATAATCAAGTTTATCTATATCAATAGTATCTGAATTCAAAAGCTCGATTATTATATTTTGAATCCACTTGTCTTCTCTATTTGAATATTTTGCTCCTACAATCGCTCTACATATTAATTCAAAATCGACTTTTTGGGGAGTTGACTTTTCAATAATAGAAAGATATTTATCAAGTATTACGAAACATGACATTAGTTCATGGGGAGAGCCTTTGTTAAAAATACTTTCATCAAAAGAAAGGCTGTATTTCTTTATTAAGTCACCTATCTTTTCCTTTATTTCGGGTACCCTGAAATATTTTTCACCTAAATGGGAATATGGAGCATGACCTACGTCATGAAGCAATGCCGCAAGACGTAAATGAAGTAACATCTCTTTAAATCTTTCTACATTTAATTTATATCTATTGTTGAGCTGTGGCCATAGACTATGAAGTGCTTTTTTTGCTAAATGTAATACACCAAGAGAATGTTCAAATCTTGTGTGATTTGCGGACGGGTATGCTTGTTGGCAAGTTAGTTGGCGAATATCTTTAAGTCTTTGAAAATTTGGGGTGTCGATGATTTTCATCTCTAAATCATCGACTTCTATATATCCATGGACTAAATCTCGAATAATTTTCACTTCCATCACCTCACTTTTACAAACATTGAAAAGTACCAAAAGTCTTTATTCCTACATTCGCAGAAAGTCCAGCAGGTTGACAATAAAATTCTTAACTCGGTAAAGCGAATAGTGAGGCGTGTATTGAAACTTAAAACCTCCAGTTATTCGACATAGCTTGACCCTTCACTTTTCCGTTACTCAAATATCACCATCTCTTCCCCAAATAGCTCTTGTTATTTTCTGAATATTGGTTCCATATCTCCTTTTTGACCTCTTCAGGGCACTCACCATAAATCCAGCCAAATAAATTACCAATATTTGTATGCGTTTTCTTTCTATACACTGCTCATTCGTGTTCGGTTAAGGTATTTCTCGACCTTTCTGTTGTTTGTACTAGTAGAAAAGCCTTTATGATTTAGAGGTTTGCCTCCCTCTTTTAATTCAAAAATGACAATTTCCCCTTAAGAAGAACGGAAGATTGATTATAAATTGTCTAGGGCAAGTATGGCTCTTTCCTTAACCGAACACACATGATACACTGCTTCATCATAAAATTCTCCTCGAGTTGCAACTGCCCATCCTTTTTTAAAAGCATCGAACTTCTTCTTATCTGGTGGACATCTCTTGTCAATAACTTTAAAATTAGCCTGTTTTTTAGTTTTTGTGGTTTTATTAGCCCCTTTGTAATTTGTTTTGAAAATTTCGACCTTGATACCTCTTCGAAAACAATATTCTTCGATATCAGGATGAGAACTAGAACATAAAGCTACACAAATGATTTCAGCAGGTTCAAAATCTCTTTCTACGAGATATTTTCCAACCTCAATTTGTCCTACAACAGTCCGATCTAAACTATTTTTTGCCTCAATCAAATAAATCTTGTTACCCCTAATTTCTTCTTTTAATTTGGCAACGCTATAATCCCCAGGTTCAAAAAATTGATTTTCGCTGCTTTCAATTAATACCGCATCGATTCTTCGCCTTCTGGCTTTTACTTTAACTCTCCAACTGGAACCTCTTTGTATAGCTTGCCTGAATATTTTTCATGGAATTTTTCGATAAGCAAATTTTCAACATAATATCTCATGCTGCATTATTCCCTTCAGTCTCCTATACTTATTTCTCTGCGAATCCTCTGCAGCTTATTAGGGCATGTGTTATATTGTTTTCCTAAACCAGATTTTCAAGCAGTGTTTCAAAACATCAGCTCAAAGTAAATTAAAACACAATCTTGCGAAGCCTAGGATTTCAGCAATATTTACATTTATAAACCGAAAATTTCATGCAGTTTCCTTGAACTTATACTCTAGACTGAAAAATAGAGTTCGCCATCTCTTCAGTTCCCTTGGAACTGTTGGGACAGACGATAACTCTTAAAGTCAGAAGGAGAATCTGCAAATCCAAAAGCAAAGAGTAACTGCGGATATAGAAAAGGTCGTAGCGCAGCTTATCATCAACTTCTGTTGTATACTTCCCCAAAACCTGAGCAAGACCTGTAAGACCAGGTTTTACAAGCATCCGATATCTATATTCGGGAAGCGTCTCTTCAAACTGCTCTACAAAAAATTGTCTTTCAGGCCTGGGCCCCACAAAGCTCATCTGGCCGAAGAAAATATTTACAAGCTGCGGCAGTTCATCCAGCCTTAATGCGCGGAGGAGTTTCCCCACTTTCGTGATCCGGGGATCCTCTGCTTGTGCCAGCACAGGTCCAGTATGCTCTTCTGCATCTACAACCATAGACCGGAACTTGAGCAGCTTAAAAGGCACTCCTCCCTCTCCCAGCCGCTCCTGCACGTAAAAAACAGGACCTGGAGAGGTTAGTTTAACTAAAACTGCTATCAGGACAAACAGCGGTGTCAGCAGGAGAAGTAAGACTGAAGATAATGCTAAATCAAATATTCTCTTTACTACCTGCTGTCTGGGAGTAAGCCTAAAGCTGTCTAGCCTCAGGATCGGTCTGTCATCGATCCGATCAAGCTGTGCTCCCATCAGGAGGATATCTTCTAAAGCAGGAATCATTAAAACCTGCTTGTTTTCCTCAATGCTTTTTCTGAGAAAATTCTTTTTTTCTTCTCCCGTCAATTGACTATCCAGGCAAACTATATCTGCTTTGGGAAGAAGCTCTTCAATTCTCTGCTGATCCAAGGGCTTCACAAGCTCCAAAATTTGATAGTTTTGTCCTAATCTCAAAAAATGCGTGGTCAGTTCAAGGACGCTTTGGCTGTTGCCGATCACAAGTACCCTTTTAGGTGAGGCATTTCTCTCCTCAAGTCGTTTGAGGCCGAAACGCCAAAGGGACAGCAGAAGAAGTTGAAAGATAAAAGCAACAAGCACCATGCTCCGCGGCAGAGCAAAACCACGGAGGAAAAAAGCCAGTGCCATGGCTGAAACTGATGTCAGAATAGAGGTGATGACAATGCTGGAAAAAAGCTCGCTTGTGCTTTTCCAGGTTGATGAATAAAGGCCAAAACCCCATAACAAGACGAGATACAAGACGTTTAGGGAGGGTAAAACGTTCATTAGAGCATGCCTGTTGCTTGCCGTAAGGCTGCCGTCAAAAAGCACAGCGATAGCCAAAGCAAATGCCAGATTCAGGCATAGCAGATCTACAATCAGATAGAGGAATGCTCGAAAACGTATAACTGAGCGTGCTATCACTTATCTCTCTCCCTAAAGTTCTACTCCTATAATAATTACGCTGCTTATCTTTGTTTTTCCTGCTAGATGATTAGCTCAAAAACTTCCCATAATCCAATTCAGCGCAACAGTTTTTTGTATTTTCCATCTTTAAGCTTAGCCAATACATTCTTCAAATCTGTACTTGCTTCTTTTTTTGTGACAAGCACTACATCTTTATCGTTGACAATAAGCATATCATCGATCCGGTATGCTACAATCAATTTATCTGCCAAAGTATTTTCGATAATGTTCCCTTGAGAATCAAGTACCTCTGCCTCACCTTGGATAATGTTCTCATTTTCGTCTTTAGTAAAAATTCTCTCTAAAGCAGCCCAAGTGCCAACATCATCCCAGCCGAATTCACCAGGTACCACTAGTATCTCTCTGGCCCGCTCCAATAGGGCATAATCTATGGATCGAGCCTCAAGGTCTAAGAATTGTTCCTCGGCTTTTTCACAGTTTCCCTCCAAGAGAAACTGTCTGATCTTGCTCAATTTGTCAGCTAAGCTAGGCGCATAAGCAGCCAAGATATTCTTAAAAGCCGATAGCTTCCAAACAAATATCCCTGCATTCCACAGATAGTTGCCGTCTTTGAGAAAAGCAAGCGCAGTTTGCAAAGGCGGCTTTTCAACGAACCGCTTTACTTGATACACTTCTGGAAGTAGGGGTTGTCCACATTCTATATAACCGTAACCCTCTTCAGGCCGTGTAGGTTTCATTCCAATTGTGACGAGGCTATTGAAATAATCAGCAGCCTCTGCTGCCTTATTAATGGTCTGACAAAAAACTGTGTTGTTTAAGACCACATGGTCACTTGGCATAACGATCATTACGGCGTCTTGCTTGATTCTCTGTTCGATAACAATAGAAGCATAGCCTATGGCCGGTGCAGTATTTCTCCCAGCCGGCTCGACAATGATATTTTCTTTGGGAAGCTGTGGCAGTTGGGAACTAGTCAAAGCTTGATACTCTTTGCCTGTGATCACGTAAATATCGCTTGTTTCGCCTGTGATTTCCAATGCCCTGGAAAATGCTTGCTGCAGCAGCGAGTCTTTCCCATATAGATTTAAGAATTGCTTCGGCATTGAAGCGCGGCTCTTAGGCCAAAATCTCTCTCCCCTGCCGCCTGCCATCAGCAGAACCTTTATTCCTTTCATTTCCTCACCTTTCTCTTTCTCACGCATCCTCAATCAACTCTTTATACAAGGAGAGAGTGCTTTGGAGCATTTGCTCAACTGAGAATAAACTTTTCGCCCTTTCTTTTGCTTTTTCTCCGAATGATGCTGCCAAAGAGGGGTTGTTGAGAATTGTGTTGAGGGCTTCCGCAAGCTGCTGGCTTTTGCGCGGTTCCACAGTCAAGCCTGTCTCATTATGGAGGCTGACAAATGGTACTCCTGTGGGCAAATTAGTGTTTACAACCGGAGTTCCTGCAGCCATGGCTTCGGCCTGTACTAGGGCAAAAGCCTCGCTGGGTTCCACAGACGGCAGAGCAAAAACATCAGCCCTATGATACCAATAGCGCAGCTCTTCGTCTGAGCGAAAACCGAGGAAAAAAGTTCGTTCCGAGATGCCGAGTCTTTTAGCTTTCTCTTCCAGCTCTTCCCGCAACTCTCCGTTGCCTATAATCACAAGGTTGGCGCTCACATCCTGCATTGCCTCTAAAAGGTATTCCACACCTTTGTAGTAGCAGAGGCGGCCAACGAAGAGGACCGTTTTATCACAAGGCAGCTGGACAGCTTCTTCAGACTCTCCTGCAGCCTCAAACCAAAAATTTCGTATCCCCAGAGGGATGATTTTGCACTTATCCCGATAATTTTTGAGGAAACGCGAGTTTTCCAAAGGTGCTGGGGAGGTAAGTATTATCTGATCAACTGCATCCAAGAATTTATAGAGGAATGGCTCGTAGAGCCTAAGAAAAGACTTTTGTTTTACGATATCGCTGTGCCAGGTGAGTACCGTCTTTACCTTCACTCTTCTTTTTACCAGCAAATATGACAAATCGCCCAAAGGAAAAGGAAAATGAAAATGGGCGAGATCTGCCCAACCAAGTTGCTTGTGGAGCAAGCGTGGGAATGAAGGCGATACTGGCATGGACCAATACGTCCCCAGACTCCCTGCTTTGTAGACAGGTATTCCATTTATCACTTCCCGCTTCCCAATACCCTTTGGCTGACAAGCCAAAACACGCACTTCAGCTTCTTCAGCCAGGCCTTCTGCCAGCTCCTGCACAACCTTCTCTACCCCGCCAATATGGGGATAATATAATTTATTTACTTGTAAGACTTTCATTTCCAACAAGCTCCTTTTAATCTAAAAAAGCAATCCCTCTGATCAAATAATAACAAAAAACAAAACACGCCAGCCATTCGGCAAGGGGAAGCCAAATAGCACTTAAGAGGAAGGGCTTCTCTAGCCGGTAGCGAAAGGCAATTGGCAGCACAAGGAGTAAAGAACATCCTAATAAAAACCAGGGTAAGGGTTTGGCAAGAAACCAGCTGGCAAAGGCGAGGATGCTCAAGATAACCACTGCAAGCCTTACAATCACCCTTGCGAAAGGCACAGGACCGTGAGTCGTAAGCTTTTTGTATTCTTTAGGGTGCTGCTGCCAGAGCCTGAGGTCAAAGAGGCTCTTTTTCGCTTTTTTCAGGGGCATCAGCCACGAAAAGCCATGTTCTGGATGGAAGGCAAGCACATTTTCAGCGTATATTACCTCGCCGTGCTCCATGAGGCGGTATGCTAAATCTGAATCCTCGTGATGAAATATTTTCGTCTTAGGATCGAAGTATTTAAGAGAAAAGCCGCCTACGGCTTGGAAGACATCTTTCCGCACCCAAAAATTACAGGTAGGATATCCCTCACCTGTATTCTGCATTCCATGCCGGAAGGCACTGGGCTTTTCTACTTCAGGAATTATTGTTTTGCCGGCAAAAGCCACTATTTTCTCATTTTGAAAGCAGCTGTAGCCCTGCACAAGCCAATCTTTATCTGCATACACATCATCGTCTAAAAACGCAACCAGCTCTCCTTTTGCAGCCTTAACACCTTCGTTTCGCGCATGCGACGGCCCAAGGTGTCTTTGGAGAAGTATTTCCTTGAGATTTAACCTCCCTTTCCAGGCTGAGAGATCAAAGGGGCTGGAGGAATCGTTGCAGACAATCACCTCAAAAGTGAGCTCGCCTCTTTCCTGTTCAAGGAGCGAATCCAACAACGGTTTTAAAAATAACGTTCCCCTAAGGGATGGTACGACAATAGAAACATCATATGTTCTCAATCCCTGGCAACCTCCGCCATTATGCTTTTTAAATCAGTTTCTTGAGAGAGTAACAGTCTAGATGGGAGATTCTCTGAACCGCAAAAGCTTGTTTGTGCTCTTTGAAGGGCTTTTGCTATCTCCTTTGGGCTATCCTCCACTACCATAACCATATCACGAATAACCTCGGGACACAACAAATCCAAAAGGCCTATGTGCTTTGAGATAATACACGGCACAGCAGAAGCCAGGGCTTCATAAACTGCCAAGCCAAAAGATTCGTAACGGGAAGGCGAGATTAATACGTCGAAAGCAGGGTAAATCTCTTTCATATTCGAGGCACAGCCAACATACTGTACCCTTCCTGTTTTCTCTTTTTTCAATAAAGCTTGAAACTGCCTCTGCGCCCTGGAAGTGAGGTTGCCAACCACCACTACCTGAAAATCACCTTCGAGATACTGCAGCGCTTGAACTACTAGTTCAAATCCCTTGCCTGTTAATCGATTGGCAACAAACCCAACAGCAAATTTATCTTCTAGTTTCCATTTTTGTCGCCATTTTTGCCGCGCCTTTTCCCTCTCCTTCCCTATTAAAGGTGAGAAACTAAGGGGATTAGGCAGAAGATGTATTTTATGGGGTGGAATTTTAAATTCCTGCAGTTCCCTGGCTATTTTAGGCGAAACAGCAATAAATTCTTTCTTGTTTTGAAAGAGCTTACATGTTAGATATTCCAAAACGATGGGTATCGGATAAAACTTTCTGATCCATCTTTCCGGCCAAGGAGACTTGAGTGCTCTCAAAACAGCTGTGTGCACACTGTGAAAGCTGATTAGCGTCTTTCCAGGTGGAAAAAGACAAAATGTATGGTAATGATAGAGATCAAAGGGCTGCCACCTTTTCAGTTGGAAATGAACATTCACGAGAAAAGAAAAAAGAAGCAGCAAAGGATTAAAAGTCAGTGCCCGAACGCGGCAAAGCCTTACGTCATCAGGCAAGGCTACATCGGCGTGCACCTCCGCCGCAAAGATGACAAGCTCATGGCCAAGACCATATAGTTCTTGTATTTCTTGTAAGACAACCTTTTCTACTCCTCCTGTGCTGTTCAGATAAGGGTAGATAATCGCAATCCGCACTCTCGTTCTCCTTCCAGGGTGCTGAGATATGCAGCACCTAAACAACAAACATTCTCATTTAATTACTAAAAATTGAATCGCAAAACCCTTTTCCCAAACCCTTTATGGGACAAAGCGTATTCGAATTCGTTCTTAAAATCCACAACATCGCCGACAGCAGCCTCTGCGATAATGGAGCTTTTGATTAATGAAGCAAATTTTTCGTCTGTTAATTGATTCATGGCCTTGACAAAGTCATTGCGGCTGCTGCGGGTGACTCCTGCAAAGCAGAGGCCCTTTTCCAGAATAATGCGGGAATTAATTCTAATTTTCTCTTCTGCTACACCTAAGAGGCAGCAACTGCCGCCTGGCCGAAGCACCTGACTGATGCTTTCAAATGCAGCCTCGGAAGCTCCCCCTCCTACTGCTTCGAAAGCAAGATCGAACTGAGGCTGCGGCAGAGGGTCTGTATGATAGTTTATTTTCACAGGCACAGGGAAATTTGCAAGCCGTTTCTCTGATCCCCCAACTATAGTAATGTCCTCAATTCCGCCAAAAAGGAGAACTGAGGTGAGGATAAATCCCAAAATGCCGTCACCGAAAACAATTACCTTCTCTTTTCCGCTGAGTGGAAGACGTCTCGTGGCTGCATTGGCAACAGAGATTAGTTCAGCCATAACAGCTAGTTCCGTAGGAACACTGTGAGGGATTTTGACCAGATAGTCTACAGGATAGGTGAAGTATTCCCGGGAGAAACCATCTGCACTGCTTGAGGCGAACTTGGCAGCAGGACAGTAGTTTTCACCTAAAGCTGGATCCTCACAGACTTTCTGGCTGCAATTGGCACAGCTTTCCGGATCGATTACGTTAGGAACAGGGACTACCCTCTCTCCTGGCTTGAATTTGCCAGTTCTGTCTTTAACCACAGTGCCAGCAGCCTCATGCAGCAGACAGAGAGGATATTTTAGACCCAGGATTTTCCGTTCTCGCTGGCCTGTATAATACCGCAGGTCCGCTTTGCAGATTGCACCGGCTTCCGTGCGGACAATTGCCTCATTATCTTGGGCTTCAATCAGATCTACCTGCACCTCAAATTGATAAGGAGCAGTAATGCGATAGTTGCGTGCGATCATGAAACTTCTTCCCTCTTGCCGAGCTTGAGGAGCGCTTTTAACAGAAGTAAATCCTCCGCAATTGTGATTTTAAAATTGAGCTTGTCCCCTTGGACAAGTTTCACCTGGTGCCCATATCTGATGACAAGCTGGCAATCATCACTTGCATCAGCGATCTTGTCAGCTCGTGCTTTTTCGTGCACAGCTTTGATTAAGCCATACTTAAAGCTCTGGGGAGTCTGCCCCAAGTACAACTCTTTCCTAAGGGGTACTGAATGAAGCATGGAACCATCTGTGCTTTTGATAATTGTATCAGCTGAGGGAATCACTGTATCCACTGCGCCATAAGCCTTGGCAGCTTCAATGTTTTCGCTGATAATTCGCCTTGAGAGGAGTGGTCTGACTGCATCGTGAATCAGGACTATGTCATCTTCACTTGCCCTGCCATCCAAAGCGCACAGTCCGTTATAAATTGAAGCTTGCCGCGTCTCCCCTGCTTCAGCCAAACAAATCACTTTGTTAAGATCGTACTGCCTGAGCCATGTTTTCATTTCTGTCTGCCACTGTTGGCTCAGCACAACTACAATCCCGTCAATTTCCTCGTGCAGATCAAAGACTTCAAGGGTGTGGACAATTATCGGCTTACCGTAGATATCAATATACTGTTTGGGGACTTCGCCAGTACCCATGCGTTTTCCTACGCCGCCTGCTAAAATCATAGCTACGTTCATAAATTTGCTCCTCCTAACTCTGAAAAGGAATGCTCAAAATCCACTAAAAATATTTCGTGGGTGCCTCGCTCCTCTTCTGGCGGCAGCTTCATATAATCTCCATATATTTGACTTAAATAATCGTGCCACCCCTCCGGCAGTGGCAGAAGGTGTCCCTCAAACTCCATCAGGACTGGCTTGCCAAACCATTCCCGGGGTGCTGTCTCTTTTGCAAAACCATAACGCCCAAAGAAATTAGTCACTCTTCTTGTATCATTATACCAGGAAGCAATTCTTGTGCACAATCTACTTAACTTAGCTTTGGAAAACAAAAGCTTAAAAGGATAAGAGTAGGCAAGCTTTATCAAGTTTTTCAGCGTCTTTTTGTGTACAGTAGCACCGTTGGTGTGAATGATGCTGTTGAGGAAGCGAACCAGGGTATACTGCAGCCTTGCAAGAACGTTATTGTCTGGAACGTGATCCAG